>ERZ795043.798-NODE-798-length-20604-cov-4.171979_pt1 | contig 20604 bp, 16 predicted proteins | sample MGYA00375127_ERZ795043 | MGnify/ENA primary metagenome ERZ795043 (study PRJEB30172, sample SAMN05518447) | compost metagenome | isolation source: Feedstock adapted compost from Newby Island compost facility, Milpitas, CA | place: USA:Newby Island compost facility... | reverse complement strand
AGAAGCTGGCAGATTTTTTTGGTGTGAGTGTTGATTTCCTCTTAGGTCGCACCGAAGATCCGACTCCACCGAACAAATCCAAAGGCATCGTCGAGGATTACAGCCCATTTCTTAAAGCCATAAAAGAAAAATACCCGGGCGTCAATATCGACGACCCGGACGTTCGGAGGAAACTGATGAAAGCAATTGATCTTGTACTTGAGGATTATCAACAAAAACAGAAACAATGAGATCGTAAAACTCAACAAAATTTACGCCGCACATACCTTCGATTTCATCCAATACACTTTTGATGTTCTCCATAATTCACCGTCCTGTTGATAATAGACCAGGAGCAACACCAACGTAACACATATGTAGACGGTCTCAAAAGACCGGTAAGCGGGACGGAAAATATTGGGTAAGCTCTATTTTACGAACAAGTGTTCGTAATTTCAATATCTATATTTCGTCATTATTCGACCTTCAGGTCAATCGGAAATTTTCATAGTTGGAGGGCGGAAAATGGCAAGGAGAAAAAACAGTGGCTTGGGGTTTGCAATAGTTGCTGTGCTGGCGATTGTGTTAATTATCTGGGTTATTGAAAATATTGTGGGTTTATTAGGTCTTGCATTAGCTGGTTGGGGAATTTATGAGTTAGTACAACGTAAGAAGCTCAACACAAAATTCTCATGGGCCTTTATTGTTATAGGGCTGATTATCGGGATAGGATGGTTTTCTCTTACCGGGGACGAAACCGAGCAAGCAATGACATCTCCTTCAAGTCAAGAGCAAACACAGGCTGACAAACAACAAAGCCAACCGCCATCCGATGTTCCTCAATCACAGCTGAATAACTCGGTTAATGATACGAGCCAAAATTCTCAGCATCAATCCACTCAATATACAAATTCCGCGCAAACCACAAATGAAGAGACAACATCCAACCAGGAAAACAAATACATAACGGCTACAGTAATTGAGATAGTTGACGGGGACACCATCAAGGTTAGGATTGACGGCAAAGAAGAAAATGTCCGTCTACTGTTAGTCGATACCCCCGAAACCAAAGACCCAAATGAACCTGTTCAACCGTTCGGTCCGGAGGCAACGGAATTTGCTGAAAAGACACTTTCTGGGAAAGAAGTGTATTTGGAATTCGAAGGACCGGAACGTGATAAATACGATCGTCTCCTCGCCTATCTCTGGATTGGCGATAAGATTTTTAACCAAATGCTTTTAGAGGAAGGTCTTGCCCGTGTAGCTTATGTGTATGATCCACCTTATACCCACTACGACGCCTTTTTAGCCGCAGAGAAAGAGGCCAGGGATGCAAAGAAGGGAATTTGGAGTATTGATGGATATGTAACCGCGGACGGTTTTCAAGAAGAAGTAGCCGTTGTAAAAGAACCGGAGCCAGTTAAAGAATCTAAAACGGAACAACAAAAAGAGGTTTATTATCCCAATTGCGCTGCTGCGAGGGCCGCAGGAGCAGCCCCGATTTACAAAGGCGAACCGGGTTACCGTCTGGCACTTGATAGAGACAAGGATGGTGTCGCATGTGAGTAGTTTATTATTTAAACCTCATCAACAATTAGTTAACTCAGTTGATTTTGATAACGCCATGTACTTAGCCGTACCTGTAAGTGTATGGCAGAATGGCGAAATCATTGACTACGGCGGACCGATCCAAATGCATACCACTGAAGCTGTTTGTATCAACGATGGGTATTACTTGAAATGCGTATGTGAATTTAGGGTAAGGTAGCCAGCAAGTCCCCGAGCCGATCGGGAATGGGCATGACGGGTGAACACTATGTTTTATGTTCGCGTCTCAACCAGACACGAACCTTCCTCTACGAATCTCTATCTTGTAGAAATACAGATCGATATAGAGGACGAGGAATTCAAGAAAAGGTTGATTCGATTAGGAAAGACGAAAAATATTCGGTTGAAGTGCGAAAACAATGGAATATTGCGTAATGCTTTCGGCTTGAACGATTTGGACGTAGACATCATCCGTGACGATGAACGAAGCAATCAATCGGGTTATTTGGATGAATTGATCGAAAAAGGGGCTGTATTTAAATTTGAGATTCAGGATGATGCAATGGTATTTATGAAGAAAGCCAAAAAAGTATTATCTAAATATCTTGAGTCTCGATTTGATTTATATCGTTCACAAATGAATTCGGGAGGTGCGCCGTTACCTCAAATTAACGTACGAAAGAATCTTCTAATTTTGTTTGGAGTCGTTACGGGTGTTATTGTTATTTTGATATTGACACGTTTATTGGATTCTGGAGACAATTACGAGGCATATTCATCATCTGCAAAAAAACAAATTGCTTCAATCAATGATTTAGTGCGTGCAGAAAATTTTGTCTATCAAGTTTTAAGCGCAGATATAGTTTCAGAGATACAGGAGAAATCTTCCGAAAATCAATTTGTTGTAGTGCATATAAAAATCATTAATGATGATAAAACTCCCAGGGCAATTAGTACCAGCTTATTCAAATTAATAGACAGCAACGGAAGGGAATATAAGGCTGATCCTTTCATCTGGGAAGAAGACGCGTTATCATATGAATCGATCAATCCTGGGCTGAGTATTTCAGGAAAAGTATATTTCGAAACTCCAAAAGGCCTAACAGGTTTTACACTTGAAGCCGATAGCGGAGTTTTGTTGGCAGGAGGAGAACCGGTCAAAATCGATCTTGGTATATAGCCCCTTCAGGGCTTTTCTTTAACGCCACAAATCAAACATACGTTCGGGGTGAATTTCAATGCGCGCAGCACTTTACATTCGCGTCAGCACGGATGAGCAGGCGCGCGAGGGATTTTCTATCGATGCGCAAAAAAGAAAGCTCCTCGCATACGCCGAATCTCAGGATTGGGACGTGACCAGTATCCTGGTCGATGATGGGTATTCTGCGAAGGATTTGAACCGGCCGGCAATGCAGGAACTGCTTGAAAAAGTACGTGCCGAGGAAATCGATGTTGTGCTCGTGTTCAAGCTGGACCGCCTGACACGATCCGTCCGAGACCTCTATGCCCTGCTCGATGAGTTTTCGCGTCATGACGTCGGTTTTCGGTCGGCTCAGGAGCAGTTCGACACAACAACTACCATGGGCCGCGCGATGCTGGGAATACTCGGTATTTTCGCCCAATGGGAACGCGAGACGATCGCGGAGCGCGTGAGATTTGGAATGGAACAAAAAGTGCGGGAAGGAAAATGGCCGGGTGGGAAATACCCCTACGGTTATGATCGTGATGGGAATTTGATACCGGAAGAAGCTGAGATCATCCGACGCGTTCGGGAGATGTACATGAAGGAAAATCTATCTTTTCTGAAAATAGCCGAACGACTGAATTCTGAGGGCAAACTGCGCCGAGGTTATGAATGGACCCGGAACACCGTCGCGCTGACCCTGGAGAACCCGTTTTACGCCGGAATCATTCGATTCGGTTCGAAGATGAAAAACGGCAAGTATCCTCAACGGAAACGCGATCTCCGGGTGGACGTAATAGACGTTCCAGGCGACCACGAACAGGTCTGGACGAAAGAAGAATATGATGAACATCTGAGGCTCATGAGGATGCGAAGCGTCGGGAACAATTCACGGAAGCTCGATTACATTTTCAGCGGCCTTCTGCGCTGCGGCCGCTGCGGTTCAACCATGTTCGGCCGCCTGACCACGAAGCGCAGCAGGAAATCCGGCGAGATCATCAGAACACCTTATTATTTCTGCGGTAGGCGAAAGGACAACAAAGGGTGCGACATGCCGATGTTCCGGCAGAAGCACGTCGAGCATCTCGTCATGAAGTACATCGAATCGATCCGATTAGACCGATCGAAGATCGAGCTGAAACAGGACCGGACGGAATTGAACAAGAAGATCCGGCTGGTCAATAACGAATTGAATCGGATCCGGGAGCGCCGGAAGCGCTGGCAGTATATGTACGTGAACGAACTCATTTCGGAAGTTGACCTGCGGCGGAATCTGAACGAGGAAAAAGAGCAGGAGGAAAAACTGCTCGGGGAATTGCGTGGTTTGGAAAATCAGAAGAAAGAGGAATTCGAATATCCTGCACGGCTGCTGGAAATCGTGGATGTATGGGACCAGATTGACAATCAGCAAAAACGCGAACTTGTTTGGGCGATATTCGATGAGATCACTCTGCACACGAACGAATCGAATGTGAAGGGCGTGAAGAACAAATTTTTCCCTGCATGGGTGGAAATTCGTTATCGTTGAATGTTATTTTGTACTATATACTGAACCGTCATGCCCTGTATTCATCGCCTGCAGCATGTCGGCGGCTTCCGGTCCCCTCACCTCGCCGACAATGATGCGGTTGGGCCGCATACGCAGCGCCGCGCGAATCAAATCGCTCATGTCGATTTTCCCCCTGCCCTCCATGTTGGCGTTGCGCGTTTCCAGCCGCACCACGTTCGGCAGCGTCACCAGCTGCAGCTCCGCGGAGTCTTCGATGGTGATGATGCGTTCCTCGGCGGGAATGAACTGCGACAGCGCGTTGACGAACGTCGTTTTTCCCGATCCCGTGCCGCCGCTGATGAACACATTGTATTTGGACCTAACGCACCGTCCGAGAAACTCGGCGGCCTCCCGGCTGATCGCTCCCCTGGCGATCAAATCGTCCATGGTCATCGGACGCGGGGGAAATTTGCGTATCGTCATCACCGGCCCGTCCAACGAGATCGGCGGCAGCACGACGTGAACGCGGGATCCGTCGGGAAGACGGGCGTCCACCATCGGGGAAGATTCGTTGACGACGCGATTTACGCGGCCCACAACAGTCTGGATAATATTCTCCAATTTCTCCTGCGAATCGAAAACCACCGGCGCATGGGTGATTTCACCTTCCTTTTCAATAAAAATCACATCATGGCGATTGATCATAATCTCGGTGATGTCGGGATCGTCGATCAGCGGCTGCAGCGCGTCCAAACCGCGAAACGAATGGAAAATGCGCAGCGCGAGTTTGCGCCGATCCCGGTTGTTCATCGCGAGACACCGCTCATCGTCCCACAGCTCCGCCTCAATTTTCGACAACAGCTCATCGTCGGAGGCGTCTCCGTGGAGGTCGAGGAACTGTTCCGTTCTCCGCTTATGCTCGTAATACAAGCTGTCCATCGGCCTTCCTCCCTTTCTCCCCGGACATATGGAGACGCAGCACATGTTCGTCGTACAGTACGGACCGGAGCGTGTGCTCTTCCGGACGTTTCCACTCGGGGATATAGGGGAGCCGCCCGCTGAATCGAATCCCCAGCCGGTCCAAGAGCACGGGTTTCCCGCCGGAACTCCGGTTCCATATCCAGCGTGTTTTCGCCGCGAGCGGCGGATGAACGCCGCGCAGTTCCCGGTTCCAGCGCTGCCACCTTTTGCCGGTTTTGGCCACGCATGCGGCTTCATCGTTGACGAGCCAATACACGGCGTCGCAAGCGGTAAGCGCGCCGCGAATTCGCGGATGGGCGGTCGAGTCCAGATCGAACACGATCAGTTCCGCTCCGGCCGCTCTGCGCAGCGATTTCACGAGGCTCACCGCCGTCTCCTCCTCCATCGCTTCCGCATCCTCTTCGTGCAGCACCGGGGGCAAATACGAAATACCGGAATGATCGTCCCGATGCAGCAGCCCCGCCCATTCCGCCGCGTCGATCTCCCTGCCGGATTGGATCCGGTACAGCGCTTTGGAAAAAGCGGCCGGATCGCGCACGTCGAGCAAAGTGTCCAGCGTTCCCAACGGTTCCAGACTGACGTACAGCGCCGAATGGCCGCGCTGCGCCAACACTTTGCACAGATTGACGGCAAACGTCGTCTTCCCGCAGCCACCGACCGCCGAATACACCGCCACCGTTCGCGGCGCGGCGACCGCGGAGGCGTCGCGCTCCCCGTCATCCCCGCGCAGACGGTCGCCGTGCCATTTCTCCAACAACGACAACAAACTCGCCGCCGACTGATACTTGAAAACGCTGGGCAGCGGCGATTCGGCGGTGACCTCTTCGCGCCGGTCCGTCAGCACGCCGATCACCGGAGCGTGGAGCCGCGACGTCCAGCCGCCTTCCCGCATCCATTCGCGATCGACGAGCACGACGTCCGCCGTGTTCGCGGCGCTCCACTGTTCGAGATGTTCCTTGGATGTCAGGCATTCCAGTTGAACCCGGCGCCCCGCTTCTTGCGACTGCGCGTATTGACTCAGCAGGCGCAAATATTCGGGGTCCGGCGCCGCAACAACCACTGTGAGCTTTGCCAACTTTCGCACCACCCACCTTCCCGGGCAACAAAAAAAGCACACGCCGAACAGGGATCGCATTCCCTCTTCAGCGGTGCTTCCGCTGCCAATCATTTCTATTTTTTCGTGTGACCATTATATATCGTCCGGTAAAATTTGACAAGAGATAATTTTTTTCTCTGGAATTTCTTGCTTTCGGTATTTTTTTCTCCATGGACTTCCGGATCCGTCTTCACCAAAAGCGTACGGCCGGTAACGGCTCGCTCCCTAACCCGTTTTTCCCAGCGGCAACCACCAGTTCCATCTGCCGAACAGTTTCATCAGCGAAGGCACCAAGATCATGCGCACCAAGGTGGCGTCAATGAAGATCGACGTTGCGATGCCGATTCCGAGCTGTTTGACGCCGGACACGCCGCCCCAAGCGAACGGGAGCGTGACCGCAATCATGATTGCCGCGGCGGCGGTAATCGTGGCGCTTGTGTTCGCCAATCCTTCCCGGACGGCGGCATCGTTGTTTCCCGTGACACGGTACGTTTCTTGCATGCGGGACAATAAAAACACGCCGTAATCCATACTGATGCCGAACACGAGTCCGAAGACGAACACCGGAATCATGACGGCGATGGCTGTCGGCTCCAACCCGAAGCGGCTTTCCTGAAAAACGGCGGCGAGAATGCCGAAGGATGCGCAAATGCCGAGCAAATTCATCAAGACGGTTTTGAGCGGAATGAGCACGGAGCGGAAAGCGGCCAGCAGGATGATGGAATTGGACGCGAAAAGAAACAGCAGCGTGTAGGGGATTCGCCCGAAAATTTCGTCGAACACTTCCTGCCGATACTTTGCTTCCCCGCCGTACACGAGCCGCAGGCCGCCATAGCCTGTTTCCCGTTCTCGCATCCATTGTGCCGCTTCTTTCGTTCCGGGAGCATGCCGGAGCGTGACGGAAATCAGCATCCGGTTGCCGCGTACCCAACGCGTCACGTCGTCGTGTTCCCGTATCCGGCTTTCATGCATCTGGTGCGTGCCGTTATCCTGCGTCCGCATTCGTCGATCGCGCATCCCGTTCGTATCGTTGTGGTTCGCCGGCAATCGGCGATCGCTCCCGTGATCCAGCCCCGCATCATTTTCTGCCGGTGCTTCCGTGCGCATTTTCCTTGCGTTCCCCGCATTTTCGCCGTGGTAGGTTGAAAAAGGCGTATTCTTATCCGGCATCCGTCCGGAAAACACGGAATCGACCCGCAGCACGGCGGGATCCCGCTCGAGACGGCGGACGAGGCTCAATGCCGCGTTCCAGTCCGAAAGATTCGGGGCGGGACGCTCCGTTTCCGCGATGACATATACTTGCGAAACAGACGGCGGTTCGAAATGACGCGCAAACTGTTCCGCGGCCAGCCTCGATTCCGTGCCGCGCGGAAGGGAGGATGCGTCCGGGATCGCGACTTCCAGATTCGCCAGCGGCCAGAAACAGGCGGCCAACGCCGCGGAGGCCAACAGAGCCATGCGCACGGGCCGCTTCATCACGGCGTCGGCAAGGGAACGCCAAAAAGCCGATCGGCCGGACGCGCGCCTGCTCCCGCTTTCGCGACGAATCCGTTCCGCGCATAAAGCGAGCAGCGCGGGTATGAGCGTCAAGGCGGCGGCCAGCGCCAACAGCAGCACGATCATCGCGCCGAGCGCGACGGTATAAAACATCGGCAGCCGGATGAACAGCATGCCGCCGAGTCCGAGCAGCACACAGAGCGCCGAAAACACGACCGTCCTGCCCGCCGTCGCCATCGTCACGGCAAGCGCCTCCGGCACGGGACGCCGTCCGAGTTCTTCGCGGAATCGGCTGACCAAAAGCAGCGCGAAATCGATGCTGAGGGCAAGTCCCGCCATCGGAATGACGTTCAGCACAAACACGGACAAATCCACGGCGCGGCCGATCAACGCCATGGCCGCCATCGCGGAACTGACGCAGACGAGACCCGTAATGACGGGAATCATCGCGGACACCGCGCCGCCGAACGCCAACAGAAGGATGAGAAAAGCGGCCGGGACGCCGAACGCTTCCGCGCGGCCCAGATCATGGCGGACGAGGCGGTTCACGTCGTGCTGCACGACCGCTTTTCCCGCCAGTTTCACGGCAATCGCGCCGCTTTCATCCCGGGGAATGCGCCGCCTCAACTCGGCAATCGCCGGGGCCATTTCATGAGCGGGCTGACGAAACACAAGCAGCGCGTAGGCATAATCGCCGTTTTCCATGCGGTCCTGCCCGAATGGGGGAACGGCGTACTGCAGCCCCTTGACGTCCCGAAGGCGGTCGAGCGTGTGCGAGATGTACGCATGAAAGTCGCGTCGCGGCACCTCGCTTTGCTTTTCGAACAGCAAAATCACCGGATCGGTCGGAATGCCGAATTCGGCCTCCAACAGACGCCGGGTTTCGCTGTCCATGCCGTTTTCCAGCACGAGGCCGTGATCCTGGAGCACACCGGGGAGCTTGTCCGCGAACGGAACGGAGACGACAAAAAGGCTTGTCCAGACGGCAAGGATGATCAGCGGCCGCCGCAGGGCCAAACGCGCGAAATGACGATACGGCACCACCCGTTTCCTCCAGTCATGCGGTGGATACAATCAACATGTGGCTGCGAACCATCACGAGAATAGAGCGGCGGAGAAACACCTCGAAAAAGTAAGTATCCATTAACAGGGAAACAATGGGAGATCACCAACAACAAAGGCGTACCACTCGGGATATCCTCTTCTGCAACGGCGAAACGCTTCAAAATCACCGCTTGCATCGTCGGGAACTTCGATCCGCAGCGGAATCGGCCCATCACGGAAAGCACCCGATGTCATTCACAGCCCCGGACCGTTTTCCTGATCACATCCTTCGCCCGCGTGACGGTCAGCAGTCGGCGGGCGAGCGACGGCGCGAACTTTCCGGCCCGCAACAGCATCGGCAGCAATCGCATGTTCCCGGTCCAGGAATGAACGGCGTTGCCCCATCGCATGGGGCCCGCGCACAGTTTCCGCAAAGACTGCGCGTAAAGCCGGCGCCATTGTTCCAAAGTCATTTCCCCTTGCAAGTACCGGTCCGCCAGAAAGGCGCACAATTCCGCGGAAAAAATCGCCGTCGCCATCCCGTCGCCGCAAAGCGGCGGAACGACCACCGCCGCATCCCCAACATGCGGCACCTTTCCCCAAGCGACCGGTTCGCGGCTGATCAGGACGGGAGCGGCCGCCGCCTCCGTGCCCGGAATGAACACGGCGCCGCGCAGCCTTTCGCCAAGCGCAACGTTTTCCCGGGCGGCCATTTCGAATACGCCGCGCGCCGTCCTGCCCGCACGCGCAAACGAATTTTCCGCAACGAGCGCCGCCACATTGTAGCGCTCCGCCTCGACCGGCGCGATCCCCAGGTATCCGCCGCGAAAAAAATATAACTCCACTTCTCCCACCGGGCGAACGCCGCCAAAATGCGCTTTGATCCCGACAAACGCCTGCTCGGCATCCCGCTTTTTTCCGGTCAGCCGATGTGCGGCCGCTCGTCCCCAGGCGCCGATGACCGCTTTGGCCGCTACGGAGGTCACGCCGTGCCCGGTGCGCAGCTCGACACGGTATCCCTTTCCTTCCATGCTCACGGACACGGCGGCGGTTCCTGTCAGTACGCTCGCCCCTTGACGGATCGCGGCGTTTCGCACGGCGCCGTCCAAAACGTACCGGCTGATCCCCATTGCGGTGCCGGGCAGCGGCACGCGGAGAAAAACGCCGTTCGCCGCCACGAGCCGGACGGCGTCCATCTCGGCCGGATGAAGCGACTCGACCGTACTTGCCAGACCGAGGCGGGACAAGGCTTCCCGGGATTCGGGGGACAGAAATTCGCCGCACGCTTTATGGCGCAAACCAGCGTGCCGTTCGATCAGCAGCGTTTTCCACCCGCGACGGGCCATGGCGTGCGCCATGCAGCTTCCCGCCAACCCCGCGCCGATGATGGCCACATCCACCACGCGCTTCACGCTCCTGTTCATCGGACGTGTCGGCCTTTCCCCGCCTTTTGACTTCGTCGCGCGGCGCACTCGTTTGCTCCGTTCCGATCATCCGGCTTTTGAATGACGACGACGTAACGGAACAGCGCTTTCCAGCGGTACTGCAGCGGATAACCGGGAAGTTTCGCCGACAGCCGGCGCCAATCTTCCGCGCGGAAGCCTTTGGCCACGGACAGCGGACCGTCATGGCGAATCATTCGGTTGCGCGATATCCGCGTCGTCAGCCAAACCGCCGCCCACGGCAGCCAATGCCGGTGAATGTCGTTGAGGACGACGCCCCAGCGCGAAGCGTTCAGCATGCGGGAGATGATGGCGGGCAGTTCCATATCGGAAAAATGATGCGCGAACTGCGTCGCCGTCACAACGTCGCAGGAAGCGGCCGGCAAGCTGCGCACGTCGGCTTGGACGACCTCGACCCGCGGCTCATCGCGAAAGCAGCTCCGCGCTTCCGCGCAGGCGGTTTCGGAACGGTCCGCCAGCACGATGTGCAGCCGGACGCCGTTCCGGTCGGCCCACTTCAACAATGCGCGGTTGATGTCCCCAGACCCCGCCCCGATGTCCAGAATCGAAAATCGCATCGGGCGTCCCGCGTCCTGCCACAACTTGCGCACACCGAACAGAACGGGATGCGAGGCGCCGAACAGCTTGTTGAGCGTGCGCAAACGCCGGTACGCCTCCGCCAGTTCCGCACCTTCTTCTTGCGGATCGTCCATCAGCTCCGGTTCGGCCGCACGCTGGCGAAGCCGCAAAACGGTTAAACCCGTCAACGTTCAGCCACTCCTTCTCCCGGCGCCGACGCGCGATTTGCGGACGTATTTACAGGGGCGACCGTGCCTCGCTCCTTCGCGTCCGCATCTTCTTCATCGCTTTTCCGCACGGAAAACGCCGCCGGAAGCCTATCGCTTTTCCGCCGCTTCACCTGCGCGGCATCCGCCGACGAGCATGCGCGAGACGCGGAAGGAATGCCGATGGTCACGCGTACCTTATCCGTTTCGGCGTCAGTTTCGTCATCATGCCCGAACCGGGACCGTGATACGGCGTCATCGTCGCGACCGTGAGAAAACCGCTTGGCGGGGACATAGGTCATGCGCAGCATTTCCGCCTGCATGCCCGGACCGAAGGCCAGCGCCAAACCGTCGCATTGCGCGCCGTTATGCTTCCTTTCCGCGAGTTCCTTTCTCATTTCATCCAGCACGAACAAGATCGTCGCAGACGACATATTGCCGAATTTGCGCAGCACTTCGCGGGAAGCGCGGGTGTCTTCATCCGTAAGGCGTAAAACGTTCTGCAGCGCATCGATGATGCCTCTCCCGCCGGGATGAATGACCCAAAAACCGGGGGCGGTTTCCTCATAATCCGGCCAAAACCGTTGAATTTCCGGGGGAACCATCGAGCCGATCCGCTCGGGTATGCGAGGCGAAAGACGGAGGCGAAACCCGTGTTCTCCGATGTTCCAAACCATGTCGTCGGAGGTGCCGGGCAGGATCGCCGCGCGGGCTGGTCCCAATCCAAAAAAATGCGCCGTCCGGCCGCCTTCCACGGCGCCGACTACGCACGCGCCCGCACCGTCGCCGAAAAAGGCGGCCGCAAACAAATCTTCCTTGTCGACGGTCGGTTGAATATGCAAAGTGCACAATTCCACACACACGATCAGCACTTTGGCGTTCCTGTCCTGCTCCGCGATGTTTTTGGCCATGCGGATCGCCGTCAACCCGGCGGCGCATCCGAGAAAAGTCAGCGGCACACGCACCACCTGTTTGCCCAAGTCCAACCGTTCCGCGACCATGACGTCGAGTCCCGGCAAAAACATCCCCGTGCAGCTCACGGTGATCAGGTGAGTGATTTGGCCGGCTTCGATGCCGCTGTCCTTGAGCGCGCTTCCGGCGGCGGCCAGCGCGAGCGGGACCGCTTCCCTCCGGAAAATCTCCATTCGTTCCGTCGTCGCGGGAATGCGTTCGATCGGCGTTTCGGCCGTGTACCGGCACCGTTCCGGCGCTTCCAGCAAATTCGGCTCGCAAGTGTACCGCGATTCCACCCCCATTTGCCGGAAGACAAGCCGGACCCATCTCGAAGCTTCCTTGTGTTTTTCCAATGCCGCGGCAAGACGGCGTGCGGTCTCTTTCTGGTCGAGGAGATGCGGCGGCACGGCCGTGCCGATGCCGAGAATGCCGACGAACGGATGCGCAAGCTGCATGTTCACGTCATCTTCCTTCCCCCAAACGATTTCCGGAGCATTTGTCATGGGATGCCGCGTCCATCGTGATGCGGATTTGGACATTCCGCTTTTCCATGTTTATGGTTGGACGCCGGCGATTATGACGTGAAATCACGATTTCCGGCTTTCTTTTCCCGCGATACGCTTTCGACCGTATCCGGACATCCGGTTTCGAGTGAACACAACCAACGTGCCGTATCTCCAATCGTCCAACATAAAAGATGGCGAAGCGCAAAAGAAAAAGACCTCGACAACCGAGGTCTTTCGGCAAAGGATGGCTTGATCTTGTTCGGCGGTCAATCTCCCGCGCGGAAGGCGCGCATCCATCGTCCGTACGGTTTGCGTTTGTCCGCGATCACCCCGCGCATATATTTCGCCAACAGCGGCTGCAGCCTTTCGCGCAAATGGCGCATGAAGCGGGCGTTTTCCTGGATCAGCCGGCCTTTCCAGTCGTTTTCCACCACTACGGAATACGGCACGTAAGGAATCGTGGCGGAGGGCATCCGCGGGAACGAGGCGAGCCATTCCTTTCTGCCGCGAAACGCCACATCGCGATTGCCGATATAATCGACCGTTTTCCCTTCGGACTCCCATCGCGTCAGCAAACGTACACGCCGCATCGTCGCGGCCAGGTTCCATCCCGCGCGATTGTGATCGGCGACCGCGATCAGATGATCGGCCGCGTCACAAAGCGCCCGCGAAGACGGCTCGTCCCACAGGCTGGAAACATCGACAATCAGCACATCGGCGCGTATTCGTTCGCGCAGTTTCGCCGCCGCGTCTTCCCGCCACGCTTCGCTCCCCGCCCCGTGCGGATCGGCCGGATAACAGCCGAGATGCCCGAACGTGCGGAACGGTTCCGCCCGCCCCGCCCCGAACAAACAATCCGAAAGCAGCCGCGGAGGCGCCGTGTCCGGGTCGTCCGGATTGCCGCGATCCAGCAGGCGATAATGAGATGGCGAAGCTTTCGGAAATTCGATCAGCGCCGTGCGCACGCGCAAAGACTGGAAAGCAAACGCCAGCGAAAAGGCGGCAAACGTCGATCCGCAGCCCGGATACAGTCCGCCGACGACGATCAGACGCGAAAATGCGGCATTTTCAGCCTCGCCGGCAGCCGCGGCCAAATGTACCGGACCCGCAGCGTTCCTGCGCGAACGCTTTTCCGTTTCCGATAACGCTTCCAGCGCCTGAACAAGCTGACGTTTGACCGTCTCGGCGTCCGCATATCTTTTCTGCGGATGCGCCGCCAAAAGCTTGACCACGATGTTCTTGACGGCGGTCGGCGTCCCGGGCGGAAATCCGCTGTGCACTCGGCCTTCCGAGGCGTGCTTTCCACCGCTCAGCAGATGATAAAGCAGCGCGCCGAGATTGTACAAGTCCGTCCTCGGGTCAGTGTGCCCGTCATATTGTTCCGGCGCGGCAAAGCCCGGCGTGCCCATGCGCGCGGAAGGCGCTTCGGCGCTTGGCCTTCCCGAGGCGATGGATGGGGACGCATGCTCACCGAACGCGCGCTCATCTCCCAGAAAGCGGGCGATCCCGAAATCGATCAATTTCAAATGACCGCCCCGGCCGAGCATGATATTGGACGGTTTCAAATCGCGATACACGATCGGCACGGGCAGTTCATGATGCAGATAGATCAAGATGTCGCACAGCTGAACACCGATCTGCAGCACCCGGTTCAGGGAAAGCCGGCAGCCGGAACGCGCAAATACGTCCGCCAGCGTATCGCCTTGCACGTATTCCATCACGAGATAGCAGTAACCGTCGCGGTCGGGGGCGGCGTAGTCGACCAACGTCGGCAAATTCGGATGATGCAGCTTGGTCAACAGTTCCGCTTCGCGCGCAAAAAGACGCGAGTCTCCGCGATGCACGATTTCCTTGACAGCCCACTGTTTGCCCGGCAGTTTCAAATCTTCGGCCAAATACACGTTCCCCATGCCGCCCCGGCCGATCAGCTCGACGATTTTGTACCGATCCGCCAGAACGGACAGCTTGCGCAATTTCGGCGGCACCGCCGTCATCGCCGGCACACTCCCTTCCATCCGATTAAAGGATGTGACGTGTATTGGCAATTATAACCATATTCCCCGCATTTGCCAACCCCGCGGCATGACAAAGGATCGGTCCCATGATGGGCCGATCCTCGTCCAATGCGGCGTATTCAATCTCTCTTCGCGTTTTCGCGCAGACTTGAAGCCGATTCAAGGCGACATGGCCGGAACATGAAATCATCCGGAAACTCACGGTTTGGCGTCACTTTGGCGGAAATCATACCGCGGCTTCCTTTTCAACGAATCCCGACCGATTTTTCATCACGATGTCGGCTGTTCACCCAATTTTTTTTCGAAAAGCACGCGACAGGTTTGAAAACCGAACTTTTCATGAAGTTTCCGGGACGGAATATTTTCGATTCCCGTCTCGGATCGAAGGATGTCGGCGCCGCGTTCCCTCGCTTTTTTCTCCACATACTCAAGCATCCGAAGGCCGATTCCACGGCCTTGATACTCCGGCGTAACCAAAAGGTCGTTGATTTCCGCAATCGATATTCCATAGTCCTTGATGTCTTGGAAAACGACCCATAAATATCCGACCACTTGACCGGTTTCATCATCAAACCAAATTTCGGCGATCGTTCGTTGATCTTGCGTCGTCTCGACAAGATAGGCGTAAAATTCATCCGGCTGCGAGGTGGAAAACCATTTCGCGCGGTATTGATCATAGGGATCTCTTCTTGCCCAAGGCGTCTCGCTCGCGTAATTGGTCCGACAATGAAACTCGAGAATCATTGGCTTATCATCGGTTGCGTTTATGGGGCGTTGGCGAATCATCTTCCGATCCCCCTCTTGTTTTCCGGTTCTCGCTTTGGCGGGCGAAGCAACGAACTTGCCCCCTTTATTACGGCAAGGATCGGCCCTTCCGTGAAGAGCCGACCCTCAGTGGCTAGGTCATTCGCGTAGTCTCAAGATCATACCGGCGAATGGATCGGTACACGTTCCGACGCGCGCATCACTTCACAAAGTCCGGCGCTGACTGGCTCTCCCTCTCCGCGGAACGGCGGCGTGACACGATATGTTTCGCGATCAGCGCGCCGTGGCCGCGTCCGTTTTCGATGAAAATTTCGTTGGCTTCCCTTCCGGCGGCGATCACGCCGGCCACATACACGCCGGGCACGTTCGTTTCCATCGTGTCCGGGTCGAATTTCGGGGCGGTCGTTTCCTCGTTCACTTCCACGCCCATCGATACGAGAAATTCGCGGTCCGGACGATAGCCGATCAACTTCAGGACAAAATCGTTGTCCATTTCCACGATCCGTCCGTCCTGTTCCACGATGATTTTGTCCGGGCGGATTTCCGTCACCCGCGCGCGCCACAACATGCGGATTTTGCCCTTGTTCACCAGGCTTTCAAACTGCGGCTTGATCCACGGCTTGACGCTGTCGGACAGCCGCTCTCCGCGATAGACGACGGTGACGTCGGCGCCGACGCGTTCCAACTCCATGGCGGCGTCGACCGCCGAGTTTTTGCCGCCGATGATCGCCACTTTCGTTCCCTGGTACGGGTGCGCCTCCTGGAATTGATGTTTCACTTTCGGCAAATCTTCTCCCGGAATGCCGAGCCGGTTCGGATTGTCGAAATAGCCGGTGGCGATGACGACATGGCGGGTTTCATAGCGGTTTCGGACGCCATGCATCGTCACCGTATGCACGGCGAAGGCGCCGTCCAGCCGCTCCACCTTGACGACTTCTTCATAAGTGCGGATGTTCAGCCGTTTGCGCAAGGCGACCGTGCTGTAATAGTTGAGCGCCTCGCGGCGCGTCGGCTTCGCATTTTCCGTCATGAACGGCACGCCGCCGATTTCCAGCAGCTCGGGCGTGCTGAAAAACGTCATGTAGGTCGGATATTGATAAATCGAATTGACGACGCATCCTTTTTCCAGCACCAGCGTGTCCAGTCCCGCGTCCTGACATTCGATCGCCGCGGACAAACCGCAGGGGCCGGCTCCCACAATGATGACATCCTTCACGATGAACGACCTCCTTTACGATTGCGACGACCGCACTTTGATCCACGGCCTTCCGCGATACCAGTCGATCTCCACATCCACCTGGTACGCTTGGCGAATCAGATCCGCCGTCAGCACTTCTTCCTTCGGTCCCGCCGCGACGACGCGACCGTCATCCAGCAGCAGCACGTGCGTGAACATGGGCATGATTTCCTCGATATGATGGGTCACGTACACGACGGAAATGCCGTCTTCCCGGAACACGTCCAAATCCGCCAGCAGCTTTTCCCGTTCGTACAAATCCAAGCCCGCGCACGGTTCGTCCATGATCATCAGCCGCGGCCGCGACAGGAGCGCCCGCGCCAGCATCGCCTTTTTTCGTTCACCCTGGGAGAGCACGCCGAGCGGCGAATCGGCAAGGCGTCCGATGTTCAGCCGTTCCAGCACGGCGTGCGCCTCTGCTCTCGCCTCTTCCGGAATCGTCTGATAAAAACGCAAAAATCCGTACAATCCCGTCGCCACCACTTCCCATACGGGATCGCCCGGATGGAGTTTCTCCATCAACGACTGGCTGATATATCCGATCGATTTGCGAACTTCGCGCACGTCCACCTCGCCGTAACGGTGGCCGAGCACGGTCACCCGACCGCTCGTCGGAAACAAATACCCGTTCATCATTTCCAACAGCGTCGTTTTGCCCGATCCGTTTCTCCCGAGGAAAACCCACTGTTCCCCTTCTTTCATGTGAAAGGACACGTCCGTCAAAATTTGCCGCCGTTCTCTGCGAAAATAGATATGTTCGAAGCGTACCATATGTTGTTTCTCCTTCTCCCCATCGTTGCGAATATTTTCAATCGGGACTCGCCGAGAGCGGCAGCCGCATCGCCGCTCATCGGGCGGCCAACCCGCGCACGTAGGCCATTTCCGCAGCATGGGTGCCGTCCGTTCCGACGGGCGTCTCCAGCACGACCGGCACGTTCGCCAATTCGGGCGTCAGCAGCACGTCGCGCAGCGCGGCCGCGCCGATGCGTCCCCGGCCCGCCTGTTCATGGCGGTCTCTGCGCGAATGCGCCGGGTACATGGAATCGTTGAGATGCAGCGCCAGCAGATGGTCGAAATATCCGATTTGCCGCGCCCGGTCCCGCACTTCCGCCCAGTTGCCGCCGTCCCACACGCCGCTGGCAAACAAATGGCAGGTGTCGAGGCAGAAGCCGATTTTGTCCGGCGACGCGGACAGCTTGCGGATTTGCACGCTTTCTTCCAGCGTCATGCCGATGTCCGTGCCTTCCCCGGCCAAGTTTTCAATCAGCAGCTTGGCTTCGCCGCGCCAGCCATCCAAAACCTCATTTATACATTGTAAACTATTTTGATAGGCTTGCAACGGGGTTTTTCCCCGGTATTTGCCAAAATGCACGACGAGCCCCACCGATCCGCACGCCTCGCAAATGGCCAAATCGTTGCGCAGCGAGGCGACGACCGCCTTGCGCAGACGTTCGTCCGCGGCGGCAATATTGACCGGATACGGCGAATGGGCGATGGACACGAGCCCATGCTCGCGGCAGTACGCGCGGCAAAGAGCGGCGTCCCGTTCGTCGAACGTTTTGACGGCGAGGCTGCGGGGATTTTTCGGAAAATATTGATAGGACTGCGCGCCAATGGCCGTTGCGCGTTTCGCCGCAGCCAAATATCCGCCGCGAATGCTGACGTGACAACCGAGCCGCATCATGCGTTCCCCTTCCGTTTCGACGATAGGTTGTTCATGCTTTTCCCAGTGTCCGCTTGAAGCGGATAAAGTATGCGCGGCCGCGCACAAAAGCGCCTCTTGACGATCGGAATCGGCGCTGCTAAAATAAGGTCAAGGAAGCACCTGTTAAAGGGGAGTAGCTTGATTAGACAAGGTCGTCATTACGGGCCTCACCAGCCTCGGCTTTGTCGGCAACGTTACGTTGTTAAGCGAGACCTTTACCTTCGTGGGTAAAGGTCTTTTTTGATGAATGACCTTTACCCGGTTCGGGTGAAGGTCATTTTTGTTTGCCGGTACTTCACCGATTGACAGGCGCATGGAAATCCGGAAATCTAGAAATCCTCAAAACCAGAAGGAGCGATACGTTATGGACTTGTTCTCGCCGGAATTTTATGTCGCATTGCTTTCCGTCATCATCATCGACCTCGTTATGGCCGGCGACAATGCGATCGTCATCGGGATGGCGGCCCGCAATTTGCCGAAACATCAGCAAAAAAAGGCGATTTTTTGGGGCACCTTCGGCGCCATCGTGATCCGCACGGTGTTCACGATCGCCTTCGTCCAACTGCTGCAGTTGCCGGGGTTGTTGCTCGTCGGGGGGCTGTTGTTGATCTGGATTTCGTACAAATTGCTCGTGGAAGAGAAAAAACACGACGTCAAGGAAGGCAAATCGCTGTGGTCCGCCATCCGCACGATCATCATCGCGGATACGGTCATGGGGCTGGACAACGTGCTCGCCGTGGCCGGCGCGGCTCACAACAACGTTTGGGTCGTTATTTTCGGCCTCCTGGTCAGCATCCCGATTATGATTTGGGGCAGCACGATCATCCTGAGGCTGATCGAACGGTACCCCGTGATCATCTACATCGGCGCCGGTGTCCTCGCATGGACGGCCGGAAAGATGATCGTCGGCGAGAAGTTTCTCAAAGGATTTTTCGAAGATCGCCCGCTCATCAAATGGGGATTGGAAATTGCGCTCATCATCGCCGTACTCGTCGCCGGACGTCTGAAAAAACGCAAACAGGAAACGCAGCCGGCGGCGTAACGCGTATATGCCGCGTCCCTCTGCTGCGTTTCCCGGCATACCGCTCCCCCTCGTGCAGAGTGCGATGATCCGTCAAAAAAATCCGCCGCTTTCGCGGTTTTTTACGCGCCTCCTGTTCGCGCGTTAAAACAGCTCGCCGGCATACCAGGTGTCGGCGGGTTGGATGTTGGTTTTGGCACACTTGTCCTCCAGCCTTCGGATGCGCCGATTCAGCGCGTCGAGAAGCAGCCGCTGCTTCGCTTTCTCGGCGCCGGAACACATGGACAGCCTTTTCAGCGCCGCTTCTTTGGCCTGTTCCGCGAAACTTAGCGCCAAATCCGGCCGTTTGTCGCGGTGTTCGTAAAATTTGGCCAGCTCGACGAACGGCTCCGCGTCCGCAGTGCGGACATTGGCGGCCGCCACAGTTCGGCCGCTTCCCGCCACCAACCGCGCCGCTTGCACGCGGCCGCCAAGCGCATCGCCTCATGGCGCAGCTCGTCGAGCGGACGCGCCATCGCCCGCCGGTAAAGCGCATCCGACAATTCCGGCTTCCCCTTCTTGTCCAGCCATTCCGCGAGATCGATCAACTCCGCCGTCTCCATGCGGTCCGCATCCACCCGCCCGTCCAGCAGGCGCGCAAACAAACCGGTCAGTCCGGCCAGCGCCACCACGTCCCGCTCATTGTGCAAGAGCACGCCGTGAAGCAAACCGGCATCGCCTTCCGACAAATAGCGGAAATACAACGTCGGCGCCAACGAACCCGGCACATCGGATTCCCTCTCCATCCCGAGCACCGCGGCTTCCACATTTCCCAGCGAGCAGGAGGGAAGCACGCTTCTCCACAAACGGCGCGACGGATACAGCCAGTCCATATGGCATATGTGATCGTCCTTCAGGTCAAGGCGATTTAAAACAAAGCGGCTTCTGAGCACCGGCCAATCAAACGACTTCCCGTTGTAAGTGACCACATGGCGGAATCGCCGCAAACTTTCGTTGAAATAAGACAGCACCGCCGCCTCTTCCCCGGGATGCCGCATCAGACATTGTTCGATGACGAGCCCGTCGCCTTCCAGGTACCCGAATCCGAGCAAAAACGGCACGTTCCCCGCGCCGACGCCGAGGCCGGTCGTTTCGGTATCGAAAAACAGCAGTTCCTCCGGGACGACGCGGCAGTTTGACGCGCACAATGCGGCCAGCGCCTCCGCATGCCGCTTGACGTGCGCCATCGACGCCGTTCCGGGGAGATCAGCGGCGGACAGCCGCCGAATCCGGTGCACGAATGTGCCGAATTCGGTTTCCTTGAGCGAGGCGGAAAGCGCCGACCATTCGTCATCGGCGCCGTCTCCTTGCTGCGCCG
>ERZ795043.797-NODE-797-length-20630-cov-7.658469_pt1 | contig 20630 bp, 16 predicted proteins | sample MGYA00375127_ERZ795043 | MGnify/ENA primary metagenome ERZ795043 (study PRJEB30172, sample SAMN05518447) | compost metagenome | isolation source: Feedstock adapted compost from Newby Island compost facility, Milpitas, CA | place: USA:Newby Island compost facility... | reverse complement strand
GCATCCGCGTCCACGTGGAGGCGTTGCTGGCTTCCCGCATCAGCGGCTTACCGGTTCAGCCAGCCACCGCCGCTTGGCTGAATGCCGTCGGTGAGGCCTTCAAAGAGAAATTGGCCAAAGCGGTATGGAGTCCTGGCACCGGCTTTGGCACAACCCGCGGGCAAGCTGCGAAAGCGACCTGGCCCAGGCCTTCCCGCCGGCCGTGGTCACCGAGCGGTTGGGCAATAACCCCTCCATTGCGTTACGCCACTACGTGGACCTGACCGATGCGGCGTACAAGGCAGCCCTCCAGTGGACTCCCAAGACCACCCAAGACTCAAACCGTGTTCAACCGGACACCATTAGTGTTCAACCGAACAGTGGCACAGAATCCGGCGCACGGGTGGCGCAAAATGCGGCACAGCAGGCTCCCGCAAGGTATTGCAAAATAGAGAACTTTGAATCCCAAAGCCTGTTCAATTGCGACGTTATGCAGCTCAGTTCGCGTCGTAACTTATTGCCGCAACAACACTTAATGGAGGCGGCGGGAATCGAACCCGCGTCCCGTGACATTTCGGCACCAGCTTCTACGTGCGTAGTCGGTCTTTGCAATCTCGCCGCCGGAACTTCCGACCGACAGGATCTCCAGCGGCCAGCCGAGGACAGGTTTTGATCCCGGGCGTACTCGGCGTGACCCGGGACGAGTCGGATAGGGTCGGCCGACTTTCAGGCCCCTCCGACGAGAGCCCTCAGTCGGGACTGCCGTTTGCGATTAGGCAGCCAGAGCCAAGCTGTGGTTGGCACTTATTGTTTGATCGGCTTTTAACGTGGGCCACCGATCAACCACGGCACGCCACTGGCACCTCAACCTGTCCGGTCGAGTCCAGTTCGCCCCCATGGCTCTTCTTTATTATATACCCCCGCGGCGATCGTCAATTAACACGCGAGCCAGATTCCGCAGCCGCACGTCCTCCATGGGTGGACAGACCGAGAGATATTCTGAATTTAGGCTTTGTGAAGGCCCTGGGAAGGTCACCCCCCTGATAGCGGAGATCGCGTTGGTTGCTCTGGCGTCGCAGCTAAGTGTAGAATTAAACCGTTATCCGACCAAAAAGGTCGCTCCGAAATCCAAGTAGTGAGAGGTTTGCCCAAGCAGGCTTTTTCGGTTCGAGTATGAGGGATGGAAAGTTGAAGCCGGTTATGCTCGACCCTCCGTTCGTAGTGAGAATTCCGCCCACCCTGTGAGCACCGTCCCTTGGTCGATCCTTTCGCCGAAACAATTTTCAGGTGGCGATTCAATATCTCTGAGTCTTGTCCGTGCCGCGACCTAACAGATCAGCCCCACACGGAATGTCCCTAGTGACCAGCAATTACGGAGTGTTTCTTGCCGCAGGGAGGATTCACCTCTCCAGCCATGTGACACTTCCGCCATCAGATCTGAGCACGAAATTGCCCCGAGGTTTGTGAATAAATCCATGGATGTACTGATGAAAGAAAATCAACGGTCCGTAGGTCATTCTCCTGCTTCACCAAATGGGGGTTTTTTCTCACGCTATAACTTGGCCATTCTTTGCTGCGTGTGCTTCCTGATTCCCTTCATGTGGCTGGGAGCCGACCGCGCACTTCTGAGCAACAAGAATGATGTGAAGTCGTGGCTACCGGACACCTACCAGGAAACCGCCACGTTTGAGTGGTATCGGAAGCACTTTGAGAGCGACATGTTCATTCTGGCAAGCTGGGAAGGGTGTACCCTTGACAGCCCCAAGCTGGAGCTCCTATCGCGACGTTTAGCGTTAGAGTTGCAGCGACCGGAGGACGACCCCTACCGATTTTTCAAAAGCGTAATTACAGGAAAACAGGTTGTCGATCAACTGGTAACCTCCCAGGGACTAACTCGCGAACAGGCGATCGAGCGCCTGCGGGGATTTCTTGTTGGGCAGGATGGGCAGCAAACCTGCCTCGTGCTGATCATCGATCCGAAAGCGGAAGAGCGGTGGGAGAGTCACTTCCATGGCAATCCCCGCAAAAAGTTCTTGCACGCCGTTGTGGAAAGCGTTTACACCGCGGCGAAGGAAATCTGCGATATTAAACCGGAGCAGCTTCACCTGGGTGGCCCCCCCGTGGACAACGTCGCCATCGACGTGGAAGGCCAGCGGTCGCTCGTCCGCTTGGCCATCGTTTGTGGCGTCGTGGGTGCCGTCATGGCATGGTGGTGCCTGCGGAGCTGGATTCTGACGCTCGTCGTTTTCTCCACAGGGGTGTACAGCGCGGGCCTGAGCATGATTCTCGTCTGGCTGACCGGCACGGACATGAACGCGATTCTTCTGACCATGCCGGCCCTGGTCTATGTGGCGGCGGTATCCGGTGCCATCCACCTGGCCAACTATTATCGAGACACCGTCAGAACCCATATGTCGTGGGGACTTCCCGACCCCACCGTGGGTGCCCCGGGCAAAGCCCTGCGGAGTGCCTTTCTGCCCCTGTTTTTGGCGACGTTTACCACGGCCTTTGGCCTGGCATCATTGGCGGTAAGCGAACTTGTGCCGATCCAAACGTTTGGGATCTATTCTGCCGCAGGCATCATAGTCAGCTTCCTGTTTTTGTGTCTCTACGTGCCATCCATGCTCCAGGAATGGCCGATCCCCGAGATCGCGCGATCGCGGCGAGCCTTCAAATTTGACCCCGGTCGATGGGCTGGATGGAAAAAGGTTGGTGATTTCATCATCGGCAGGCCAAATTGGGTAGTCGCTGGGTGTGTTGTGCTCATGCTAATTGGGGCGATTGGAGCCACCCGCATCCAGACCTCCGTGAAATTGATGCGACTCTTCTCGCCTGAGGCCACAATCATCCGTGATTACGCTTGGCTGGAGGAGAAGTTGGGGCCACTCGTGCCCATGGAAGTGGTGATCAAGGTGGATCGTGACAAGGCAAAACTCGATCTGCTGGATCAAATGAAGTTGGTTTCAGAGGTGCAAAGGGCCATCAAGCAATTGCCGGATGTGGGAAGTGTGATCGCGGCCCCGACGTTTGCTCGCCCATTGCCGTCACAAGCCGGACTGATAGAGAAACGCACGTGGATCGTTCAACTCCGTCGCCATCGCGAGGACCTGCGGGATTACTGGTCGGAAGAAGGGAATACGGAACTGTGGAGAGTCAGTGCACGCGTGAAGGCCCTCACCGACCTCGATTATGGGAACTTTGTGGAAGACATACGGCGGCAGGTCGAACCGATCCTGGCGAAATATCGCAGCCAGGGCGTAGATGGGATATCGGCCGTTTACACCGGCCTTGTCCCCCTGGTCTACAAGGCGCAGCACTCGCTGCTGAACGGATTGCTGACCGGTTTCGCCGGTGATCTCGTCATCATTGCGATTGCCCTGATGTTCGTGATGAGAGACTGGTCGGCAGGCTTACTGCTTGGCTTCGCCAGCGTCTTTCCCATCGCTATTGTCTTTGGCGTCATGGGACTTCTGGGCATTGTGGTGGATGTGGGCACCGTTATGACCCCGGCGGTAGCATTGGGGGTAACTGTGGATGATGCGATTCATTTCATGCTGTGGTGTCGGCATGGACAGGAGCGGGGGCTCTCCCGCGCGGATTCTATTCGATTTGCCTACAGCGACTGCGCTCAGGCCATTTATCAAAGCTGGGGTGTGATTGGTCTGGGACTTTCCGCTTTTGCTTTGAGCTCTTTCACGCCAACCCAGCGTTTTGGGTATCTGATGTTTGCAATGCTGACGGCATCATCGTTTGGTAACCTCGTGCTTTTGCCGGCGTTGCTGGCCAGCCCGCTTGCCAACTTTTTCTGGAAGAGTGGCGAGAGAATCGCCGCTCGAAAGCGCAGCCGAGGCGAGGTTCATCACGCTCCCGATTTGCATCCCCACCTTGTGGCGGATCGAGGAGAGGAACCTGCCGAAGAGTTGGTGGGAGTCGGTGCAGGATCGGAAGCCTTGGAGTTTTTGGGGCTACCCGCGGAAAGGGGTGCCGGTACTGGAAAAGTCAGTCCGCGGCATGGCTCTGCTTCACGGCGGCCCGACCGGAATCAATTGCCCCGTCGGCCGCGCTAATGGTCTCGCTGCAAGTTTCTGGAAAAGGGCCCTCGGCGCTCGTCGCCGCGTGCAGTTGCTGGATCATAGGGACCCGGGAGTTCCGCAGCTCTCGAAGTGCCGGATGAATGAAAAATTAGTTTCGCCGTCAAGAAATGTTCGGCGCTTTGCCATGGGGAGTACGGACGCATCCATTGGATTTTCATACGGGCGATTCAGCAATTGCTTGTCCAGCCCATCGGGCATGACCGAGCCGTAGCCCGGTGGGAGCAATCCATGAATCGCCCCTACGGGCAGGACTGGCCGGGATAATGCGACGGGACCAGACGTGGCCAGCAGCAAACGGCCGCCGACTTTTCCTGAACTGCCCCGAATTAAAGGCAACATTTGCGTTATTTCCTGCACTGCCTTCTGCCCCCAAAGTGGGTAAACCTCGTCAGAAAAAGAACCACTTGCCGCCAGAGGTAAAAAGTCTTAGGTTTAAGGGGATGTCGTTTTTCCTTTAAGAGAGAATGGCCTCTGAGTGAAATCACGAGCGGTCGACATTTTCACGACAATTGGTTTTCCGGTTAAGGTCCGCCCCGTCCATGAATCAGAAAACAAGCGCACGAGAAATTCCCTACCTTGCCCAGCGTTCCCGCAAAGGAACCATTACGGGAGTCCAGATTCTGGGAGTAGGGAGCTACGTTCCCGATATTCGCGTGCGGAATGAAGATCTCGCATCGCTGGGATACGACGCGGAGTGGATCGTGCAGCGCACAGGAATCCTGGAACGCCGGCATGCACCGCCGGAGATGGCCACGAGCGACCTGGCCGTCGAAGCGGCACGGCGATGTTTGGCAGATGCCGGAGTTGACCCCGGAGAGGTCGATCTTGTGCTGCTGGGCACGTACACCCCCGATATGACGATGCCGGCCGCTGCCAGTCTGGTGCAGGAAAAATTGAAGCTGTGTGCTCCGGCCATGGATATCCAGGCCGCATGCACTAGCTTCATGTTCGCCCTTCTGACGGGGATGCAATTTGTGGCCTCGGGATGCGCGAAACGACCACTGGTCATTGGAGCAGACTGCAATTCACGGGTGTGTAATCCGGCGGATGTTAAAACTTATCCCATTTTCGGAGATGGTGCGGGAGCCGTGCTCCTCGGTCCCGGCGATCGTTCCCAGGGATTCATCGCGTTCTCTTATGGCTCAGACGGTGCCGGGTTCGATCTTCTCTACCGGCCCATGGGCGGATCTCGCTGCCCCACCAATCAGCAGGGAACACTCAACGGGGAGCAATACGTGGTGATGGAAGGTCGGCCGGTTTTCAAATGGGCCATCCGCATGCTCAATCAAACAGTCCACGACGTGCTGGAGATGGCAGATCTCACCTTGGCTGACATCAGCCTGGTGATCTTTCATCAGGCAAATATGCGGATCATCCAGGCTGCGGCGGAGACGATTGGCATCCCCAGTGAAAAACTCTACAACAACCTGGACCGTTACGGGAACACGTCCTCGGCAAGCATTCCCATTTGCTTGGATGAAGCCGTGCGGGAGGGAAGAATCCGAAAGGGGGACCTCATTTTGCTGAGCGGGTTTGGTGGAGGCCTGTCCTGGGCTACCGGGATCCTCCGCTGGTAGTTCCCCCTCTTGGCCACGTGCTTCCTTGGTAAGGGAAGGGGACAAAAAATCGGTTCCGGACGTCCTTGGGCATATCCCGGAGGGCCTGGCGAAGAGGTACGAGGAGACGCAGGCCGGTCCTCGCTATTTATTCACCCTGCGAATCTTTCCTATTTTTCCTACTGATCTGAAAAGACCTTGTCAGGGAAAAAGAATCCCGCTATTCTCTCCCCGCTGTTTTGAACTGGCGGAACCTGTCCCCCCGAGCTGCGATTATGTCCTCTGCCCAATCTGAGAGGACTGCGAACGTGTATGGCGCACCCATTACGAACCGAGAAACAACATTCATTGGAAAACTTGCGGGCATACTGGTGGTGGGCCTTGTGTTGGCACCTGGATGCGCGAGCATGACGGCCCAATCGCTCAATGCCGAGGGGGTTCGTCTCTACCAGCAGGCGCGATACGAGGAAGCACTCCAGCGATTTGGCCAGGCGCTCATCTATGACCCCAATGACGCAGCGGCCTATTACAACATCGCGGCCGTGTATCATCGGTTGGGCGACCTTTATCATCGGCCGGATGACTACGGTCGCGCGGAATCTTATTACCAATTGGCGCTATCCAAGAATCCACACCACGTTCCCGCGCGGAGAGGTTTGGCGGTTTTACTTGTATCCCAGGGACGATCAACCGAGGCTGTGGCCATGCTCCAGAACTGGGCTAACTCCGCGCCCAATTGGGCAGAACCAAAAATTGAGCTTGCACGGCTCTACGAGGAACTGGGAGACCGTTCGGCCGCTCAGAAACAGCTTTTGGAGGCCCTGGCCCTTGATCCGAACAACGTGCGGGCCCTCAATGCGTTAGGACATCTCCGCGAAATTGAGGGACAAAAGCAGTTGGCGCTGGCCAACTACGAGCAGTCATTGCAACTGAACCGGCAACAGCCGGAACTCGCCCTACGAGTTGCCGCGCTCCGGAACGAAATCAGATTGGCGCAGAGTGGAAGACGAAATAACCCAGCCTTGGCCGCAGGTACGAGCGCTCAGGTGCGCTAGGCGAGTGTGAAAGTCCGCCCAAGTTTTTATAAAAATCCCCGATAAATCCTGTGGAATCCTGATACGATTGCCAGAGTAACTTCGGCATGATGCGACGATCTATCTCCGCAGCGATACTGCTCCTGGCCTTTTCATCGACGCTCATGTCGAGTGGTGCTCTTTGCGCTGGGAATCAAGAGGGTTCCAACGCCGGTGATCCGTCCCGCAACACTGCGTATTCTCCACCTCGCGCACCCCAGTTCGACCATGTTGTTTTGCTTCTGCGTAACGGGCACGTGATCGAGGGAACGCTTATCGCCACCGATGACAGCTATCATGTGAAGGTGCCTCACGGCGAGATTTATATTTCTCGACGGGATGTCGTGGCCGTTGCGACCACCATGCGTGAGCTTTACTATCAGCAGCGGTCACGGCTCTTTGGTCAGGATCCGGAACCTCATCTCGAACTGGCCATCTGGTGTGCTGAACATGGTCTGTCCGAAGAGGCGCGGGCCGAACTGGCAGAAGCACGCAGACTGGCACCGAATCATCCGGGACTACCACTTGCCGCACGCCGTGTGGAAATGGCACTGCTCCGTCAGCGGGAAAGCACCTCGTCGACAGTCCAATCCTCAGCGCACAGTATTGGTACCGGACCAATTTCTCAAATTGCGCCCAACGTCCCCAACACCGGCACAAAAGCCGCCATTTCGCCCCGGAACACGGTTTCCCCCGTCCCTGACTTGGGTGTGCTTCTCCGCGGGCTGCCGGAAGATGCACGGGAGGACTTCGTCAGAGTGATTCAACCCATCCTGAGCCACAATTGTGCGGCCGCCACATGTCACGGTGGCCCCAGCGTACCACCTGAAGCACGCTTGTTCAGGTTGTCACCCGATCGTTTCGCTCTGCGGGGCCAAACCGCCCAGAACCTGCGGACGGTACTGGGCTGGATTGACTTCAATCAGCCAGGCGCCAGCCCAATTCTCACAAAGCCTCTCCAACCTCACGGGGGGATGCCGGGACCGGTCTTCTCAGGAACAGACATGAAGCAATACCGGGACCTAGTGGACTGGGTTTATCGCGTAACGCAGCAGCGGACACCTCCGTCACCGGAGGAATTGCGTCCTGGAGAGTCACCGGCCAGCACGGCACTCAACGGCGAACCGGCTGCCGGCATCAATTTGGACGATGTTCTGCCCCTTCGCGATAACGAGGTGCAACCCGCCACTTTCGTGCAGGATTTGAATGCTCGCCCCAATTCCGTTGTAGTGGCCGGGGGAGCGATGTCCACAAAGGGCAGCCGGCCTCTCCAATCAGTCCAGAACTCTGACCCACCTCCGGGCAATTCGTCGAGTGTTTTGAGATTCCCGGTCGGGCAGTTCCTCCGCCAGATCGACAGTTCGCCCGCGGATGTTCGATTCACATTCGGCGATCCGTCAGGAAACAGTGACCAAGAGAGAAACGCTCCTTCTGCCACTCTTCGTTGACTGCGGGCGCTCTTAAGCAGTGATGGGTTCTACCTCTTTGGGGTAGCTTTGTGCTGTCACGTCCGCGGAGAGGCCTCAGGGTTCCAAATCGAGCTTGATATCTCCGACAAGAACCTTTTGCAAGAACTGGCGATTGCTCGACAGTAAATCGGATAGGCCAAGAATTTCGGGAATCGTGTACCAACCGATGTGGCTTACCTCGGCCGCGTTAGGAACGATTGGGGCATCATCTGCGAGACGTGACTGCCACCAGCTTAGGTGAACACCCCATTCTGTGCAACTCTCCCACACACGCCGCACGGGTTGAACGCGGACACCGAGTTCCTCCCGAAGTTCCCGCACGATCGCTTCTTCCTCCGTTTCCCCTTCCTCAATGGCCCCGCCGGGGAAACAGAATTTTCCCGGTGCTGACACCTGATCCGAACGGCGGATGAGCAATAGCCGACTTCGCCGGGCAATCACAGCGACCACGCCGTGCTTCCGGATTGGACAAGCCGGCCTTGAGCGAACCACTTGCTCAGAGTCTTGGTGAGTGCCTTCCATTTCCGACATTTTCTTGAGAATGTCCGTAAAAAAACAAGTTGAACGAATAGGCCTCGCCGTGAGTTTACAATTTCTCCTGAGACTTTCGATTCTTCAAACCTCCTGACACCATCCCTTCTCTCGTTCTACACAGATGCTTGGTTAAGAGAAAGACAGGCAACGAGAAAAAGGACGGTGCAACGTCGGCCTGAGCTTTGCTTCACTTGAGCGTCACACGGTTTGCCCGCGCTGCTGCGGATCTTCGGCGGCGGTGCGACACAGTTTGCCGCGAGTACAATAATAGTCTGTGTGCCGTTGTCCCCATCGGTTGGGTATCGGCGGCTCCACTGGAGCCGAAGGCATATTCATCTTTTGACAGGTTTAAAAATGTCCACTGAAAATAACTCGGTAACACCAAATAACGACCCGCCCGGCGAAAATGGGCTTTCCGTACTGACCGGATTTCAGGTGTTTCTCGAATCGGGGCTACGCCAGATCGGAGGAGTGTTGCGGCGATTCGAAACCACCCGCTGCGAAGTTCTCGCTCTGGAAACGGTACCTGGCAATCCCGCGGCACTGCTCAAAATTGTTGTGACCTATCCGAACGATGGCCGGATCATTTTGGAGAGGGCGGGCCTGCCGTTCACCGATTACAGGCTCGTTGGTGTGGCTTTGCCCGACGGAGTCCAGCCCCTGCTTCGCATTCTATTGCCGCTGGCGCAGGGCAATGTATTGGTTCGTGCAACACACACCGTGCTTCTTCCGAATAAGAAACGTGCCCTGGTCCTGCTGGAAGCTGAGCCAGTCCCCCGGGCGGTAGAGATTTTGCTCACCCACGGCTTCAATCTCGTGCCGCCCGAACTGTTCAATGAAGAGACACAGGCATGAGCGAGAAATGGTGCACCCTCACTTGTTCGAATTGTCTACCTTCTCGAAATCTGGCAGAAAACCTCGGCTGCCCCCAAGCCGATACTTGGACGTTTTCTCGGCAGAAATCTTCCCAAAAGGCATTTGGGAACCAGGAGAAGTTAACGATGAGACATCGCAGAATGAGTCTTTTTGATCTCTTGGGTCATAAACCGCGGATTGATGGGAGCTGGAGAATCTTTCTGGTTGCAATCGCATTTACCTTCGTCAATTTGCCGACGGCGTGTGCGGTCGATCCAGCGGCAGAGAATTCAGCACCGCAACAGAGCGATTATGTCCGGCTAGCGGAACAGATTGAGTCCCACTTTCTGGGCCAGGTCCTGCCGTTCTGGTTCCCGCGATGTATCGACGAGCAACACGGCGGTTTTCATCCCCACTTTCGAAGCGATGGCACTCCCGGTCCCCGGAACGAGAAAACGATTGTGTTTCAGGCCCGAATGACCTGGGTAGCGGCCGAGGTGGCACGCCGCTATCCCGATCGAAAAGCAGAATTCCAGGCCTACGCGGAGCACGGTCTGAAGTTTCTCCGCGACGTCCTGTGGGATTCTGTAGAGGGTGGGTTTTTCTGGGGACTCGACGAAAACGGAAATCCTCTGCCCTCCTACGGCACGGAAAAACACCTATACGGAATTGCATTCGGGCTCTATGCGGCGTCGAACGTTTACCGGCTAACCGGTAGCCACGATGCGCTGGCACTTGCCCAAAAAACGTTCCGCTGGCTCGAGGAACACGCCTATGACAAGCAGCATGGCGGTTACTTTGAGGCATACCACCGTGACGGGACGCCAATCCTCAGCGTCCCCCCGGACGGCGCCAACGGTCGGGCTCGACCTACCCGGGACTTGCTCGGCACGCCCTATGGGTTCAAGTCCATGAACAGTCATATTCACATTCTGGAAGCCCTCACAGAACTCTACCGCGCGTGGCCGGATCCACAGGTCAAAGACCGGCTTCTTTCCATTTTTCTTGTGGTACGGGACAAAATCGCGGTTGAGCCTGGGTGTCTGAACCTGTATTTCACACCAGACTGGCGGGCGGTCCCTGATCATGATTCGTTCGGGCATGATGTGGAGACCGCGTTTCTGCTCCTCGAAGCTGCTGAGGTTCTCGGCATCCCCGATGACCGCACCACACGACGCGTGGCGAAGAGCCTGGTTGATCACGCGCTGGAGTACGGCTGGGACTCGAAGTTCGGTGGTTTCTACGACAAAGGCGCGGCTTTTGGGCCTCCATATGGCCTGGAAAAGATATGGTGGACCCAGGCGGAAGGCCTCAACGCCCTTCTTCTCATGCATGAGCTGTTCGGCCAGCAGGATTCCCGTTACTGGACGGCATTCTTAAAGCAGTGGCAATTCATCCGAAAGTATCAGGTCCATCCGCAGGCGGGTGAGTGGTTTGACACTGTGCTGCCCGATGGAAAGCCTGTCGAAAAAGATCTCGGGCACATCTGGAAGGCCGCCTATCATAACGGGCGGGCGCTCATGCTGAGTGCATCCCGGTTGCGGCATCTGGCGGGGCTGAGTGGCAAAGAGTGATGAGCCTGGCAATTGGTGCCTAAGCAAGAGGGAAACGTTCGCCATGAAGTTACGCATGCCTCTGAAGAATCGGTATTGTCAATGGGGATTTTTTGTCCTCGTGTGTGGTGGTGTCCTGGTGCCCGGGAATTTCACCCCTGCCCAAGAGCCGGGCGTGCAGAGTTTGGAACGGGTCAAATTGTCGGCGGATGGCCAGCACTTGGTCCTGGCACGATCAGGAAGTCTCTTTGTGCCGTGGGGCTTTAATTACGATCACGATTCAAAAGGACTGCTTCTGGAAGACTACTGGGACAAGGAATGGGACCGGGTGGTGGGCGACTTCCAGGAAATGAAAGCGTTGGGCGCGAATGTGGTGCGGATCCATCTTCAGGTGGGAAAATTCCTGATTTCGCCCAATAATGCCAACGAAGCAAATCTGAAAAAACTTGAGGATCTCGTCAAGCTGGCCGAGGAGACAGGCCTCTATTTGGACATCACAGGTTTGGGATGTTACCACAAGCAGGACGTGCCGGAGTGGTACGATTCTCTCGAAGAATCAGAGCGATGGAACGCCCAGGCCTTCTTTTGGCAAACCATTGCACGGAGGGTGGGCCATTCTCCGGCCGTGTTTTGCTACGACCTGATGAACGAGCCGGTGGTACCGGTGGGATCCGCCCAAGAGCAAGGTTGGCTGGTCGGAGAGCCTTTAGGGGGAAAATATTTCGTCCAGCGGATCACACTGGAGCAGAAAGAGCGATCCCGAGCGGAAATCGCCGCGGCATGGGTGAAGCATCTCCACTCGGCCATCCGGGAAGTGGACAAAGAGACCCTGATCACCGTCGGCCTCCTGCCCGGTACACCAGACCGAGCCGATACCTGGTCCGGTTTTCGCCCGAAAGACCTTATCCCCATGCTGGACTTCATCTGTGTCCATATCTATCCCGAAGCGAAAAAAGTGGACGAGGCGATTCAAATACTGTCCCATTTTGCGGTCGGCCGACCGGTGGTGATCGAGGAAACCTTCCCTCTGCACTGTGGAACCGAAGAGTTCCAGAAATTTCTCGAAGGTTCCCGTAAATTCGCTCAGGGTTGGATCAGCTTCTACTGGGGAACTCCCATACCCGAGTTGCGAAGAATCAACGACCTCCAGTCAGCCATTCTGGCGGGTTACCTGGAACTGTGGTCAAAACTCGGCCCTTCCTACCGTCGCCCGTGAATTGGCTCATTGCCAGCAAAAGTCGTGAGAAGCGGCAAGCCACGTTGCGTGCTGCTCTTGGTCTCCCTGGTCGCGGGGGTCAAAATGCGATAATTTCACGATGTCGGCCAGTCACACGATTCGTGTTTTTCCAGTGTGATCTCATGACTGGGCAATCGGCGATGACTGACGAAACTTGTTTCCATTGTTGACGAATATGACGGCGACCTCCGAATTACCCACTCTCGAAACAGCCCCCGCGCGACACACAGAACCGTCCGCTGGTCAGTTTTGGGGACCAGCGCTGTGTCTTTTGGCAGCGATGCTCTACACGGGGACCAACATGGCCCTCCGGCGGCTGGCGGAACCTGGCCAGGCAGCCAACTATACTTTCGTCCTGTTTGTGAAGGAGACGATGACCGTCCTTTGCGTCGGTCCGTGGCTTTTTGCGCAGGTTCTTCGTGGAAGGATGACCCTGCCCCGCCCCGCTCATTTCTGGCAAGTGGTGGGAGCAGGCGTCTTCACTCAGACAATTGCCAATCTTGGCCTTTTATGGGCTTTCGGCATTGTGGGGATTGCTATTGCGGTACCGCTGTCACTAGCGATGAGCCTTATCACGGCAGCCTGGATGGGTAAGTTCTGGCTCGGGGAAGCCGTGTCGCCGAGGCTGTTTGCAGCCATGGTGCTACTCATTGTGGGAATTATTCTCCTTCATGGAGGAGCCGACACATTGGAGGGCGTGGCCAGCAGTTCTTCTTCAATCGCTCTGGCTGCTGTCTTAATGAGCTGTGTGGCGGGCTTCATTTATGGTCTGCTTACGGTGGTCATTCGGAACGTCACAACGGGGGGAACTTCGGGCTGGTTCGTCCTTGTCCTGGTGACGGGTGCGGCGACGATCACGCTGGGGCCGTATACCTTTTATGTCCACGGGCTAGAGGTCATCCAAAGTTGTTCCGCGGAGCAATGGTTGTGGATGATTGTTTCTGGCATACTTAACCTGGTGGCGTTCTGGGCGCTCACCAAAGGTCTGCAGCGAACACCGGTTGCCCAGGCCAATTTGCTCACATCCTCTCAGGCGGTGATGGCCACAATAGCCGGCTGGATTGTGTTTAGTGAGCTTTTCAATCTCCAGGTGGCAGTAGGAATTGCCCTGGCACTGGCAGCGATTGTTCTGAGCACGTTGCGATAGCGTGAAGCCGAGCATCCGCTCGCGGAATGGTGGAACATCCATAGGAGACAACATATGGATCCTTACCAGGCACTCGTTCAGGAATTTGATCAAGAGATGGCAAACACCCGAACCGTTCTCGCCCGAATTCCTGAGGACAAACTTGACTGGAAAGTCCACCCAAAATCAAACACACTGCGGTGGGTGGGGAGCCATCTGGCGAGTATTCCCCAGTGGGTGGATCTCGCTTTCCGTACGGACAGTCTGGACGTGGCTCCGGTCGGTGGTGAACCGTACAAGAACCCGGAGGCAGAGTCAGTCGCGGCAATGCTGCGTATTTTCGATCAGAATGTGGAGACAGCACGGGGCATTCTGAGTAGTGTCAAGGCAGACGAGTTTTGGAAGCCGTGGTCGCTTCTCCGTGGTGGAACAGTCCTATTCACGATGCCACGATGGCAGGTGGTGCGGACATTTGTCATCAACCACACGATTCACCATCGCGGACATCTGTGCGTGTACCTGAGATTACTCGACGTCCCTGTGCCTGGGATGTACGGCCCTTCCGCAGATGATCCGGGCTGAGCATCATTGAGAGGAAGATAGCCCCTCGGTCCTTGCTCTAGCTCCAGCAAGGCCGGTTGCCCCGTATTATTGGGAAGCGGAAAAAGAGCGGTTGGCCATGGCGCAACAGTGGTTCATCCAGCGCCGTAGCGGTGTGAAAGACGGCCCGTTCAGCCCACGTGAGCTGAAAAACCTGGCTCACCGGGGTGAACTCAGCCCTGAGGACCTTGTCTGGAACGAGGAACTTGATCGCTGGGTTCCTGCCGGGAGAATTAGCGGCCTTTTTGAGAACACCTCCGGTAATACCGGTGAATTGGTCCTGTCGGACGATCAAAGCAATCCCGAGCAAGTTGCCGTCCCTTCAGGAGCTCAGGAACTCGCCACCCAGGGCACTCCCCCGCCTGACCAGTCGGAAGTCCACCTTGAGAACACAGGCGCGGGCTCGGGCTGGGAATCTGGACGCGTCGGACCGCGGCTTCGCTTGGGCCGACCCTCTCGACGGCGTCCAACCTTTGAAGGCTCGCCCACCACTTTCGCGCGATCTCGGGAGACCCTGGGCCGCCACGTCCTGGATCGCTGGCTGGCTTTTCTCCGAACGCGATTTGGCAGCGAATTCCTTCAGGCCAGCCAGCAACTTTTTCTGCTCTGTGGGCGATATGGACTCCTTACTGCCGTGGCCCTTATCCTCACCGACAATCTGTTCGTCTCACAAGTGAGAAATGCGAGCGGTCTCCTTTGGACCTTGAGCATCTGTTTCTTTCTTTTCGTGGGCCACTATCTGTCCGCCCGAGTGATTTTCGTTCTGGATCGCTGGGAGCTGCGAACCCGAGCTCAACTGGCCTCGTCTGTGGTCCCCGACGGCATGTCGCTTTTGAGTATGCTCATCGCTGTGGTGAGTATTGTTATGGGGACCGTGTACGCTCTGTCAACTGGATTTGTCGATCTCATTTTTTATGCGGTGGCACTTTCTATTTGGGGTCTGTTCACATCGATTCAATTTCTTGATCTGGACGACCTTCAAATTGCGATCAATCCTGATCTCTCGCCGATGGAGGAACTGATTGGGCTGCTCTATCTGGCCGGTAAAATGGTGGCTCGTCTCTGCCCGGTCATTTTTGGAGTGCTGGTGCTCCTGGGCAATCTCCATCTCGCCTTGGCATTTCTCTTCACCCTGAACGGAAGTCCCGCCGGGGAACTGAATAACCCGGGAAGCGATCTCATTCCTCACGAGCTTGCTGCCATCTCCGCAGGACCGGCCGTTGCAGGCTGGGGATTGGGGCAAAGCGGCCTGGTGATGGTAGTGGCTGCATCCCTCTGGCCAGCAGTGAGCTATCTCCTGTACCTGTTTGGGCAGCTCATCATTGCGTGTTTAGCCGCACTGCTCGCTTTACTTCATGTGGAAAACCGGAATCTGCCCCATAGCAGTGAGCTAAGCAAAAGAGAATTCACCGACGGGTGAAACTCCACTCCCTCGAAAGCCCGCCCACCAGCCCACCTTAGAATATCCGGTATTACCGAGTTCCCTGACCGGAGCGCTGAGGCCCGGGCGGAGTCTGCTCCTGGCCGGCATCACCGCGAGAGGCCCTTTCGCGTTCCTCCATTTCCTTAAGTGTTACCCCGCTTGCGAGAGAGCGTCGCGGATCTTTCTTGCTCTCTCCCGGAGAAGGTGGAATGATCTGTTTGATCACGATGTCGTCGAATTCCACCGTCCCTTCGCCCAGATAGGCATACAGCATGGCACGCCCCCAGGTTGGCGTGTACTGGGTGTGTCTTGGGGTGAAATCTTCCGTATGGATGTTCCAGGTATTGAGCGGCCCTTTCAGGTTTTGCTGACTGCGGTAGCATTCTCGCATCTGGCTCCAATCTGGATAAGGAGTTCGCGTCTCCGTTCTGGAATTTGCTCTGCTGGTTGCGGAGGAAGCCCCTGGTCCTGCCGCTCTGTTGCGGCTTCCAGTTGCAGGCGATTCTGTCCGATACTCACTGGGCATCTCTGCGTAACATTTGATGAAGACTTTGACCGCCGGTCCGTTGCTTCGCCAGCGACATTGAAAACGATATGTCGCTCCTTCCTGCACCTGGAACGGCAGGCTGTAGTACATCACCCCGGTGGTGTCCCCCACACTTCGATCAAAGCTGAAACGAATAACGTGGTTGCGCGGATTTCCGGGTTCGGGAACCCAGGCAACAAGCCGTCCCAGCGGTTCACGATCCTGACCCGCACGATCTTCCCACCCCACCGGAACACCGTTCACCGCCCGTTCAAAATCGCCTCCGACAATCAGGTTCGGGTTTTTCTTCCAGTTTTCTTCTGCAATGGGATCGGGCGGGGGCGGACTGCCTGGTTGCCGGCCGTAGAGCGCATCAAGCAGTTGCTGGACATAGAGATGGGGAATCTCGCTCACGGAATTCGTGCGAGCGGACTTTTCATAGATGACGGTGGGAGTTGGCGTCGAAAAATCAACGCACTTGATCACAAGATCGTAAACATCGGTGCTGTGCCCGGGAACCCGCTCCACGCTTCCCCATATGGCGATGTCGGCATCGAAGCCACTTTTCACAATATCCCGCACCTTCTCCAGGGGTGTCTCGGGACCGACCTTGATACCGTTCATCTCGCAAAAATCGCGGACGTCAGCCATCGAATCCGGAATCAGAAAGCCCCCTTCCCGGTGAAGCTTCTGCCAGATCATCTCGCCGACCATTTGACCATAACGACCATTGTCAAATCGCGATTCGAAGTCAAAAGGAATAACAACTTTCTGACCGCTCTGGCCAAAGCTCGGCCGGTCGAGCACAAGCCCCCCACAGGTGGCTAAGAGACCTAGCAGTAGCCAAAATTGATGTCTTCTCTTCATGGCAATCACTGCGCGCTCGATTTCAAGGATTGGATTTGCCACCGCTGATCAGCTGCCGGTAATACCCACGGACAATATCTTCCCAGCCCGGAGGCGCCGGTTCCTGAACACTGCCGAGGATCTCTTTCTGGATATCCTTGGGGATATTCACCGTCGTATCCTCCTTGACTTTAAATTCCCCGCCCACGTATTCCTTCTGCCGCTGGAGTCCTTGCAAAACCACTTCACGCTTTCGCAGGGCGTTTTGATAGCGTCCTGCCTGAAGATCGCGTTCGATCTCCCGCATCAGCTCAATCAACTGTTCCATATCAGTATGATGATAATTAAGGATCTGCATCTGCGCGCTGATGGACTCTGCTTTATTGCGGAGTTCGGCCTGCTTGCCCGCCAGACGCTGGAGTTCGCGCGGCCCATGAGGTGGCGGCGTTGGCCCCTCCAGTCCCTGCCCGCCCTGGCCGCTCTCTTTCCCACCACCTGTGGCCCCGCCGGTGGGATCTTTACTGAAGTCCTTGATTTGTCCTTTCATGTAGGGATCGGGTGTGAGCCGACTGGGCGTTTTTCGTCCTCCCTTGCCCACCGCCTCGTCGCTCACAAACTCGCCGCTGGATTTTCCACTGCGACCTTCGCCCGACCGCCCACCAATCTCGCTCGTATTGGGCAGGCGATTTCCTGTCACACCTTTGGCGCTCATATTGGAGATTGGGCCGTCGGCAGCATCCCACCCTGCTCCCTTGTCCAGCGAATCCGCCGCACTGGACGAGACATCTTCCATTTCGTCGAACAGGTCCTCTTCCTGCTCCATGAGTTCACCAATGAGGTCTTCCAGTTGACCCGGCAGGTCCGCCATCGGGGCTTCCTTGTCTTTGTCGCTGAGCGATTCTTCTTGGCTCCACCGTTCGCGGTCGGGAGTGTCCGGCAACCATTTTTCCAGATTACTCGTCAGCTCCTTGGCCATTTCGTACCCCAGTTGCTCAAGTGGCACAGCGATATCCACCGAGCGCTTGAGAAGAGCATCTTCCGCCATTTCCAGCTCGGTCTGGATCTCGTTCAGTTCCTGGCAGAGGGAAGAATTGGCAAAATCCTGCTCCGGGAGTTTGCTCAAGTCGCTGTGCGCTTCCTTCATAAAGCGCGACCAGTCGTCCTCCAAGGCAGCCAGCTCTTTGAGCTTTTGTTCTTCCTTTTCTGTAAAATCCTCAACGGGTGTCTTGGCCAGTTCTTCCGAGGCTTCAATGATCTTCTTTTGCTGTTCAAGGAATTCCTGTAATTTGCTCTGGATTTCTTCGAGCTTCTTCTTGACATCGTCGGGCAGGTCTCCGCCCGGCCGCTTCTGAGCTTCTGCCAAAAGCTCCGTTTGGGCCCTTCTGGCCACATCGAGAATTTTTCGCAAGGTCTCGATGATTCGATCCTGAATTTGCAGCAGTTCTTGACTTTCCTCGCCAAAGGTCGCTTTGTCCGCAAGTCGGGCCAGTCGGTCGCATTGCTGCACCGCCTGGAGCATCTCGTTGACCGCAAGGCTGTTGAGAATCCGCTTGATTGTCCGCCGATCCTCACTATCCGTGTCTTTTATTCCCGCCACGACATCGTTTGTCGCTCCCTGAATGTGAACCTGGCGGCCGCGAACGTTTCGCAAGCCCGTTTCGAGCACCGCGGGGTTCTGTTTTGCTGCGTCGCGCAACGTGACAAGCTCGGTTTTTGCTCGAATCTGCTCTTCCAAAATGCGGAAGATCGCGGCGCGGAGGTTTTCCAGTTCTTTCGTTTCTGCAGCGACCTTTGCATCGGGGGAAATGATCTCAACAAAATGCCACGCGGATGTTGCCTGCTGCGGACGCAGGTCAAGCCCGTATTTCGCGAAGTTACGCTTGTCCCATGCGATGGCGCGAAGGGCCACCTTCTGCCCTGGGGAAAACCGCGCAGGATCGAGAACCAGCTCGTAGTCCAAAAATGGGCTGCTGGGACTGTCCCACTCGTTAAGTCGTACCGCAGTCTGGTCTGGGTTGTCGGCAGAACCACCCGCGCCGGAATAACCATTCTGTTCCCGATTCGCTTCCGTATCGCTCGCCGAATCCCCGGCCGGGGTATTCTCCTGGACAATTTTCATTTCCAGTCGAGCCCGACCAACACCATAATCATCGGCAATTCGAATTTTCACGGGGATGCGATCTCCCAAAGCCGCGGTAGACTGTCGCCCTGGCTTGACAATTTCCACCGTGGGAGGTTGATCCGGAATGACCGTCACCCGGTTGACGCGTGGGTTCGGGTCCACCTGGCCGGCCTGGTTCTTGAGGCGCACCACAAACTGCCCATCTCGAATTAGTGGAATTTTCACGGTGAAAGTGCGTCCATCGGATGCCACATTGCCGACGATCGGCTTTCCATCGAGCACAACTTCCCCAGCCGAGATAGGCGCAGACGCGAAAATCTTCAAAGTGGCCTCGCTGTACTGCGGGCCCCGCAAGTCAGGCACCCGTTGCCTGAACGTTTCGCTGGGGCGGCCCAGGTAAGCAGGATAATCCAGCGTGACCTCCACCTCCGTGATCGTCGGAATTTGCGTGACGCCCAACCGGTAAATCGCGGACTGGCTGTCCCCTATCTCCACGCGATACCTCACCGGCTTGAGGACCGTTGGCACCGTGAACGTGTACTCCGAGAGGTCCTTGCTGGGCGTCATCGGAAAGCGTTCCTCGGGCTTTCCCTCCTCAGCCACAAATAAGTACGCGTCGTACGTTTTTTTCTCCGGCAATTCCACTCGGGCTGTTATGGTCACACTCGAGCCTATGAGCACCTCCGTGTTGCCGGGCTCCACCGACAGGATTTTGACCCTGCCCACACTGGGGACGAACTGCCAAGGCTGCATCAAGCGAGAGGCTGCAGAACTCCAATTGGGCAGGAGCATTCCGAACAAAACGCTTATCAAGATGAGCGTAACAAGGATGCCGCTCCATTCCAGCAAATCTCGAGACGTGTGCATTGCAAACCGGAAGCGGTCCCAACGCGACTGTTTTTCAGCGGCCTCCTCAAAGCGAATCCGCGCCGCCTGGGCCGCCGCGTGGTTCACGGCCGCCAGGCAGAACGCCGGATTGGCCTGCCGGGGATCGTTGAGAAGTTGCAGGAGATTGATCAGAGCACTCTGCAACTCCGGGAACTCGGCCTCGATGCGACGGGCAGTGGCTTCCAGGCTCCGCTGGCCGCGGATCACCCGCCGCACGATCCAAACCAGAATTGCAAGGGTGAAGGCAAGCCAAATAAGAAACGCTCCCGCCAAAACAACCCGGGAAAACTGGAAAAGAGCGTCCGCGAGCATGAACAAGAGGAAGACACTCAACGAGAGCGACGCCCCCATCACGCAACTGGTGAGAAGCGTGTAAAACCACCATCGCTGTCGCGTGGCGTCGAGCCGCCGAATTACACCTTCCGCAGCCGGAGACATCATGGCCGCACCTCTCCTCTGTTCGCCCGACGTATTTTCTCAGGCCTCTCCCTTCCCTTTTCATTGTTACCCACCCACAGGGGGAGAGTCAATTCAACTCAGTGCCGAACCATCTTCACGTTCGTGGAAATTATGAGATGCCGCGGCGTAAGGTGTCGCAGGGGCAATTCATCAATGGCCCCTAACAGGGAACCGTTTTCGTCGTTGCGGCAAACACCGGCAGCGCCAAGGTAGTGAAGGCTAAAGCCTTCACCGAAAAGCGGCGATAAATCGCCGCACTCCATATGGAGTGCGGGGCTTTAGCCCCGCTT
>ERZ795043.794-NODE-794-length-20666-cov-6009.509340_pt1 | contig 20666 bp, 17 predicted proteins | sample MGYA00375127_ERZ795043 | MGnify/ENA primary metagenome ERZ795043 (study PRJEB30172, sample SAMN05518447) | compost metagenome | isolation source: Feedstock adapted compost from Newby Island compost facility, Milpitas, CA | place: USA:Newby Island compost... | reverse complement strand
TAGATCCCGGCTGTATCTGTGGGGATTTGCTGGGTGGTGGCACCGGTATTCCACAAATAGGTTGAGCCTGCATTTCCGGCATTCAGGGTAAGGGATTGACCCTGACAGATAGCGGTATCGTTTCCAAGGTTAACGATAGGGGGATTATGGAAATTCACCTGTATGGTATCGTCAATTTCCCCGCAGGCCGGACTGAATACTTTTACCCAGTAGCTCCCACTCGTGGTGACCTGAATGGAGGGGGTGGTATCACCCGTACTCCACAGATAGGTCAACCCCGAAGGGGTGTAGCCATGAAACGGGGAAAGTGTGAGGGTATCGCCCACACAAAGGTTGGTATCGGCGCCCAGGTTTACGGATGATGGGTCGAAAACTGTCACCAGTGAAGAATCCGTTGCCGTACAGGTGCCTGCCGCACCAGACGATAGGCTGGCGGTGACATAATATTTGGTGGTGGTCGGTGGACTCACCGTAATGCTGGACGTTGTGGCTCCCGTGCTCCATAAGTAGCTGGTATAGCCTTCCTGGGCACGGAGCGTGGCCGTGCTCCCCGCACAGATGGTCGTATCGCCCGGATGTACCACGGGTGAGCGCAACACCAGCAAATGCACCATATTGGAGGGCGAATTGCAGGTGGAATAACCAATCTGTCCTTGCTCGGCGGCCAGGAATCGGTAATAACGAGTATCGGATGTGTCGGTAGAAGGTATGATATACACGGAGTCCGTAGCGCCTGCAATGTTGGTCCAGTTTACCCCATCCAGGCTTACCTGCCACTGGTAAGTGGGATGGCTAAAATAGCCCGGGGTGACCGAGGCGAAAATGGTATCCGGATTACCCGAGCAAATGGTATCATTGCTCTGGTCGCTGTTATGCAGATAGGCAATCAGTGTAGGACCGCAATAAGTGAATTCGATGTCGTCAATGGCAATATCATTGCCGCACCCGCCGGGAGCAATGTTATACATGATGAGTTTTACACTATCCACCCCCGGGGGCGTGCGGAATCCAAAGCCATACCGTTGCCAGGTGGGATCGTCAACGATCTGGCCGGAACCATTGGTCACTAATTTCATGGATACATCATTCGTATTCACCCTGCCGAGTTCGGTTCCTGTTCGCGCATCCAGCACCACGAAAGCCAGATTGGGATAAATGTATTTTCCTGAACAAATCGTATCTGATTGCAGCACCAGCTTGCCATTGGCATTCAACAGCCAGGCGCTGAAGGAATACTGGGCGCCCTGACAGAGCCCGGTAATCACCCGGGTATAAAACGTATCGGGTTGAAAACTGGCATTTACCAGCATCATCCCACCATATAGGTTGCCGGTGTGATCTGTAGTTTTTACCCATTCCTTTCGGCCATTGTTGACGGAATCTGAAACGATATATTGTCCGTCATTGATCCATCCGGAACTCAGGTATTTGTACGTCGTGTATCCGGGAGGGAGGGGAGTTCGGGCGGTGCCGTTAGGTAATGTGCCAAAGTCTTCAAACAGAAATGGGGAAGAGGCTTTTGTCCCTGCACAATCGGTAGAAGGACAGTACACCACATGAACGGTATAGTTATAGGTCTTTTTGCTATAGGTAGCCGATAATGTGATAAATCCGGTATCCGTAAATTGTACGGTGACACTTCGGGTCTTCATATTCGTGGTTACCGGCACCGAAGAGGGGATATTCCAAGTAACGCTGGTTGAATTACCTGCATTGGGCAGGTCAAAAGTGGCAAATGTGTTCTGGCAAACGATTTTGGGGCCGACGATTTGCCCGTCGGCTATGTGCACGGAGGCAAGGATAGCAATGATGAAGATCAATGACTTCCTCATGGTTTTTCACGGATATGGTTCAAATCGTTTCCCTGTCCTGCAGATCAGGACAGGCTGAGTCAGTCATTCATCTTAGTAAAGGTGTACATGTACGGCATATCTTCAGTTTATGTTTCCAGAATACGTTGGGCTATTGCCTTTCCACTGGCCAGTGCCGACTCTACAGTGCCCCAGGGCGGCCGGTTGTGAAAAGCTTCACCGGCAAAGTACAATCGTTGAGGGAAGAAGGCGTGGAGTTGCTGGATAAGGGTTTGGTATCCAATCACTGGATAACTATAACTCCCACAGGCAAACGGGTCATGTTGCCAATCAAATATAATACACTTTAACAATTTTTTCGTGAAATTTTTCGGAGGTAAACCGGTAATCTGCACAAGTGATTGAATCACCGTGTCTTGTGTGATGGATGTTGAAAGATTATGTAAGGTTTGAGGCCCGCCCTTCCAGCCTGTAAGGATGGGGATATCCAGTGGATGGGCGCTCCACCAGGTGGGGATGGGAGCCTCACTGAGTATAAAACCCAGATCAGGCGTGAAATGTGATTGCCACCAGGGCTCCGTCCATAGGGTAATGATTTTCGTAGCCGTGCCATAGCCTATCTGTCGAAGCAAGGCGTGGATGTTTTCCCCGTAAGGGTTTATGGTGATAGGTGGCGGATCGGGTTGCTGAAAAATGCCGGGCGGCAAGGTCATCACGATCCGGTCGGCCTGAAAGGTAAGGGCTTTATCCCGATAGATGGCTTGCACTTCGGCTGGACGGTGAGCAGGGAAGGAAATCAGGTTGACCGGATGGGATAGGTGTAATTGTCCACCCACCTGCTCCAGATGATGAACCATGCCGGCGATGAGGCTGCTGTAGCCGCTGGATTCAAGTTTTTGGAACGCCCCGATTCGATAATTCGGCCCTTCTTCGCGTTCCCATTCTTCACGCAGGGCGCGGATGCTCACCCGTGTCGGGTCGGCTGCATCGTAGCCCATTGCAAAGCGCAGCACTTCCTGTCGGAAATCCCGATAAGCATCCCCGGAAAAATACGTATCCAGAAAAGCCTGCAGGCTCAGATCCCGGGCAGGACTGGCCTGATCGGCCGACAGCCGGGAAAGGATATCATGAAACCGGGTCCAGGCTTCGTGCCGCGAAGCGCGGGCCGTGGTTGCGGGAAGCAGGGAAACGGTTTGCCCTTTCACTTCGGTAACAGACAGGCCCAATCGCCTGACCCATTCAAAGGTGAGAGGCAGGCGGCCGTGGATGAATTCGGCACCGGCTTCAAATACCCATCCCGTATCAGGATCTTGTTGCGTATGGATACGTCCACCCGCCCGAGCACGCGCTTCGAGGACCAATACTTTCTGTCCGGCTCTGGCCAGCTCATAACCGCATTGCAGTCCGGCCGCACCGGCACCCACCACGATGGTATCCCATCGTGTGGGCTGATGAATGGCTGTAGAGGATTTCATTCAGCCAAAGTTAAGCCGGCAGCCGTTATTTCAGCCATATCCGCCCCCTGAGCCGGATATCGGCCGACGAGGCCCCCACCCAGATATCAAACCAGCCTGGTTCCAGCACCCATTTCCCGGATGCATTCAACAGCTTGAAATCCTCCCGATGCAGGGTAAAGGTTACTGTCTGGCTTTCACCCGGTTGCAGAGAAACCCGGGCGAAGCCCCTCAGCTTTTCTACATAGGTCGTCACTGAGCTCAGCTCGTCTTGGATATACAATTGAGCGATTTCCGTGCCGGCGCGGGTACCGGTATTGGTGATGGTACAGCTCACCAGCAATTGTCCCTTCGACTGCCAGAGGCTGGAGTCGATTTTCAGGTGGCTGTATGCAAAAGTGGTATAACTCAGTCCATACCCAAAGGGGTAGAGCCAGCCGGTGACGCTGGCGTTGCCACCCGCATCTGCGGCGGGTTTCAATGGGAAGGAAAGCGGGATCTGCCCCACAAACTTCGGGAAAGGCATGCACAGCTTACCGCTGGGGTTGTATTTACCAAACAGGACATCGGCTACGGCCGTACCCATTTGCTCACCCAGGTACCAGCATTCTACGATGGCGGGAATATGTTGCTGTGCAAAATTGATCGTGAAAGGTTTTCCTCCCACCAGCAGAAGGATGGTAGGCTTGTGGAGGGCAGCGATCCGGCGCACCAGCTCATCCTGCAGGCCAGGCAGCTTCAGGTTTACCCGCGAACGCGATTCACCCACCGTCTGGTTGTTATCACCCATCGCCAGGATTACAATATCGGCCTGGCGGGCGATAGCCACAGCCGAGTCCATCATAGCTTCTTCCTGGGGTGTAGGCGGGAAATATTCGATATCGCTTTCAGGGAAATGCGCATCTACATGATGGCAACCTTCCGCATACAGGACCTTTACCGTAGCGGGCAATGCGGCCGTGATGCCTTCGTACAGGGTGGTGACCTGTGCATGAACGGGCCCGTAGCGCGATAACAGGCTCCGTTCTTCCTTCATGTTGGGGCCAATAAGAGCGACCGTATGCACCGATCGGGCGTCGAGAGGCAATAGATTTCCTTCATTTTTCAGGAGTACGATCCCTTCATATGCCGCTTTTAATGCCAGTTGCTGACTGGCCTGGCTATGCACGATGGTGTCGGCGGCTGCCGGATCGGACACATACGGGTGGTCGAACAAGCCCAACCAGAATTTTACATAAAGCACTTCCCGCACCCGCTCATCGATCACCGACATGGGGATTTTCCCTTCTTTCACACCTTTTCTCACAGCCAGGATGAAATCGGACGGGGAGCTGAAATCGGTTCGCACATTCAGTCCGGCTTCCAGCGCCTGTCGGGCGGCATCTACTTCATCGGATGCCACATGGTATTTCGTAACCAGGTCTTCCACCGCCCGGCTGTCGCTTACCACATATCCTTTAAATCCGAATTGCTTGCGCAGGATATCGGTGAGGAAATGTTTGTTGGCTACGATAGGCACTCCGTCGTAATCGTTGTATGAAGCCATGGTGCCCAGTGCGCCGGCTTTTTGAAAAGCCTCCCGGAAGGCATGCAGGTAGATCTCTTCCATTTCGTGGGGCGGCACCTGTGGGTCGGTGCGCACCCGGCCATCCCGCCCGCCGATGGGTATGCTATACACGGCAAAATGTTTACAGGTGGAGACCACATGCTCATCCTGCAATCCCCTGACGGCCTGCTTGCCTAATTCTCCGATCAGAAAAGGGTCGCAACCATAGGTTTCTTCCGTGCGTCCCCAGCGCGGGTCGGAAGCCACATCCAGAATCGGTGAATACACATTCGTATAGCCCAGGGCCCGGGCTTCTCGGCCGGTTACCCGGCCGATCTGGTACACCAGCGCGGTGTCGAAGGCACAGGCCTGTGCAATCTGAGCCGGGAAATAGGTGGCTTTCATGTGATTGAGTCCGCGTATGCCTTCGGTGGTAAAATCTACCGGAATACCCAGCCGCGTTTGTTCTACAAAAAATCGCTGGATTTCATTCAACGCCTTTGCATGTGCCGAATACGGGCAGGCGTAAACCGTGTCTTTTCTCAGGCCGGTGAGTTGTTCATCGATGTTGCCGATACCGTCTTTCCAGATGCTGTCTTTCCAGGCCGGGGTGGGCAGGCGATCCTGCAATACGGCGCCATAACCATAAAGCGTGGCCAGCTGACAGGTTTTTTCGTTCAGGTTCATCTGGTGGAGCAGGTCTTCCACCCGGCGTTCAATAGGTTGGGTGGGATCTTCATAGACATCTTTTTTTCCGTTTTTATTAAAATCAATCCAGCCCCGGTGATAAATGGACTGGGCCATGGAAGGGAATAGGCCGATGAGCAGTAAAATGAAGACAGAACTGATTGTTTTCATCCTAACCAGGTTTTGCATTTACAGAAAAAAATCAGCTGCATGCATGTGGGTATATCGCCAAAGGGCCTGCAGGTAATAATAATCGGCGTAGATGAGCGGCACATCCATTTCCCGGTGATGATGGGCGTCGCCGGTAGCGTGTAACAATAAAAAATAGCTGTGTGCATCATCGTTCGTGCGATAGGGTGGGGAGCTGAGTGCCCGCAGGATGACTTCGGCGGCATGCCTGTAACGGGTCGATGAGCCGGCGGGGACGTAGCCTTGCAATTCCAGCAGCGCCGAGGCGGCGATAGCTGCGGCGGAAACATCTTTCAACTTACGCAGGCTGTCGGGTGCATTGAAGTCCCAGGGCGGTATGCGATCCGGGTAACGTGACAGCTGGTCCAGGAAATAATCGGCTGCATGCCGGGCATAGAACAGGTAACGCGGATTGTGGGTATAGCGATAGGCCACGGTGAGGCCGTAGATCGCCCAGGCCTGTCCGCGCGACCAGCAGCTGCCGTCGGCATAGCCCTGCCAGGTCTTGCGGGCCAGCAGTCGGCCGGTATGCGGATCATAGTCCAGCACATGATAGGTACTGTAATCCCGTCGGAACCGATAGCGCAGGTCTTGATCGATATGAGAAACGGCTATGCGGTAAAAACTACTATCGCCTGAGAGTGCTGTAGCGCGGAACAGCAGTTCCAGATTCATCAGATTATCCACAATCACCGGGTAATGCCAGGGACCGCCATCCCAGGATTTGATTTCACCAACTATCGGGTGAAAACGCCGGCTGAGGGAGCGAGCCGCCCGAATCAGCACCTCACGCAATGCCGGCTGTAGGGTGAAGGCGTAGGCTTTTTCAAACGGAATGCCTACCATGAAACCCAGGTCATGCGTACTGGTAAGCGTATCATCGGCCGTTAGCGCCAGTGTATAACTCAGGGCTTGCTGCTCCCAGAAAGGATTTCGGGTAAAAGCATATAAATACCAGAGCTTGCCCGGAAAAAAGCCCGCCGTCCAGCCATGCATGCCCACTCGAATAGCTTTGCCATCGGACGACTGGCTGTGCAAAAAACGGGCGCTATCGGGATAGGCTGATAAATAGGCCATCGTTTGCCGTTCGGCCTGTTGCATGATTTGATAAACCGGCAGGCTATCAACCGGTTGTAAATGAGCATGAGCACATAGCAGCAAACGCAGGCCCCAGCAAAATACCGCCATAAGATCTTGAATTTTACCAGAAAACAAAGATGGAAGAATATGCAGGAAAGTGCAAGTACTTTTTATGCAATCGTTTCCGTAAAAATGTTCACATCCCATCTATTTTTTGTATTTTTCGCTTATGGCAGAGAAGGTAGATTTAAAACGGATTGCCCGGGAATTAAACCTTGCAGTATCGACCGTATCCCGTGCCTTACGAGATAGTTATGAGATCAGTGAAGAAACCAAGCAAAAGGTGTTTGCCCTGGCCCGTCAGCTCAATTATGAGCCCAACCCGTATGCCAGCAGCTTGAGGCGGCAGAAAAGTAAAACCATCGGCGTGATCCTGCCCGAATTACCGAATAATTTTTTCACGCATGTGGTAAACGGTATTGAATTCGTTGCCCGGCAGAAGGATTATCATGTGTTGATATACATCACACACGAACGTGTGGAACAGGAAATGGCCTTAATCCGTCATTTGCAAAGCGGGCGGGTAGATGGCGTGCTGGCTTCTATCTGTGCAGGTGCTCAGGATATCGCACACTTTCGAAGTTTGCAACAGCAGGGTATTCCACTGGTATTTTTTGATAGGGTTTGCGAGGATGCCGGCATTCCCACGGTAACCACCAATGATTATGCTGCCAGTTTTAATGCTACCGTACATCTTATCGAACAGGGTTGCAGAAATTTATATCACCTGACATTGCCCCTGCATTTATCCATTACCCGCAAAAGATTGCAGGGTTTTATGGATGCCCTCCGTCAGTACCATTTACCCATCCATGAATCCACTGTGCTGATTGCAAATGATATGGACATGTTTTATCAGCAACTGGAACATGTTCTTTGCAGTGCCCAGCCGCCCGATGGCTTGTTTGCTGCCGTAGAGAAGTTAGTATTGCTGGTGTACCATATCTGTCAGAAACGACATATTCGTATTCCCGAACAACTCAAAGTACTTGCTTTTTCTAATTTAGAAACGGCACCGCTTCTGGCGCCTCCGCTTACAACTATCACACAACCTGCATTTGAGATTGGTAAAAAGGCCGCCGAAATCTTGTTTAAAAAAATTGAAAAGAAACGCGATCCTTTCGAACAGATGCATTACGTGATTCCTTCTGCTTTAATCATTCGCGATTCTACCCGCACTTCAAGTTATTTCATCACACATCCATCAACCGAAACGCTGATTTCCCGACCGGTTTAGTTTTTTATTTTTTTATTTAGATACCCCTATTTACCTTTGCGCGTCCAAATGAAGCTGCTATATGGAAAGCGATAGTACGCGATTACGGATGTACATATTTTTAACCTGACCTGCCTTGCTGCATAGCTGCTTTATGGCCTGTAGCAGGCAGGAATAAAGCATGAGCTATGCGGTTATTCAGTTACATTCAGCATTTCTTCTTGCGTTCCGTTTACTTTTATTACTTCTTTCACCCCTCATCGTGGCGAAGGTGAATGCGTTGAGCAAGCATTTGATGCACATGCCGAACCATTTATTTTTCATTCACCTTCAAATCACGAATCATGTTACCCCTCACACAGGTACTTCATAGAAAGAATGGCACAGCCGCTTATGCAGGCCTGCATGAATTTCCCGGAGCTGCAGATTTATTCCGGGCTGCACGGCTTTCAACAGAAGAGATTTTTCAGGAATATCAGACAAATGAAGCCGGTATTGAGCAGGAAGAGGCCGAGAAGCGACTGGAAAAATATGGTTGGAATGAAATTACACGCGACAGGGCTCCCGCATGGTATGTACAGCTGATAGAAGCTTTTATGAATCCGTTCATCGGTGTGCTGGCCATTATTGCCCTGATCTCACTGTTTACGGATGTGGTGCTTGCTGCACCTGGAGAAAAAGATTACAGCACGCTGCTGGTGATTTTAGTGATGATTGGCGTGAGTTCTCTTATTCGCTTCTGGCAGGAGTTTCGCAGCAATAAGGCGGCTGAAGCCTTGAAGAGCATGGTGAAGACAACCGCCACTGTGTGGAGAAAAGACCAGGGCAGAAAAGAGATCCCCATACAGGAACTGGTGCCGGGCGATGTCATCTGGCTGGCAGCAGGGGATATGTTGCCGGCCGATTGTCGCATCATTGCCTGTAAAGACTTGTTTATCACACAGGCCATGCTTACGGGAGAATCGATTCCTGTAGAAAAACGTGCTGTTTCCCTTGCTCGTGCAGAAGAACAAAATGTTTTTGATTTAGAAAACATCGCCTTCATGGGTACGAATGTGGTGAGTGGTTCGGCTCTGGCTGTGGTGGTGCTCACGGGTAATCGTACCTATCTGGGTTCGATGAGTAAATCAATTACGGGCAAGCGTGCAGAAACCAGTTTCGATCGGGGTGTAAACAGTGTAAGCTGGTTGCTCATCCGTGCCATGATGATCATGGTACCACTGGTGTTTTTGATTAATGGCTTTACGAAAGGCGACTGGGTGAATGCTTTTCTTTTTGCGCTTGCCATGGCTGTGGGCTTAACACCCGAAATGTTGCCCATGATCGTTACGACCAACCTGGCCAAAGGCGCTATTAACATGAGCAAGCGCAAAGTAATCGTGAAAAGGCTCAACGCTATTCAAAACATCGGCGCCATGGATGTCCTGTGTACCGATAAAACCGGTACGCTAACACTTGATAAGATTGTGCTGGAACGGCATCTGAACGTTAACGGTGTGGATGATGATGAGGTGTTGAAATGGGCTTATTTGAACAGTTATCATCAAACCGGATTGAAAAACCTGCTCGACCTGGCTGTACTTGAGCATGCCCGAGAACATGATTTGTTTAAAGAAGAAGAACGTTACGAGAAAGTAGATGAAATTCCGTTTGATTTTCAGCGCAGGCGTATGTCGGTAATTGTCAAAATGCCCAATCACAAGCATTTACTGGTTTGTAAGGGAGCTGTAGAAGAAATGATTGACCTGTGCAGCTATACTTTTGAACCCGATGAAAACCGTTCCCTGCACATTTATCGTGATCCGGTTATTCCAATGACGCGGCAGATGAAAGAAAATATCCTGCGTATTTCCCGAAAGCTGAATGAAGATGGGTTGCGTGTGCTGCTGGTGGCCATTAAAGAATATGATGAACGACCGTTGAATTATACTGTTGCTGATGAACAGGAAATGATTTTTACGGGCTTTATCGGTTTTCTTGATCCGGCCAAACCCTCTGCACGTCCGGCTATACAGGCATTACAGCAATTGGGTATCCAGATCAAAGTATTAACAGGCGATAATGAAGTTGTAGCAAAAAAAATCGGGAAAGATGTTGGCCTTGCCTCGGGTGAAGTTTTATTGGGAAATGAAATTGCACAGATGACGGATGAAGAACTTGCCATGCGGTTACGCGAGGCACATATCCTGGCCAAATTAAGTCCCATGCAAAAAGCCAGGGTGGTGCAGGTTTTGCAAACCATGGGACATACGGTGGGATTTCTGGGTGATGGTATCAACGATGCAGCTGCATTAAAGCAGGCCGATGTAGGCATATCTGTTGACAGCGCAGTAGATATTGCGAAAGAAAGTGCCGATATCATTTTACTGGAAAAAGATCTCATGGTCTTACGTAAAGGGGTGATTTATGGACGACGCACCTTCGGCAATATCATCAAGTATATCAAAATGGCCGTGAGCAGCAATTTCGGTAACATGTTCAGCATGCTCGGAGCCAGTGCGCTGTTTCCATTTTTACCCATGTTGCCCATTCAACTGCTGGTGCAGAATTTATTGTACGATTTATCGCAGGTTTCCATTCCCTGGGATCGGATGGATGCCGAATATATTGCCCGGCCTCGCAAATGGCAGGCTGAGGGTATTGCCCGGTTTATGATTTTCATCGGCCCCATCAGCTCCGTATTCGATTATGTTACTTTCTTCGTCATGTATCACATTTTCCAGGCGAATACTCCCGGCCACCAGAGCTTATTTCAATCGGGCTGGTTCATCGAGGGATTGCTTTCTCAAACCTTGATTGTTCACATGATTCGCACGGAAAAAATTCCATTTATCGAAAGCTGGGCTACCTGGCCCGTGATTGCACTCACCGCACTCATCATGGCCATAGGCATCTGGATTCCATTTTCACCATTTGCACATGCACTGGGCTTGCAGCCCTTGCCGGGCGTATATTTCATTTATCTTACCCTGATTCTGATATGCTATTCCATCCTCACGCAACTGGTGAAGGTGTGGTATATCCGCCGGTTTAAGCAATGGCTATGAGTATATGGCAGGACTGCCACACGGTAATATATTATATTAAATTTAAGTTTGCTAAAAAAATATTTTTCAATTACTTAACCCTATGGTATGCTGAAAACTTTATTCTTTTGGTTTGCATTTTTGACAACAGGCTATCGGGTAATCGCTCAAACTGAGGATACTGCGCAAAGCGGTTGGCGTGTACATTATCAGATGACTGCCATTATGCAATATCATCCTGCTTTTCATGCAGCATATTCAGGAAAAAATAGTTTATCCAGTTATGCGGATCATGCATTATCGTTAACGGCTACCCTGTATGTCGGTAGGGCACTCTGGCGCAATGCTTTTGTGTATTTCAGTCCGGAACTTTCGGGAGGAAAGGGTTTTGACAATGTACATGGAATAGCTGGATTTACGAATGGCGATATTTATCGTGTTGATGATCCAACTCCCCAATTTTATATCGCCCGCCTGTATGGTGTGCAATATTTTCCGCTGGGTTCTTCTTCAACTTATCAGGATGATGCTCCCCTGCAGGTGGGTGGATACATGCCTGATAGGCGATTGGAAATTATAGCTGGAAAGCTTTCTATGACCGATTTATTTGATGACAACCCGATCAGTCATGATCCACGAACGCAATTTCTCAACTGGTCGATTATGGATGATGGTGCATGGGATTTTCCTGCTGATACGCGTGGATATGATGCAATTGTGGCGGTAGGTTATGTATCTCCCCGCTGGACGGTGCGCATGGCTGAATCGCTTGAACCCACGCGTGCCAACGGAAACAAATTAAACTGGAATTTGCATCGCAGTCATGCCGAGACGTTTGAGTGTATCTATGCGAGTAGCTGGCATCAACATCATTTTTATGCGAGCATGCACGTGTATCGTAATTTTACACCAGCCCCCCTGTATGAAACGGTAGTCCGTGAAAAGCTTTCAGGCATCGATACTTCGCTCGACGTCTTTGATCCGGCTCCGGTGAGTCATTCCAAATATGGATTGGGCATAAGCATGAGTTATGAAATCCATGATCAGATTTCTTGCTTTGCACGCAGCGGATGGAATGATGGACACACGGCTACATGGGCATTTACGGAAATTGATCGCTCATTATGTCTGGGGGTAAGCTATCAAACACCTGTATGGCATAAACAACAACGCATGCAAATAGGTCTGGCTTGTGTCGTGAATGGCCTTTCCGCTCCTCATCGCGATTTTCTGCAAGCAGGTGGCTATGGTTTTGTGATTGGTGATGGACAATTGCATTACAGAACGGAAGATATCGGTGAAATATATCTGTCGTTTCCATTGCATGATTGGATTACCATTACTGCAGATATGCAATGGATCTCACATCCGGCTTACAACGGGGATCGTGGCCCGGTTGCAGTAGGCAGTGTGCGTATGCACGTGGCATTTTAAATGCATAAGTACAGGCGCTGAAGAAGAAATCTTCAGGCAGAAAAGCCGAAGGTATTCACAATTCCAGATCGCCCCAGCCTTTGCGATAGGTACGCTTGATGAATTGATTGGCTGGCTCGAAATTGAGCATCCGCATGTTTTCTCCATCCCAGCGGTAGGTGATATAGCGACCGGGTGTGGTGAGCACGGTCTGGTTACCGTGTTTTTCCTGCACCTGTAAAGTAAAGCATCGAAGCAGCAGGTTGCCCATCAGCACGGTTTCGGTAAGCGGACCCGCATATCCCTCAAACGGAGAATCCACTTCGGCATTTCCATAGCCGGCCAGGCAGGCATCAATCCATTGCCACCAGTGCCCATCCATGCCCCCCGGCACACGTGGATATTGCTGGGGAACCTGAATATCTTTATTCAACGATAAGGGCAACAGGCGCGGATGATTACCACCCCAGCCACAGGCGATTTTACCGCGTGTGCCAATGAAAAGAGAACCACCCTCGTAGTCGTTGTCGGGCGGTATACTGGCCAGTGCGTCGTTTTCATTCAGGTCGGGCGCCAGTTCGTCGGGTCGGTCGGGTACGAGTCCGCCGTCCATCCAGTACAGGCGCAGGTTACGACCATCTTTCAGCGGAAAGGTATAACGCAGGATGCTGGCCGGAGGGATGCTTTCCTGGTAAAAAGCCTCACGGAAGATGCCGGAATAGAGGGTCACCGCACTGCAGGTGATTTCCGTAGGATAGCGTAATTCAAAGAGTTTAAAGGCGGGGCCGATGATATGGCAACCCATATCGCCCAGCGCCCCCGTGCCAAAACGCCACCAGCCGCGCCAGTTGAAGGGCACCAGATTATCGATATAATCCACATATTCCGCTGTGCCCAGCCAGAGATCCCAGTTCAACGCTCCGGGTACTGGCGGATGCTCATCGGGCCAGGGAATGCCCTGCGGCCAGACGGGGCGATTGGTCCAGCAATAAATCGTATGTACTTCGCCAATGATATCGGCTTCCAGCCATTCCCGCAGGGTGCGCATGCCATCGCAGGATGCTCCCTGGTCGCCCATCTGGGTCACCACACGATATTTTCTGGCCGCCTCCGTAAGCACCCGGGCCTCATAAATATCGTGGGTGAGGGGTTTCTGGAGATACACATGTTTCCCCATCTGCATGGCCCGCAGAGCCACAATGGCGTGGTTATGATCGGGAATGGCTATGGTTACGGCATCGAAATGTGCATGTGCTTTGTCGAAGAGCTCGCGCCAGTCCTCGTAAAAACCGGCCCGTGGAAATTCTTTTCGCCGGGGAGCCGCCATGCGCTGGTCCACATCGCAGAGATAGGCGATGACGGCATTTTTCTTCGGGGCATTCGCGAAATGATGGATATCGTTTTCTCCTTCGCCTCCACAGCCGATGGCGGCAATATACAGGGTGTCGCTCGGCGCTACGTAGCCCGGCCCACCCAGCACATGGCGGGGAACGATATAAAATCCAGCTGCAGTGAGTGCGGCTGTTTTCAGGAATTCTGCCCGGGACAGGCGATGATTTTGCTGATCAGCCATATCGTGAACGATTGAAATGAAACATTACCAGGTGCGAATCTTGATATTTCGAAACCAGATCTTCCCGTTTTCAGTGCCCTGTAAAGCGATATGTCCCTGATGAAACGTTCCAAAATCGGGCATGGTGGCAAATTTGCTGTGGGCGATCAACTGTTTCCACGCATCGGTCCACAGGTGGGTATCGATGATTTTATGTCCGTTTTCAAACAACTGCAGATGACCCCGGTCGCAAATGATTTCATACCGGTTCCACTGCCCGCCGGGTGTTACCCATTCGGTGTCGGCGGCAATCAAGTCGTACAGATCGCCGGCCCGGCATTTCAGGATGCGGCTATCTGGACTGCAGCAGAGGTCAACAATCTGCATCTCCGGGCCAGTATTCCAGGTTTCCCGATAATCAGGCGATTCATTTACATAAAACATCACACCGCTGTTGCCGCAGGGCGCTATTTTCCACTCTATTTTCAGGTCGAAGTTGCGAAATGTTTCGTCGGTGGTTAGATCTGCATCATCCGCATAGCTGCTGTGGGGGTTTTTGTCGAGTACAATACAACCCTTTTCCACCTTCCAGGCCTTGCCCGGCTTTTTTTGCAGATAACTATGCCAGCCATTTAAGTTTTTGCCATTGAAGAGCAGACGCCAGCCGGCTGCTTGTTCACTTGCAGTAAGCGTGTTCATGGGCTGGGCCTGCAAAGAATTACACAGGAAAAAAGTGGAACAGAAAAACAGGCATAACCGAAAGCAATACATCAGTGCATTTATTGATGGGTAAAGGAATCTGGTACAAGATAATCCATTGCCTCGAAAAAAGCAATGCAGGTAAGCGAAATTGCTTGTAAATTTGCGGGCTGCTGGGTTGTTAGCTCAGTTGGTTTAGAGCATCGTCTTGACAGGGCGGGGGTCACCGGTTCGAATCCGGTACAACCCACAGTTCAGGTTCTTTTCGGGTTGTTAGCTCAGGGGTTCAGAGCACTGTCTTCACACGGCAGGGGTCACTGGTTCAAATCCAGTACAACCCACAGCGCGAAGTGAGCATGCCTATCACGGATGCGGTGGCTTCTCTGGCATGCAATTATTTTCAGGTGATGGAGTTCACCTTAAACCGCCTTGTTTGCAGAGGCTGATGACTCCTGTACATTTGTCATTCATGAAAGTTTTGCATATGTACAGGAATTTGCTTTTCATCGGTATCGGTAGCTTCATAGGCGGTGTTCTTCGTTATCTCTTTCAAACACTGATTCAGCGTTATTATCCTGCACCGATTCCACTTGGAACATTATGGGTGAATGTAAGTGGTTGTTTCCTCATAGGTATCATTTACGGCCTATCGGAAAAAGGAGGCATGCTCTCGCCCGAAATGCGGCTATTTCTTGCTACTGGCGTTTGTGGCGGCTACACGACATTTTCTTCATTTGCCTATGAAAATGCATCCCTGCTGATGGATGCCGAATGGTTTTATTTTGGTTTATATACTTCTTTAAGCTTTTTCCTGGGCATTTTTGCTGCCTATCTTGGCGCATATCTGGTCAAAATCTTTTAAATCATTTTCATTATGGACACATTAAATGGCGATTCCAAATTGTTGCGCATCTTCATCGGCGAGATGGATAAACTCGGTCATCAACCCCTGTATGAAGCCATTTTATTTGCTGCACGCAAGCAGGGCATGGCCGGGTGCACCGTATTGCGAGGCATCATGTCGTTTGGTGCGGGTACGGTGGTGCACACAGCCAAATGGATTGATATATCACAGGATTTACCCATTGTTGTAGAAATCGTGGACAAGGAAGAAAAAATCAATGCCTTTATGCCGGTTTTACATGAGATGATGCAAAAGGCCGGCTGTGGGGGATTGATTACCATTGAAAAAGCGCAGGTTTTGTATTACAGGCACTAAAAAATATATCGTGGGCATTGAAATGGAACGGCGATTTTTAGTGAAACCGGAAGCATGGCAGCAGCGCCAGCATCGCTTACATGGGAAAGGTGTAAAGATCACACAGGGTTATTTGTGTATGGGTGAAAACGCCGTGGTGCGTGTGCGTATAGCGGAAGATCGCGCCTGGATAACCCTCAAGTCGAGGATTGCGCCGGCCACGCGTTATGAATTTGAATATTCCATACCCGTTTCGGATGCCAGGCAAATCCTGCAAACGATGTGCGGAACCTATATCATCCACAAGACACGATATCATGTTTGTGCTGATGAGACCGACTGTTGGGAAGTGGATATTTTTCATGAACAAAACGAAGGCCTGATGATAGCAGAACTTGAGCTGCATGATCCACATCAATTTTTGATTTTGCCGGATTGGGTCGGAGAGGAAATTACCCACGATACCCGGTATGACAATTTCAATCTGGCGAAACATCCTTTTAAAACCTGGTCGGATGGAGCAAACCATTGAATTACCAGAAAATTATTTTCGCGTATTCAGGTCGCTGGCACAGCTGATTGAAGAAAAATTGATAGCGATGCAGGAGAGTTTTGTGCGCTTTCAAGCAGCTCCGCGGGTGCATTTGATTTATGAAAACGATCTGGATCAGCAAACCACGATGCTTATTCAAGAACAGATACAACTGATGTTTGCTGCACTTCAAGCATTCGTGATGCGCTATCACATCCCGCATAAAAGATTCAGTTTGCGTAAGCAAATCATCATACAGAACGCATTTTTGTGGGAGGACTTAGAAAACTCACGTAGCCGGCATATTCGCGGTCATGGAGTTATCGATGAAAAGGTGATGCAGGATTTAGATGCGTTTCTGGGTCAGATGATTGCAATATCAAATCGCATCGGTGAGATCTGTGAAAACAATTGATATCCCGTATCGTTCATCACAAGAAAACGCAGCAATATGAAAATCACTTACGTACATGCGCGAGAAGTGCTTGATTCGCGCGGCAATCCCACGGTTGAGGCCGAGCTCACGCTGGAAGAGCAGTGCGTGATGTTATACAAACCATGAGCTATGCAGGATACACAAACACAGGTGAAAACGCTCCGCACGAGGGCTGTGCGTTTCATTGTATTTCTGGGGATCATCAGTTTGTTTGCCGACATGACTTATGAAGCGGCCCGGAGCATCAACGGTCCCTATCTGGAAATTTTAGGGGCCAGTGCTACGGTGGTGGGCGTGTTTTCGGGTCTGGGTGAATTAATCGGCTACGGACTTCGCCTTTTTTCGGGCTATATCAGCGATCGCTCGCACCGTTACTGGCTCATCATGTTCGTGGGATATGGGGTGAATGTGCTGTCCGTGCCTTTGCTGGCCTGGACGGGCCACTGGCAGTGGGCGGTGTTGCTTATCCTGGCCGAGCGGGCGGGCAAGGCCATCCGCAATCCGACACGCGATGCCATGCTTTCGTATGCGTCGTCGGTCACCGGTCATGGATGGGGATTTGGTCTGCACGAGCTGATGGATCAAATCGGTGCCACGATCGGCCCCCTGCTGGTCAGCGCCGTCTTATGGTGGAAATCCAATCAATATACGGCGGCTTATCTTACCCTGTTCATTCCGGCCGCTCTGGCGCTGGTGATGCTGGTGCTGGCCAGGATAGCGTTTCCACGCCCGCAGGAATTAGAGATCAAGGTGGTCTCGTTGCATGAACACACCCGTTTTGCACCGGGCTTCTGGCTCTACACGGCCGCGGCGATGTGTCTGGCTGCGGGATATGCCGATTACCCTTTGATCGCATATCATTTCAAGCAATTACATCTGATAGCCGATGCCTGGATACCGGTGCTCTACGCCCTGGCTATGCTCACAGAAGGATTGACCAGCCTGTGGCTGGGCCGGTTGTTCGACCGGTGGGGCATACCCGTGCTGATGGGCGTGGTGGTGCTGAGCACAGCATTTCCGGCGCTGGTGTTCCTGTTGCCTATGCCCTGGCTGGTGCTGGGCGTATTGTGCTGGGGACTGGGTATGGGAGCGCAAGGCGCTATTCTGAAGGCCGTGGTGGCTCATCTCATCCCCCGGCAGCGACGCGCCACCGCCTTCGGCCTGTTCGACACCCTGTTTGGCTTTGCCTGGTTTGCCGGCAGCAGCCTGATGGGATATCTGTATGATCATTCCATCGGTGGGCTCGTAGCCTTTTCCATGGTGATGCAACTCATCACCCTGCTTTTGTTGTTCATGTATGTAAAAAAACATCCATGGATCCGCGTGCATCGATGATATCCCCTGCGCATCAGCCGGATTGGATCGAAGCCGTTGAAGGGCTGTTGCAGCTCTCCGAGGGCTGGGTGGATGATCGGCTCAGGCGTGATATTCGCGAGCTGAAAAGCAAGGCACAGCAGGAAAAGTTTTACCTGGTGATGGTGGGCTCCTTCAAAAGAGGCAAGTCGTCATTGATTAATGCCATGCTGGGCGTTCAGCTGGCGCCGGTGGCGGTGGTGCCCCTCACCGCACTGATCACCTTATTTGAATATGCCGACGAGCCGTTTGCCGAAGTACATTTTTTACACCAGCCGCCCCGACGGATCTCGCTGGACGAGATCAGCGCTTATGTGACCGAAGCTGGCAATCCGGAGAATACCAGACAGGTGGCCTATGTGCGCATCGGCTATCCGTCGCCTTTGTTACGTAACATGAGCATAGTAGATACACCCGGCATCGGCTCAGCATTTGAGCACAACACGCAAACCACCCTTTCTTTTGTGCCGAAAATCGACGCCGCGGTGTTTGTGCTCAGTGCCGATACGCCCATCTCCAAAGCTGATCTGGGGTTTCTGCAGACCCTGAACGAGCAGGTGCCCCGCATCTGTTTTGTGTTGAATAAGGCCGATTTATTGACCGAGGATGAATTGCAAGCTATGTTGCAATACAACCGCAGTCAGGTGGCCGCCGTGATGGGCGAGACCACGGCCATGAGCTGGGATGTGGTGTCGTGCAAGGCCAATGAAACGCGTTATCCGGCATCGGCATTCACCCATCGATTATTGCAGATGGTGGATAAGGAAAAAAGCCATATCCTGCAGCAATCGCTTCGCCGCCAGTACCGGCTGTTGCACAACCAGGTAACCATGCAGTTGAAGCTGCAAAAAGAAACCCTTCTCATGCCCGTCAATGAGCTGGAAGAAAAGCAAAGGCAGCTGCAACAGGCCCTGTCGCTCATGCAACAACAAAAAGCTGAGTTTGAAACGTTGATTAGCAGCCGCATCAAATATATCCAGCAGCAAGTAGATGAAGCCGTCCAGCAGACGACTCGCCAGTGGCGGACACGGCTGCACAAGATCTATCAGGAAGAAAAGCTGCATACCTGGCGGGAAATGCACTCCATGGGCATACGTCGTTATCAGGAACAGCAGGCGCATGCCATCATTCAGGCTTTCCAGGAGATGAAAGCCGCATTAGAACAAACCACCCGTGCCCAGTTTCGAGAATTGCTGGAAACGTATGCTTCCCGTTCACAATCCTTCTTACACGAGCTCACCCATCACCTGCATGCCTTGCTGGGCGTGGACTTTCATCTCATCATCGAAAAATTTGATCTCGATGTGTATACATCGTTTTATTTTGATTACGGCAAAGGATTAACAGTTGCATATATCCTGCCATCCATGTGGACACGCTGGTTCCCCAATCGTTTCACCATCGGTGGGTATATGAAACGATTGCATGCACATGCTCAACAATTGCTCACCATCAATGGGTCGGCTATTATTTACGATTTGCAATACAAGATTCAAGAGTCGTTTCGCAAGTTTCATTATGATCTCGATCAGCATCTGCAACAATTGCTATTGCGTATTCAACAGATTATCGCCGATACCCTGCTGCGACGTGCCGAACAAACAAGCGATATAGCCGGCCGGATTGATGCTATTGATCAACGTTTGCAGCAGCTTGCGCTCTGGGAAAATATTTGAATGATGGATACGCAAACATTATATGATCTCGATATTTTCCCGCGTGATGCAGTCGGACGCAGTGTGTATGAAATGATTCATTGTTTTACGCTCACTACGGGCGGAAAAGAAGCCCTGCAGAGGCGCATGCTGCAACCCGCTTTCGATGCCCCACAGGTAAGGCAGGCCCAGCAAACGGTTCGTTTTCTCTTGCAGCATCTGGCGGCCTGGAAGCAAAGTTTTTCAGCACAGGAGATGAAGTATCTCGAGGAATATTTTCACAGCAACCTCACGCCGCTCGAGGAAGTCGATGCCCTGCACAGGTGGTGGTATCGCTGGCAATATGCATCCGACTACGCTTTTATTCAAAGCAGTATCCAGCGTGTAGCTGTATTTATCCGTAAACTATTTGCGTTTGTGGATATGCCCGGACATCAGGCTGCGGAAATCCTCAATGATGTGCATCGGATATGCGATAGCCTCTATACTGCCGACCAGAATGGATGGTTGACGGCGGCAGCAGATCATACGTTAAACAGTCATCAGGTTTTTTATCTCGATCATTTCATTCGGGTCTTGCATAAAACGCAGTTCATATCGCTGCTCCAGGCATTTTATACTTTAGACGCCCTGTTTGCCTGCGCCGAGGCCACACAGGTGTATCATTTCACTTTTCCTGTACTCACCGACCCGGGCCAAAAACTGGAGTTGCGGGGCTTATATCATGTGTTTTTACCGGAGGGCATCCGCAATGATGTG
>ERZ795043.792-NODE-792-length-20752-cov-13.373484_pt1 | contig 20752 bp, 18 predicted proteins | sample MGYA00375127_ERZ795043 | MGnify/ENA primary metagenome ERZ795043 (study PRJEB30172, sample SAMN05518447) | compost metagenome | isolation source: Feedstock adapted compost from Newby Island compost facility, Milpitas, CA | place: USA:Newby Island compost facility... | reverse complement strand
GCCCCAGCTGTGGAACAGGTCCGGCGGGTTGTTGCCGCCCATCGCCACGGGAAGCTTGGTCTTGTAGGTGTCGTTGGGAATTTGAACCGCTTCCACTTCGATGTCCGGATGGGCGTCCATGAATTCCTTGACGGTTTCTTCGATGAGTTCCTTCCGTTTGCCCGTGTCGATGAACCAGAGCGTCAGCTTCTTCTTCTCTCCGGAGACCGCGGCCGGAGAGCTCGCGGACGGCTGATTCGACGACGGGGACGACGCAGCCGGCGAAGAAGAACCTCCGCTTCCCCCGCCACCGCAGGCCGCCAGCAGCCCCGTCAGCAGGAAAACGCATACAAGAAATGACAACCACTTTTTCGTGCCCGTCAAATCCCTCTCCCCCTTCTGGTCAGGTTCCTGCTAGATGATAACACATGGGGATGAGCCAAATAAGGCGAATTGATTGGAGAAAATACCATTTTTATTGGGTTGCGATTGCGGATGGTATCGTTTTCAAAATAAGATAGGAATGTCAACAGAATTGGAGACGGGGACTGGGAAACTGCACCATGCCGCGACTTGCCTCCTTGCTGGCGTTCAATCGCACCCGGACGCAAATCTTTCTCAGTTTCCTGGTCGTGATGGCGGTCGTGCTGGCGGTCTCGGGCATCTATCTGTACCGCAACGTCTCGGCGCTGATCCTTTCCAACGCCGAGGCGCAAGTCGGCGAAACGGCCAACCAGGTCAGCGCCCGGCTGGACGCCATGCTGGCGGAGGTGGACACCCTCACCCTGCAGCTGGCCATGGACCCCCGCGTCCAGGATATTCTGCTCAAAGCCTATTACCAGGGGTCGATTACGCTGGACGAACGGCTCTCGTTGAGGCCGATCATCGACAATCTTACGGCGTTTTCCTGGGCGATCCAGTCCATCGAACTGTACGCCGGATACGATCCGCTCTATCCGCTGGATCTCCCCAAGCTCCACGAACGGGTGGGCGAGGACGCCATCCGCATGGCGGACGAGCGCCACGGACCGCTGGTCTGGCGCGGGCTTGTCCCGCGCAACGCCAACCAGCTGCTGGCCATCCGGCAGGTGCCTCTCGAGGAAGAGAAATTGAGGGGCGGCGGTTACGTGGTCGCCTGGGTCCGGCCAACGATCCTGGATTTCATCCGCACGGAATTTTCGGCGCCCATGGGCCTCCTGGTGCGGGTCTACGACGAAAACGGGGCGGTGGTCGCGGAAAGCGATCCGGCGGCGTTCCAGGCGGCCAGGCTCAACGGCGCCGGCGGCTTGGATGCCGCGGCCGGCGGGGATGACGGCACCTGGCTGAAAATCGAGCGTCGCTCCGCGGTTACGGGCTGGTCCATCGCCATCCTGGTTCCGAAGCAGGCCCTGACCGGCGGGCTGGAGCTGTTCCGGCGGGCGCTCGTCTGGTCTCTGCTCGTCGGCACGGCGGTCAGCCTCCTGCTCATGGCGGCGGTGTCCGGGCTCATCACCCAGCCGATCCGCCGGCTGCGGCGGATCATGCAGCAATCCGTCACCGCTCTCCCTAGGTGGAACGAAGAAAGCTACTTCAACTTCGAGATCAACGAACTCAATCGCGCCTACAACAAACTGGTGTCCCAGCTGCACCATCTGGTCGATTCCGTCTACGAAAAGGAACGGCTGAAAAACATCGCCGAGATCCGGATGCTGCAGGCCCAGATCAATCCGCACTTCATGTTCAACACGCTGGATTCGCTGTACTGGAACCTGATCGCCCGGGGCGAACAGGAAAGCGCATCCATCGTCAACGCCTTTTCCAAGCTGTTCCGCTACTCCATCCATTCCTCCGGCGGCGGCGACCGGGTGACCCTCGCCGACGAAGTCGAACACGTCCGCCTGTATATGACCGTCATGAAATACCGGCTCCGGGACCGGCTCTCCTGGCGATGCCGGGTGGATCCGGACTGCCTGCAGCAGCAGCTGCCCAAGCTGCTCATCCAGCCCATCGTGGAAAACGCGGTGAGCCACGGCATCGAACCGAAACTGGGCAAGGGGCACCTGTCCGTGACGGTCCGCAAGGTATCCGAAGCCGACGGCCCCTCGCTGCTGATCCGGGTGAAGGACAACGGCGCGGGCATGGAACCGGAGCGGCTCGCGGCGGTCCGGGCCAGGCTGGACAGGCCCCTTTCCCCCGCGGAAACGCCGTCCCGCGGCCTCGGCCTGTGGAACGTGCAGCAGCGGCTCCGGCTGTTCTACGGCGACGATTGCCGTCTGGAGATCGACAGCGTTCCCGGTGAGGGGACGACCGTGACCATGAAACTGCCCTTCGGGGGTGAAGCGCCATGACGGATCATCCCTACTTCATGCTCATCGTCGAAGATGAGCCGGCCATCCGGGAAGGCCTGCTGAACACCATGAAGTCATGGGGGACGAAGCAGCCCGACATCTGGCAGTTCGCCGCCGCCGAAAGCGGCGTGGAAGGGCTGGAGATCGCCCGGTCCCGGCCGGTGGATTTCCTGATCTGCGACATCCGGATGCCGGGCATGAGCGGGATCGAGATGCTGGAAAAACTGCGCCGGGAAGACTGCGACACGCCCGCCATCCTGCTCACCGGCTATGCCGAATTCGAATACGCGCGCAAGGCGCTCACCCTGGGCGTCGTCAACTATCTGCTCAAGCCGGTGGACCAGCTCCAGCTGATCGCGGCCGTGGAGGAAGCGCTGGAAAAGCGGAACATCGGCGCGCGCCGGCAACGGGAGACGGATTCGCCCGCCATGCGGCACGAAACGATCCGCAAGGCGCTGGCCTACATTGCCGAACGGCTGGCCGACCCGAAATTCACCCTGAAGGAACTGGCCGACCACGTGCATCTCAACGCCAATTACCTGTCCGTGCTTTTCAAGGAAAACACCGGCCTGACCTTCAGCGACTATCTCACCCGCCAGCGCCTGAATTTGGCCAAGCGGCTCCTCATCGGCACCGACAAAAAAATCTACGCCGTCGCCGAAGAAGCCGGCTTCAGCAGTGCGAAGTACTTCATCAAGGTGTTCCGGGACATCGAAGGCGTGACGCCGAAAGACTTTCGCGCAAGCCGCAACGCGGGTGCGTTCCGTGACGACGGGAAGCCGCAGGGCGCGGAGGGGGTGCGCCCGTGAGAAAACTCGCGTCCCTCGCCGCTTCGCAATTTGCGGGATACACGTCGCTGGTCGTGCTGACCCTGGTTCTGGCGGGCTTCTTCATCTGGAGCGACCGGCCGCTGACCGGTCCCGTCCTGACGGGGGAAGCCGCCGCCTCCCCGGTCACGGTCACGCTGTGGGCCCAGGAAAGCAACGACCGGAGGCAGGCGGGCCTGACCGCCAGCGTGGAACGGTTCAACCAGTCGCAATCCGAGATTCGCGTCGTTCCCTATTTCTACAAGGAAGAATTGTACAAGGCGAAGCTCAGGGTGGCGCTGGCGTCCGGAAAAATGCCGGATTTGTTCTACACCTGGTTCGGCCGGTCGTTCCAGCACAACATGGTGGAATCGGGCAGGGTGGCGGACCTCACCGGCTGGATCGACCGCCATCGCGAGCTGCGCCACCTGATCGTCTCGGACGCGCTGGACAAAGCGACGTACGAGGGCCGGATCTACGGCATTCCCCATTCCGTTTACCACGTCATCGTCTGGTACAACAAAAAAATGTTCACCGAATTCGGGCTGGCGCCACCCGTGACCTGGGACGATCTGATGGAAACCGTCCAGGTGTTGAACAAGAACGGGGTCTCGCCCATCGCGGTCGCCGGCAAGGAACGCTGGCCCCTGCTCAACTGGTTCGCCTACCTGTCCAACCGCATCGGGGGGAACGAACCGTTCGAGAGGGCGGTCAAGGGCGAAGGCGATTTTACGGACCCGTCGTTCGTCGAAGCGGCGCTGAAGCTGCGCGAGCTGGCGGAGAAAAGGGCGTTCATCCCGGGCTTTTCGGGCATGACGTGGACGGAGGCGGAAGAGGCGTTTTTCGCGGGAGAGGCGGCCATGTATCTGCAAGGAGACTGGTCGGCGGAAAAATTCATGAGCCGCCAGGAGATCGGCTTTTTCCGCTTTCCCGATCTGGGCGGCCAGGGCGAAGTCACGCACTACTACGGCGGATACGGCGCGGGCTGGGCGATCGCCGCGGGCGGCCGGGTGGAGGAAGCGCTGCGGGTGCTGGAATTTCTGCTGAGCCCGCAGGAATGGGCCGGTTTCGTCGCCTCCAACACCGCCCCTTCCCCCTTTGTGAACGAGATCGTTTTGCTGAGCGACACACCCTCGCCCGTGCTGGAATATCTGCGGTACGTCCAGACGGACGCCACCGGCTATTTCGGCTACTATGACCAGGAGCTCGACCCGCGGCGCGCGCAGCTGCTCATGGACGCGGTGCTGAAACTGGTCCACGAGCCGAGCATGACGCGGGAGGAAATCGTCGAACTCCTGCAGAGCGTCCGGTAAACAAGCGGGCCGGGGAGCGGACAAAAAAGCCCCGGACGGTGCGCATTCGCCCGGGGCGAAGCCGGCGGGGCCGGTCAGAAGTTGTAGTCCTTGTAGTTGTCCTTCAGGAAGTCCGTGGGCGGGCCCATGATGACCGTCTTGCCGTCCGGCTTGACTTCGATCTTGCCGACGTTCGGGACTTCCATGCCGTTTTCCACCTTGTTGCCGTCCAGCAGGTGCTTGGCCAGGTAGATGGTCAGGTAGCCCAGCTGGGCGGGGTCCCACAGCACCGCCACGTCCAGCGAGCCGTCTTCCAGGAACGGGCCCGAGTCCGTCGGCAGCGCGGTGCCGACCACCGTAATGGCGTCCTGCAGCCCGCGTTCCTGCACCGCCTGCGCGGCGCCGAGCGGAGCCGGGGTGCTGTAGGCCAGGATGCCTTTCAGGTTCGGGTATGCCCGGAGCAGGTCCAGCGTCTTCTGATAGGCGAGCTGCTGCTTTTCGTCGGTCGGGATGCGGTCGGTGACCAGCTTGAGGTTCGGATATTTGGATTGGATGTATTCCTGGCCGAGGTCGATCCAGGTGTTCAGGTTGCTGGCCGACAGGCCGCCGGTCAGAATCGCGTATTCGCCGCTGTCGCCCATGCCCTTGACCATCTCATCCACGAGATGTTCGGCGAACACCTTGTCGTCGATCTGATGGACGGACAGCTCCACGACGTCCGCTTCCGCGGGCGTATCCCAGTCGAGCACCAGGATGCCGGCGTCCTTCGCCTTGCGGAGCACCGGCGTCAGCGCGGCGGGATCGTTGGGAGCCACCGCGATGGCGTCCACGCCCCTGCTGATCAGGTCCTCGATGACGTTGACCTGCTGGGCGGCGTCCGGTTCCGTCGGACCTGTGTAGATGACTTCCACGCCCAGGTCCTGGCCGGCCTGCTTCGCGCCCACCTCCGACGCGTTGAAATACGGGATGCCCACCAGTTTCGGCACGATGGCGATCTGGTACGAGCCGCCGGACGAGCCGCCCCCGGAACCGCCGGAAGCGCTGGGCGACGGGCTGCCCGACGACTGGCTTTGCGAGCCGCCACCGCCGCCAGCCCCCCCTCCGCAAGCGGTGATCACGAGGGAAACCGCGAGAGCCAGCGCCAGCGTCGAAAACCAACGTCTCTTCATGCTTCTGCCTCCTTTTTCTGCGGATGGTTCGGGCTTTTCGCCCTATCGTCAACCGGCACTTCGTGCCGAGTCAACGCGATGCCGGAACTTTCGCCTCCGTCGCCTCCGGCGGAGGCGGAACGCGCGTCCTTGGCGCGCGCTTCCATTTTTGATTCAGGAGATTGACCGCCAGGACGAAGATGAGCACGGTCCCCGTCAGCACGTCGACCAGGTGGGGAGACAGGCCGTACAGGTTCAGGGCGCTGGACAGAATCTGAAAAATCGCCGCCCCGAGCACGACGCCTTTGACCGTGCCCGCGCCGCCCTGGATGCTCACGCCGCCCAGCACGATGGTGGCCACGCTTTTCAGCAGGTAGGACGAACCGTAGTCCACCTTGGCCGAATTGTAGCGGGAGGTCATGATCACCGCCGCCAGGGCCGCCATCAGCGCCGAGAAGAGGTAGACCCCCATCAGGACGGAACGGACGCGGATGCCCGAAAATTCCGCCGCCGTCGGATTGCTGCCGATCATGTACACGCTGCGGCCCCAGGCGGTGCGGTTCAGCAGGATCGCCGTGAGGAGGATGGCGCCGGTGAAAATCAGCATGGGAACCGGGATTCCGGCGACCGATCCGCTGCCGATCACCGAATAGGCTTCGGGGAAGCCCGAAATGGAACCGCCTTTCGTGAATTGCAGTGCAATGCCCTCGTACAGGATCATCGTGCCAAGGGTCATCACGATCGGCGAGATGCGCATCCCGGCGATGAACACGCCGTTGAACGCGCCGCACAACAGCGCCGTGACAAGCCCCGCCAGCATCGCCGCCGGAATCGGCCAACCGTGGGAAAGGCACCAGGCCAGAGCGATGCCGGACAAGGCGGCGGTGAACGTAATGGAAAGGTCGATGCCCGCCGTCAGCACCACCGCCATCATGCCCAGCGAAATAAGCCCGAGCTCCGGAAGCTGGACCATCATGGAGCGGAAATTGGCGGCCGACAGGAAATTGGGGGCGGTGAGGGAAAACAGGAGGAACAGCCCCGCGAACACGGCCAGCAGCGTGGTTTCGTACGCCGACAGCCTGAGGTATTGCCACAGCTTCATCCGAAGGCCCTCCTTCCCTCTAGCCCATGACGTCGATCTTGGCCATTCGCCGCTCCTGCCGTTTGCGCTGCCAGATGTCGAACGAAACGGCAATGACAATGAACAGCCCGATGATGACCTTGTGCCAGAAGCTGGAGATGCGCGCCAGCGTCAGGCCGTTGCCGATGAGCGCCAGCAGCGCGACGCCGAGCAGCGATCCCCAGACGCTGCCCCGGCCTCCCATGATGCTGGCGCCGCCCAGCACCACCGCGGCGATCACCTGCAGCTCGAATCCGGTGAATGCGTTCGGGTCCACCTGCCGGTAGATGGAGGTGTGCACGAACGCGGCCACGCCGGCCAGAAATCCCATGTAGGCGTAGACGAACTGCTGCACCCTGGCCGTGTCGATGCCGGACCGTTCGGCGGCCACCGGGCTGCCGCCCAGCGCGTAGATCGCCCGGCCGATGTGCAGATGCCGGAGCATGAACCAGGTGGCCAGGGCCACCGCCAGAAGGAACAGGATCTGGATCGGCACGAAGCCGAGCAGCCGGATGCGGCCGAATTCGATGAACTCCGCCGGCAGGTTGTTGATCCAGGAGCCTCCGGTGACATACATGGTGAAGCCGCTGTAGATGGACAGCGTGCCCAGCGTCACGACAATGGCATGCACCCGGATTTTCGTCACCAGAAGGCCGTTGATGAGGCCCAGGAGCGTCCCGCCCGCTATCGAGACGAGCAAAGCGACCAAAGGCTGGAACCCGAAGGCGACCGTGAAATAACCGAGCAGCACGGTGACGGCGGCGGTCATCGCCCCGACGGAGACGTCGATGCCGCCGATGAGGATGACGATGGTCATGCCGATGGCCAGGATGCCGAGCACCACGTTGGTGCGGACGAGGTCGATCAGGTTGTCGGCGGTCAGGAACACCGGGCTGATGAACGACAGGGCGACAAAAAGCGCAAGCAGGACGATGAAAATGCCGCTTTCCTTGCCAAGCCGCACCTTCACCCCGCATCCGCTCCCTTCGGCGCGGCGCCGGCCGGTTCGCCCATCAGCGCTTTCTCCATGATCGCCTCCTGCGTGGCCTGCGCGCCGTCAAACTCGCCCACCAGCCGGCCCCGGCGCATCACCAGGATGCGGTGGCTGACGGCCAGCACTTCGGGAAGCTCCGACGAAATGAGCAGGATCGCGATGCCCGAAGCGGCCAGTTCCCGCAGCAGGCGGTGGATTTCCGCCTTGGCGCCGACGTCGACGCCGTTGGTCGGTTCGTCGACGATCAGGAGCTTCGGCGACGCGGCCAGCCACTTGGCCACCACCACCTTCTGCTGGTTGCCGCCCGAAAGCTGGCCGGCCTGCATCTCCGGCCGGCCCGGCCGGATGCCGAGCCTGGCGATGGAGTCCCGGGCCAGCTCCGCTTCCCGTTTCGGCTCGAGCAGCCGGAGCCGGTTCATCATCCGGCGCAGCACCGCCAGCGTCAGATTGTGCTTGACGCTCTGGGTGAGCACGAGCCCCTGCAGCTGCCGGCTTTCCGGCACGTAGGCGATGCCGTGCCGGACGGCGTCCCGCGGCGATTTCAGGCGCAGCGGCCGCCCGCCAAGCCGGATTTCGCCCGCGTCCGGACGCGTGAGGCCAAACAGCGCGTGGGCCAGTTCCGTGCGCCCCGCGCCCACCAGGCCGGTGAGGCCGAGGATTTCCCCGGCGCGCACGGAAAAGTGAATGTCCTTGAAATGGCCCTGCTTGGACAGCCCCTTCACTTCCAGCACCACGCCGCCCCATTCGCGGTCCGGCCGGTTTTCCCGGTGATACCGCACTTCCCGGCCGACCATGAGGGAGATAAGCCGGGCTTCGTCCAGTTCCTCCCGGCCGTAGCACCCGACGAACCGTCCGTCCCGCAGCACGGTGAACCGTTCCGCGATGGCAAACAGTTCGTCCATCTTGTGGCTGACGAACAGGATGGAAATGCCGGACTCCCTGAGCTCGCGGATCACCTGGAACAGATGCCGGATCTCGCCGGCGGACAGCGTGGATGTGGGCTCGTCCAGCACGATGAGCTTCGCGTCGAAGGACAGCGCCCGGGCGATGGACACCAGCTGCTGCCTGGCGATGCTGAGCTCTTCCAGGGGCGCCGCCAGATCGAGCTCGACGCCCAGGCGCGCCAGGGCCTGCTGCGCCCGCCGGCGGACGTCCTTCCATTTCACCCGGCTCAGCCAACCGGCGGCGTCCCGGCCGAGGGTGATGTTTTCCGCCACCGTCAGGTTGGGGAACAGACTGATGTCCTGATAGTTGACGGAGATGCCCCGCCGGTTGGCGTCCAGCGCGTTGCGCAGCTCCACCGGCCTGCCCTCGATCTCGAAGCTTCCGCCGGGATCGGGCTTCAGCACGCCGGCCAGGATTTTGATCAGCGTCGACTTGCCCGCGCCGTTTTCCCCGACCAGGGCGTGGATCTCGCCCCGCCGGATCTCGAGGGACACCCCGTCCAGCGCCTTGACACCGGGATAGGTCTTGCTGATGTTTTGCATCCTCACGAACGGGACGGCGTCCATCCGCTTTCCCCCTTTTATCGCATCCGGCCCCCCATGGCAACCCGTCAACCCAGCCCGTGCTTTTCCCGCATGGACCGGATGAACGCGGCGCCTTCCCGGATCAGCGTGTCCCCGTCCGGCGCCAGTTGCCGCCACACCCAGGTGTTCATGTTGTCCGTGACGTCCACGAACGACTCGAGCGCCGCGTACCCTTGGTAGTTCAGCTCGCCGAGCGCCCGGAACAGGCCTTCCCAGTCCACCAGTCCGGTTCCGGGGATGCCCCGGTCGTTTTCGCACAGGTGGATGTGCATCAGCTTCGATCCGGCCTGCCTTACGGCTTCGGGGAAGCTTTTTTCCTCGATGTTCATGTGATAGGTGTCGAGATGCACCCCGACGTTTTCCATGCCGATCATGCCGATCAGGCGCATCGCCTGCTCGGCGGTGTTGACAAGATACGTCTCATACCGGTTCACCGGCTCGACGGCAATGGACACCCCCTGCCCGGCGGCATACTCCGCCACTTCCCGCAGGCCTTCCGTCGCCATCCGCCATTCGGCCTCCGCGGGCCGGCGCACGGCCGGTTTCACGTGCTGCGAATAGATCACCCCGCTCAGCTGGCGGGCCCCGATCTCGGCGGTGGCGTCGACACACGCCTTGAGATATTCCACCGCCCGCCGGCGTTCATCCGGATCTTCGGAAGTCAGATCCATGCCCGGCAGCAGCACGGTGGACGTGACGGCGTCCAGATCCGCGTCCTGGAGCCGGCTTCTCACCGCACGGGAATCAAACGTGTCCAGCCGCATCAGCGGCAGTTCGATGAAATCGAGCCCGAGCCCCTTCACCCGGTCGATCAGGTGCAGCGTGTCGTTGCTCCACTGCGAACACCAGGCGTAAGCGTGCACGCCAAGCTTCATGTCCGTCACCCCCGTCTTTGGTTCCCAATTCTAAAAAATTTGGCCCGTCCAACCGAGGAGACGATTTTCGGGTCGGGGGGACGTTTATCGGTTTTTGCGCAAAAAAAAAACGGCCCGCTGCGTCGGGCGGGCGCCTTGGCGGACGGATGCCTTTGCGGACGGAGGGCTTGGCGGGCGGAAGCCTTGGCGGGCGAACCCTCGGGCGGTGCCGGACTCGACGGCTGTTCCGCGCGGCGAAAGCCGGATTGGCACCTCCCCCGGAGGAAACCGGTTCGACCCGGCGCCTTGACCAGAGGCCGCCTCAATCGTCATGGGTCCCGATTCTTTGCCGGTACTCCGAGGGGAGGATGCCGAAATGTTTTTTGAACTGGCGGCTGAAATGCTTCACGTCGCGGTACCCGACCGCGGCCGCCACGTCGCGCAGCCGGCTTCCGGGATCGGCCAGCCGCCGGGCCGCTTCCTCCATGCGCAGGCGCGTGACGTAATCCAGCACGGTTTCCCCCGTGTGCGCCTTGAACCATTCGCTGAAATAGGTGGGGTTCATCGGGATGTGCGCCGCGATGGACTGGATGGTCAGCGGTTCCGCCAGATGCAGGCGGATCCAGTTTTTCACCCGTTCCACCGGCGAGCGGATCGGGTCTTTCCGCCGCCCCCTCAGCGCGGCGTCGGCCAGGGCCGTCATCAGGTTCAGCCGCTTTTCCAGCCACCCCAGGCTGAACGCCCCCCGCTGCAGCTGCCGCATGAGATCCGACATTTCCCGGAACGCGGTCCGGTCCAGCCCGGCTTCCAGGATCAGGCCGAACAGGAGCGACGTCAGATACGAAACGGCCTGCCGGACGGCTTCGGGATGCTCCAGGGATTGCAGGGCGGCCAGATATTCGCGGAGCAGGCCGGCGACCGCCTCGTCGCCGTCCCGTCCGACGGCCAGCCGCAAGCGCTGCCCGATGCGCACCAGCCCCGCAGGGACGGCCGGATCGGCGCCGGCAGGCAAATGGTCCGCGACAAAGACGCGGTTGCCGCCGCGGGCCAGGCGAAGGTACATCAGCGTAAAGGCCCGGTTGCGCTCGTCGGGCAGCCGCCGCAAATCGCCGAACGCTCCGCCGACGGCAACCGTCACCGTGAGCCCGAGATAGCGCACGGCGGCGGAACGGACGAATTCCGCCAGCGCCTCCGCGTCGGCCGGATCGCGCGCGAGAACCCAGATCCGTTCCCGCTCTTCTTCCCAGACCCAGGCGTCCCCGCCGCCCGCGTGCATCGCCGCGGCCTCTTCCGCGATGTTCAGCAGCGCGTACCGCAGCAGAGCCCAGTCCCGCGACGAATAGCTGCGCATCCTGAGCGGCGGTTCGTCCGCCGCGACGAGCAGCAGCCGGTAGGCGCCCGCCGGAAACGGCGGCGTCTCTTCGTCCGCCCGGCCGTCGCCGTACATCAGGCTTTTCAGCACGTCCAGCTCTTCCTGCCGCTTCTGCCGGGTGATTTTTCGCTCGATTTCCTTCATCTGCAGCCGGAACACGCCGCGGTTGACCGGCTTCAGGATGTAGTCGACGGCCCCTTCCCGGAGCGCCGTCCGGACGTATTCGAAATCGTCGTAGCCGCTCACCACGAGCGGCAGAAAACGCTGATACCGCTTCGCTTCCCTGATCAGGGTGAGCCCGTCCATCATCGGCATCTTGACGTCGGTCACCAGGAGGTCGACCCGGACGCCCGGCGTCTTCATGTACTCCAGGGCTTCCCCGCCGTTGGCGAACGTGCCCGCCACCGTCCAGGGGCCGCCGCATTCCGCCACCATCCGGGCGATGCCGCGGCGGATCATCGGTTCGTCTTCCACCACCACCGCATGCAGCTGTCCCGTCATGCCGCCACCTCCTCCATGGGCAAAGCCGGAATTTCCACGATGACCGTCGTTCCCTTTCCTTCCTCGCTTTCCACGCTCAACCCGTACGGCTTGCCGAACCGGCTCTCGATGCGGGAATGGACGTTGGCGAGCCCGAAGTGGGCGTCGCGCCGGATGACCGCCGTTTCGGCCAGCGACCCGCGGATCTCCGCGAGCCGCTCGGCGCTCATGCCGATGCCGTCGTCCCGGATGACGATGCGGATGCCTCCGGGGTGACCGTCCCGCGGGGCCACCTGGGTGATGCTCATGTCGATGCGCACCTTTTGGCGGTGTTCCAGGCCGTATTTGATGCTGTTTTCCAATATCGGCTGCAAAATGACCTTCAGCGTGCCGTAGCGGGCGGACTCCACGTCGCAGCGGATGACGTATTCCAGCGCGTCCTCGAACCGGTATTTCTGGATGCGCAGGAAATCTTCCGCGTGCTGCAATTCCTCGGCGATGGGCACGATCCGGCGCTTGTTGTCCAGGGAAAACCTTAGCATCCGGCCCAGGAGCGCCACCATGTCCACCACTTTTTCCTTTTCGCCCAGCTCCACCGCCACCGAAATGGTTTCCAGGGTGTTGTACATGAAATGCGGATTGATCTGGTATTGCAGGGCGTACCACTCGGCTTCCCGCTGCCGGAGCTCCATTTGATAGTTTTCCAGAATGAGCTCGCGGATGCGCTTCATCATGGCGTTGAACCGCAGCGCGAGAAGCCCCACTTCGTCCCGGCTGTCGATTTTCATGTCCACTTCGAAATTGCCCCGCTGCACGTCCACCATCAGCTTGCTCAGCCGGTTGAGCGGGCGGGTGAACCGCCAGGCGATCAGGAGCGAGATGGCCCCCGTCACGGCGGCGAACAGGACGAAGGCCACGATGGTCGCCTGTCGCACGCCTTCGGTTTCGCCGGTGAGCCCCCTGATCGGGATGCGATAAACGAGCAGCCATCCGTTTTCCGGCGACTTGCTGACGCCGTACAGCTCCTTGACGGGGTTGTCCCGCTTGAAACTGCCGTCGGTCAGGGGAAATTGCGCCGCCTCCGCGTGCCGGGTGCCGATCCGGGAAAAATCCGGATGGTACACGATCAGGCCCGATTCATCCATCAGCCACAGCTCGGCCTGTTCGCCGCCGTCCAGTTCGTCCAGCACCTCGCCGATGAACGACAGGGTCACCGCGATGACCATCGTGCCGAGGGTCGTGCGGTTGTCGAAGTCGCCGATGTCCCGGACGAGCAGCAAATAGGGCGGGTTGCCCTCGAACCGCAAGTCCGTTTCGTAGGGCAGGATGATACGGTCGTGGCCGCGGTCGTTTTCCCCGACGCCCCGCAGGATCGACTCCGGATCGAAGCCCACGTATGCGAGCTTGGCCTGCTGGAAGATCCGGCCCTTGGACAGGATGAACACCCCGAGAATGTCCTTGTAGTTGCTGCTCAGGTACACTCTCGACAGGTAGTTTTCCACGGTGTAGCGGTTCTGCAGGAGACGGGACTGCGGGGACTCCGAGGAGGGAGGCCCCAGCCGCAGGATCGACACGATTTCGTCCGAGTTGTAGATCAGGTCGACGGTGTTCTGCAGCTCTTCCAGCCGCAGATCGATCTTGTCCATGGCCTGGCGCAGCAGTCCGGGAATGTACCGGCCCACCTGGTTTTCGATGGAGTGGGTGTATTGCCGGTACGAGATGTAGCCGAGCAGGGACATCGGGATGACGGTGAGCAGAAGGTAGGCGATCATGAGCTTGGACGTGAAGCGGTAGCGGGTGAAAAACGATCTAGAAGTCATATTCGTCCACGTTGTCCTTGGTAAAATCCAGCGGCTCGCCCATGATCACCATGTCATCCTTTACGCGAATGTTGCCGACTTTCGGCACCCTCTGCCCGTCATACGGCATGTTCCCCATCAGCAGTTCCCTGGCCATGTACACCGTCAGATACCCCAGCTTCTTGGGGCTCCACAGGGTGACGATCTGGGCCGCCCCTTCCTTCAGATACTCCCGCATCAGGTTTGGGGTGGATACGCCGGCGACCTTGAGCTGCCCGACCTTGCCCAGCTCCTTCACCGCCCGGGCCGCGCCCGGGGGACTGATCGATCCGATGCCGATGATGCCGTCCAGATCCGGATGGCGGATGAGCAGCTCCTTGGCGAGCTGGTATGCTTTTTCCATGTCCTCGTCGTTGGCCACGATGTCGACCAGCTTCATGTTGGGGTAATATTCCTGCTGCTGGATTCGGATCCACCGGATCCATTCGTTCAGGTTCGCCGCCGTGTTGGAGCCGGTCAGGATCGCGAACTCGCCGCGTTCTTCCAGCAGGGACGCCATCAGATCCATCTGGCGGCGTCCGAGGGTTTCCCCGTCGACCTGGTTGACGAAAAGGGTTCGCGCTTCCGGCACCGTGTCCGAATCCCAGGTCATGACGAGGATGCCCCTCTCCCGCGCTTCCTTCAGGACCGGCACGAGGGCGACGGGATCGTTGGCCGCGACGGCGATGGCGTGCACCCCCCGGTCGATCAGCGCCCGGATCGTCGCCTCCTGGTGGGGGCCGTCCGCCACTTCCGGGCCGGTGGAGATGAGCTCCACGCCCAGATCGCGCGCGGCCTCCCGGGCACCGTCCTCCGCCACCTGGAAGTAGTGGATGGTGGCGATCTTGGACACGAGGGCCACCTTGAACCGTTGCGGCTGCGCGGCCGGATCGGCCTGTTCGTCCGTCGCCCCGGCTTTCGCTTCGTAACGGTAGATCACCTTGAACTGGGTGTCTCCGGACGCGTTGCAACCGCTTGCAAACAGGAGCGCGGCCAGCGGCAGGAGCCACAGGGATCGTCCCCGCCCGCGTCCGATGCGTCCCCCCAAACCGGCCAACACAACGTCCATCCTCCTCTCGCTGTCTGCGGCTCCCGCCGATCCGCCGGAACGACCGTGCATTCCCGCTCGGGGCGGGCCGGATCCAGCGTCCGTTCGGCTCCGTTCCCGATGCGCCTTCGGTGGAGAGTGCGTTTTTCGGCTTGGTCATTCCGGGACGCCGTATTCCCGTTCGAAGTCGTCCCGGACGATCGCGTACATTTTCACGTCCTGGTGTTCGCCTTTGATATACACATGTCGCCGGAGAATGCCTTCGAAGATCATGCCCGCCTTCTCCATCACCCGCGCGGAAGCGGCGTTGTCGGGATGGCATCGCGCTTCGATGCGGACAAGCCCCATCTGGCGGAACCCGAAGGCGACCACGGAGCGCAGCGCTTCCGACATATAGCCTTGGTTCCAGTACGGTCTGGCCAGCGCGAAGCCCACTTCCGCCCGCGCATTCCTGACGTCCCAATGGTTGAAGCCGATCGTGCCGATCACGCGGTGGGTCCGCTTGTCGACCATGCCCCAGGGCGCCACTTCCTGCCGCTCGTATCGGTCCAGCATATTTTGCAAAAACGTGCGGGCTTCCTCACGCGACCGGGGGCTGTACCAGGTGGTGTACCGGGAAACCTCGGGGTCGGACGCGTACCGGAAAATGTCCTCCTCGTCTTCTTCCCGCAGCTTTCTGCACCAGCCGCCCGGTTTCCAGCGTGGGCAAGTCGGCAAAAATGTTCTGGCTCTGCACGGGTCCGCACCTCCGAAGCCATCTGTCAAGGCCGGCTCGCTAGCCCGTTCTCGGAATGAGAAACGCCCGGTCGCATTTCTCGAAGCCGATACGGGGATAGTAGTCCACCGCATCCGGCGCGGACACGAGGATGAGGGCGACTTTTTCCCCCAACCGTTCCCTCATCAGCCGGATCAGCTCCTTTCCGATGCCCTGTCTCTGGTATTCCTTTCGCACCGCCAGGTCGGAAAGATAGCAGCAATAGACAAAGTCCGTCAGCGCCCTGGCGATCCCGACCAATTTCCCGCCGTCCCAGGCGGTAAGGGTCAGATTGGCGTGCTCGAGCATCGTGCGAATGCGCCCGAGGTCGTCCACCGGACGCCGGATGCCCGAGCTTCGGAACACGTCCGCGACGTCTTCCGCGCGAACTTCCGCATTGAACTGATAGGAAATGGCCATGGTTTCCCTTCCCTCCCCACATGGGCGCAGCCGCCTCCGGCGGCCGGTTCCTTTCCCGCCTCATCGCGCGGGAGCGGCGCGCCTGAGCCGGTTCAACCGGAAAAATCAGGTGATTATTTGAAATGGTACCATGGCCCCTGAACCTCAGCAATATGCTTCAATTGCAATCTTCGCCTCCGCTTCGCCGGGCATCCAGGTACTCGAGGTGCCGGAATCCCCAGTCGCACATCGACTTCAGGATGGGGGCGAGGGTTTTCCCGTGGTCGGTCAGCTCGTATTCCACCCGCGGCGGAATTTCCGGGTAGATCGTCCGCAGGACCAGTCCGTCCCGCTCCATCTCCCTGAGCTGGGATGTCAGCGTGCCCTGGGTCACTTCCGGCAACAGGCGGCGCAGTTCGCCGAACCGCTTCGTGCCCTCGTGGTACAGAATGAACAGGATGAGCGGCTTCCATTTCCCGCCGACGGCCTTAAGGGCCGCGATGATCCCTTCCCTGGAGTAGCCGGTCCTTTTTCCTTCCGGCACGTCGCGCCCTCCTTTCTTCAGCACCATCTTAACATGCCCGCCGGAATTTGGATGGAATTTTTTTGCCGGCAGGCCGTCAGGCGGCCGGACGACCGGTACGGTTGACGGTACCAAGTCCGCCGCGAGGAAACCATGTACGTCTCGCCGTACTTTGTACCAAAAAAATGCGTACTTTAAATGTTTTTACAGTTGTCTTATGATGGTCGCGGTGATGCGTATGGAAATTTCCCTGAAAGACAAAGTCGCCGTGGTCACGGGCGCCAGCCGCGGCATCGGCCTGGCGGTGGTCCGGGCGCTCGCGGAGACGGGAGCGCGGGTCGTCGCCTCGGCAAGGAATCCTTCGCGGGAGCTCCGGGAGCTCGCCGCAACGGGGCGGGTGGTTCCCGTGGCGGCCAACGCGGTCACCGCGGAGGGCGCGGAGCGGCTGGCGGAGGAAGCAAGAACCCGGTTCGGCGGGGCGGACATTCTGGTCAACAATATCGGCGCGACCGATCCCCGCCGGGGCGTGGGCTTCCTCGCCATCACGGACGAAGAGTGGGACGAAATGGTGCAGGTCAACCTGATGAGCGTCGTGCGGACAACCCGGGCCGTGCTGCCGCTGCTCATGCAAAAGGGCGGGGCGATCGTGAACATTTCCACGATGAACGCCATCCAGCCGGCGCCCCCCATTCCCGCATACAGCGCCGTCAAGGCCGCGGTCACCAACCTGACCCGGAGCCTGGCGGAGGAATTCGGCCCGCGCGGGGTGCGGGTCAACACCGTGGCGCCGGGGCCGACGCGGACGGCCATGTGGGCGGATGCCCCCGCCGATCTGCGGGAGCTGGCTTCCCTTTTCGGCATTACCCTCGGCCGCTTCGCGGAGCCGGAAGAGGTGGCCCGTCTCGTCGTGTTTCTCGCGTCCCCGCTGGCGTCGATGATCACGGGCGCGCACTTCGTCATCGACGGCGGGCTGGTCAAGACCATCCATTGAACGCGGGAAGGGGGTGGAGCGGCCCATGAGCCGTCGTGAAGGGGGCGTGTCCGAAGGGGTTCTGTGGGTGCTGGGCGCGGCGCAGCTGGTCATTCTGCTGGACACCTCCATCGTGCACGTGGCCCTGCCCAGCATCCGGGAAGAGTTCGGCCTGCCGGCCCACCGGCTCCAGTGGACGGTGACGGCGTACGCGCTGTCCTTCGGCGGCTTTCTTCTGCTTGGGGGGCGCCTGGGGGATCTGTTGGGGCGGCGGCGGATGCTGTCGGCCGGCATGGCCCTGTTCGCGGCGGCTTCCGCCCTGGGCGGCTTCGCCCCCGACGGCCTCGCGCTGATCGCCGCCCGGGCCCTGCAGGGGCTGGGCGCGGCGCTGGCGGCGCCCGCCGTGCTGGCGCTTCTGGCTTCCCACTACCCGGAAGGAAAGGCGCGCCACCGGGCGCTCGGCGTCCTCGGCACCGTATCGTCCCTCGGATTTGCCCTCGGCCTCGTGCTGGGGGGTCTGCTGACGTCGGCTTTCGGCTGGCGGTGGGTGTTTTTCGTGAACGTTCCCGTCGGCGCCGCGCTGGTCGTCCTGGCCCCCAGGGTACTTCGGGAAAGCGAACGCCTGCGGCAGCCCCTTGACGTCCCCGGCACCGTCACGGCCACGGCGGGCCTTGCGCTTCTGGTGTACGCCTGCTCGTCGGCCGGCGCGGCCGCCGGGCCGGAATCCGCCCTGGCCTGGGTCGCCCTGGCCGGCGCGCTCGTCCTGCTGACGGCCTTTTTCCTCGTCGAGGCGCACCGCGCGGCGCCCCTGGTGCCCCCGGCGCTGCTAAGAAGTCGGACGTTCGCCGGGGCGCTGGCCATCGGGGGCGCGTTCGGCGCGATCATGGGGACGGCGGTTTTCCTGCTCACGCTCTATTTGCAGGAAGCGCTCGGCTTCGATCCGCTGCGGACGGGGTTTGCCTTTTTGCCGCAGGAATGCGTGGTGTTGCTGGCCGCGCCGCTGGCCGGGCGGGCCGTCGGCCGATTCGGCGCGAGGGCGGTGCTGGCTGCCGGCATGGGCTTCTTCGGCGCGGGCATGCTGACGCTGTCGGGCCTGTCGGCGGCGGGCGACTACTGGCGCACGGTGGTGCCCGGCCTTCTGCTCGTCGGCCTCGGCGTCTCCTGTGTCATCGTGGCGGGCGCGGCGGCGGTCACCGCGGCCGTGGAGCCGCAGCGGCACGGCGTCGCCTCCGGGCTGTGGAACACCATGCCGCAGCTCGGCACGGCAATCGGAGTGGCCGCGCTGGTCGCGCTGGCCCGCCTGCAGGCGGACGGCGGTCTGGATCCGGTGCACGCGGCACACGCGGCGGCCGCGGCAGGCGGCGTTCCTGACGGCACGGCCGGGGACTTGGCCGGCGGTGCGGCCGAAGCGGTTTCCGGAGGGGCGGCCGGGAACCCGACCGGCGGAACGGCGGCGCCCGCCCCGTCCGGCGCGGTGCCCATCGCCGGCTTCCGGGCGGCGTTTCTCGCCGCCGCGGGCATCGCGGCCGCCGGGCTTGCCGTCGCGCTGGCCGGGATGAAGGACCGGGCCGTCCGTGTTTCACGGCAAAGCCGCGGGCGGCCGGACGAGGCCGGCTCCGGACTCTAGCCGCGCACGGATGGCCCGGGAGAACGTTCCGCCTGTTTTCCGCCGCGGCAAGGGCTTCCCCTCGGACGGGCCATCGTGTACAATGCAGGCAGCGAGTCATCTATCATTCCCGCCGGAAAGGAGACCGGTCCGATCATGCACTACGTTGCCGTGCTCACCATCATCGATCCCGATCTGAACGCCAGGGTTCGCCCGGCCCATCTCGAGTACCTCAACCGGCTGTACAAGGAAAACAAGGTGGTCATGGCCGGCCCGTTCACGGACGGCAAAGGCGGCATGGTTATCTACCGCGCGGATTCCCCGGAGGAAGCCCGGCGCCTCGCCGAGGCCGACCCGGTGGTGGCCGAAGGCGCGCGCACGTTGGAACTGCGCGAATGGAATCCGCTGCAGTTCCCGCTCTCCTGAGCGGAGCCGACAGGCAAAAAAGTTCCGCCCACCTCCAGAAACCGGTCGGAAAAACGGCAGGCGGCGCCGTTTCCCCATGGCGCCGCCTTGGCATCTCAACAGCCGGAAAACAGGAGGGCTGCCGTTCCGCCCACGGGGCGGTACACAGCCCTCCTGTGTCAAAGCGAGTTCGGGGTCAATCCGTGGGAGAAAGCAACAAATTCAGAATCATCTGCGCGCTTTCGGCCCGGGTCGAGACATCGCCGGGAGCGAAGCGCCGGTCCGGCTTGCCGCGCACGAGCCCGAGCGAATAAGCGGCGTCGACGTACGCGGCGCTCCATTCATGAAGCTCGCTCCGGTCGGCGAAATAGGCCGCGCCGTCCGTTTGCGGCATCTCCCGCCCCGTCACATGCAGGTAGGCCCTGACGATCATGACCGCCATTTCCTCGCGGGTGATGGTCGCGTACGGATCGAACACGTCCGCGCTGCGCCCGGTGACGATTCCGGCCTCATGAACCGCCGCCACGGCGTCCGCAAACCACGCGTCCCGCGCGACATCCCGGAACGGCGCGGCAGCGGAAGCCCGCAAGCCGAGCGCCCGCGCGATCAACGCGGCGAACTCCGCGCGCGTGACGGCATCGTTCGGCGCGAAACGGTCGGACGTTTTGCCCCGGATCACGTGTCTGGCTGCCAGGACCGACAGGAATATAACACATGGCTGGGGGATTGTTTTGAATTCGTGCGGCACAAGACGGTCATTTTGACCACCCAGGTCAACAATATTCCGGCCCGCAATTTATACGATAGTCTAAACTGGATCGCATATTAAAGGAACCGTTTGATCCGAACAACAACAACCCTTATGTGATCATGGGCCGAGCATCAAAATGATGCAACGATCTACACATTTCCCTGGAAATGGTATAACCGGAACAGATGAACAGAAGGCTTGCAAGGGCGGTCGGCTACCTCCTGCGAAAGGAGGGATGCCCGCATGGATACGCACCAGGCGTTGACGTTGATGATTTCTTTCGCCACGCTTGTCGTACTTATCCTTTTTTCATAAAAAAGGAAATAAATCGCCCTCGCCCAGGTAAGTGGTCTATTTCCAAGGCTATTTACCGAAGCCGGCCGCCTTTCGAGCGGCTGTGCACTCGGACCGCAGATGTTGCCGCATCTGCGGTTCTGCTTAGCCCTCAGCATAATACGCCAACAGCGTCTGCGCAACCACGAAACTGTCATTGGGATACGCGCCAATCATCCCTCATCCCGTTTCCAAAGCCTTGAGCCAATCGCGAACCAGCTCGC
>ERZ795043.790-NODE-790-length-20773-cov-119.763442_pt1 | contig 20773 bp, 18 predicted proteins | sample MGYA00375127_ERZ795043 | MGnify/ENA primary metagenome ERZ795043 (study PRJEB30172, sample SAMN05518447) | compost metagenome | isolation source: Feedstock adapted compost from Newby Island compost facility, Milpitas, CA | place: USA:Newby Island compost... | reverse complement strand
TGGAGATCAGGCTGCGCACCACCGGCACCATCCGGCCGAAAAACACCGTCCATTTCCCGTAGCGTTCGAACCAGTCGAACGACTTCTCGACATCCTGCGGCTTGAGACGGAGCCAGCGGCCCCATCGCCCGACGATCCAGAGCACCCGCTCCTTCGGCAGCACCATGCCCAGCCCGTACAGGATGAGGGCGCCGGCGAGCGATCCGGCGGTCGCCCACAGGATGACCAGCGGCACCGTCAATCGGGAACGCGTCGTCATGAACCCCCCGAAGGGCAGCACCACTTCCGAAGGAATCGGCGGAAACAGGTTCTCGATCACCATGACCGCCAAAAGGCCGAAGTATCCGTATTGTTCCATCATGTCCGTGACCCACTGCTCCATGTCCGCGCTCCCGCTCCTTTTTTGTCAAACCTATCATAATACAAACGGAAGGCCGTTAGCAAAAATCCGCCCGAAAGAAGGTCCGTCCCTTCCGTTCCGGGAACGCTCCAAAAACGCGTTCCAAAAACCCTCGCAAACTTCCCGCTCCGTCCTTCCGTTCCGCACCTTCCGTTCCAATCCCGCACGTTCCCCGGTTTCCCGCAAAGGTGACATGCCCGACGGCATTAACGCATATGAATCGGTACAAGCCCGGTTACATGTCCATTTCTATGAAGGAAGGTGCGGCCAAATGTCAAAAGCGAAAGTGTTTGTCGTGGACCGGCGGAAGCTGCGTCTTGCCGGCGTTTTGGTGCTCGCGGCGGTGCTCGTCTGGTCGGTCCGGCTTTGGATGCGGGCGGAGCCGGCCATGGGGACGCCGGACAACCCGCGGGTCATCCACATGGTGACGGTGGAATATGCCGCGCGGCTTCCCGACGGGAAAGAAATCGAGGTGTACCGCTGGGATCCCGGCACCATCTTCGTCAAGGAAGGCGAAACGGTGGAGCTGCGCATCCTGGGCGTGAACGGCGATCGGCATCCGTTCCGCATCGAGGGGCTGGATGTGCGGGGCGAAGTGGTCAAGGGCCGGGAAACCGTCGTCACGTTCAGGGCGGACAAGGAAGGCATCTACCGCATCATCTGCCCGGTCCATGCCGATTTGGCCCACGGCGGACCGATGATCGGCTACCTGGTGGTGGACTGAAGGCGGTCCCGTCCCGCTTCCGCCGGCGCCGGAACCGGCAAACCGGACGCGGTCCGGCGGATTCCCGGCGCCGTCTTCCCGCGCCGGCGCAAGCCGCTTCGCCGTGTCGCCCCGCGCCCCCGCGTCGCATACGATGCATGGAAGCTTGACGCGAGGAGGGGTGCCGACGGATGGGACGGCCGAGCTTCGAAAACAAGGGCAGACACGAACGGCAGCTGCCCACCCCCCGGACGATCCGACGCTCCTGCAAGCGGGAGCTGTACCGCACCATCAAGCGGCTGAAGGTGCATGTTCCGCCGGACAAGGCGGCGGAAGCGGAACGGCTGTATTACCGGAAAGTGATCGAACACCTCGTCTGGATCGCCGAAAACGGCAGCAACCGGAAGCTGCTGGCGGACTGGTGGGCCAGGCACGTCGCCCCCGACATCGCCCGGCTGTGGCAGGTGGATGAAAACCGGCTCGCCGCCGCTTTCCGGGACGGATTCGGAGGCTGACGGCCGGGCCGGCACGCCGGTCCGGCCTTGTCCGGCCCGCCGGCCGCTTTTTGTTTCAAATTTTGCCCGCATGGTTTACAATAGGCCCATATCCAACTTTTCGGCAATGAACGGGGTTTGGAACCATGCTGGCCTTTTACCGCAAATATTGGCGCACCGCGCTGGACATCGGGCTGATCGTGCTGACCGCGTACCTGGTCATGTTCGTGTTCAGCCAACTGTACCGGATCGCCGCGCCCGTGTTTCTTGCCTTCGTCATCTTCTGGATGATCGAGCCGCTGGCCCGCTTTTTGCACCGGAAGAAAATCAAGAAATCGATCGCGACCGCCGTCGCCATGCTGGTGTACCTCGTTTTGGCCCTGGGCCTTCTGGCGGGCGCCTCGGCGCTGTTCGTCCATCAGGCCAACCGGCTCGTCAGCCGTCTGCCGGAATACGGGACGGTGTTCTACAACACGTTTTCCGTGCAGATCGACTGGCTGATCGCCCGTCTCGATCTGTTGCCGCGGGAATGGCTGGCCGACGCCGGCCAATATTTGAAAGCGTTCGGCGGCACCATCGCCGAGAAAGGCAGCCGGTTCGCCGCCATGTTTTTCGGCTGGCTGCTCGGCGTCGCGGGATCCGTCTCCAACTTTGTCATCGACTTTGTCATCGCCGTCATCCTGGCCTATTTCCTCAGCGTGGAAATCGACACGTGGCGGCGGGTCGCCCGGGAAAAGACGCCGAACACGTTCAAGAAAGCCTGGTTTTTCCTGCGGGACCACGTGCTGAAAGGGCTCGGCACCTACATCAAGGCGCAGCTGAAGCTGATCGCCGTCACCTTTTTCATGGTGCTCGTCGGCCTTCTGGTGCTGCGCGTGGAAAACTTCTTCGTCATCGCCGTCCTGTCGGCCATCTTCGACGTGCTGCCGCTGCTCGGCGTGTCCACCATCTTCGTGCCCTGGATCATCTTTCTGTTTGTCACCGGCAAAACCGGGCTCGCCATCGGGCTTTCGGTGCTGTGGCTCGTCGTCGTGCTGACGCGGCAGATTCTCGAACCGAAGATCACCGGCGATTCGCTGGGCGTGTCCGCCTTCACGACGCTGGCCTTCATGGTGGTGTCGCTGTCCCTGTTCGGCGTGATGGGGCTCGTGTTGTCGCCGGTGCTGATCATTCTGGTCAAGGCGCTGTACGACCAGGGATATTTGCGCCGGTGGATCCGGCTGCCGGCGGACGAATTTGGGCCGGAGCCGGGCGCTGCCGGGAGCGGAACGGACGGCGCCGGAAAAGACGCGGATTGACCGGACGACCGCCAGCCTTTCACCCCAGACCGTCCCGCAGCCGCTCCACCGCGTCTTTCTCGCCGCTCACCAGGAGCCGGTCGCCCAGCAAAATTTCCGTGTTGCCGTGCGGAATCAGGAACGATTCGCCGCGGTAGATGCGCAGGATGAGCAGCCCTTTCAGGTCCGGCAAATCGCGCAGCAGCACGCCGTCAAAGCGGGGGTTGTCCACCCGGACTTCCGCCAGCGCCCCCGGCTGGTCGGCGATGAAATCCACCACGCCCGGATGTTCGATGGCGGCGCGCAGCAGGCTCGTGGCGGCGAACAGGGTGGAAAACACCGTGAAGCCTTCCCGCCGCACCCGCTCCTGCAGCGCCGGGTCTTCGACCCGCACGATGATGCGCCCGACGCCCTTGCGCCTCGCATGGCGGGCAAGCAGCACGTTGCGCTCGTCGTCCATCGTGCCGAGCACCACCGTGTCGGCCTCAAACGTGCCGCCCGCTTCCAGCGCGTCCTGGTTCAGCGAACCGACCTGCACCGCCAGCCAGTTCCGTCCGCCGCTGCCCGCTTCGTCCCGGCCGGACGCCGGCCCGTCTTTCCCGCCTTTTCCGCCTTCCCGCCCTGGCGGCGCGTCTTCCCACTTCTCCCGGTCTTCCGTGCTGTACAGCCGCACCTCATATCCGGGATGGCGGGCCAGCGCCCGCACGACCGGCAGGGTGACGTGGTTCGCCCCGACGATGGCCACCCGGATTTTCCGCTCCGCCTGCTGCACCGGAAACAGCCGGTTGAACAGCACCGGGAAAATCAGGCAGGTGAGCACGGCCACGAGAATGAGGGCGCCCTGCATGGCGTCGTCGATCAGGCCGAGCTCGCGGGCGATGGTGGCCACGGCGACGACGAGGCTGAGGGTGGAGGCGATCAGAAAGCCGGAGCCGAGCGTCTCCCGCCAGCCGAACCAGCATCGCAGGAGAAGGGCCGGCACCATTTTGGACAGCAGGATGAACACGAGCAGCACCGGAATGAGCAGCACGACCCGCCAGTCGCCGAACAGGCCGCGCAAATCGAGATTGACCCCGACCATGATGAAAAAGATCGGAATGAGAAACCCGTACCCGAAGCTGTCCAGCTGGCGGATGAACGTTTTTTCCGGCGCGACGAGCGACACGACGACCCCGGCCAGGAACGCGCCGAGGATGTTTTCCGCTCCGAGGGTTTCGCTCATGACGACGAAAAACAGGATGAGGGCGAACACCGCCCGGGTGCCGATCTGCACCGTCCCCTCCCCGAGCACGCGGAACAGCGCCCGTTTCGAAAAGCGCCGGACGACCAGATACGTGGCCGCCACCAGCGCGAAGAACAGCAAAAGGAGCAGCATGCCGGTCATGCTGCCGGACAGCCGGCTGATGTAGACCGCCAGCAGCACGATCGTCACGAAATCGGCGATGACGGACACCAGCAGCAGCGTCTGGCCGAGTTCGGTTTCGGTCAGCCGCCTTTCCTTCAAGACGGGCACGACGACGCCGAGGGAAATCGTGGCGATCATGATCGTCATCAGATGCGGATCGCCGGCCAGCTCCATGACGACCAGCGCCTTCGCCAGCGCATAGGACAGCGCCAGAATGAGCAGAAACAAAACCACGGCGACGGCCGCCGGATGGAACCCGCGGCTCCGCCTGCCGGATTTCCTCCGGAACAGGGAAAAATCGATTTCAAGGCCGCTCAAAAACATGAGGAAAATGAAACCGAGCAGCGACAGGAGGCCCAGAACCCCGTCTTCCTTCACGAGATTCAGGCCGCTTTTGCCGATGAGGAGCCCGGCCGCGATTTCGGCCACCACCAGCGGCACCGACTGCCACTTCAGCTTGTGCAGCACAATGGGCAAAAAAAACGCAATGGCCACGACGATCAAAAGGGATGCGAGCGACTGGTGATCCATTTTTTCATCCGCCTTTCCCCCTGCGGGTCCGTTTCCGGAAACGGGTTCGTCTCGTCCGCATTTTCTTTTTGGACGCCGACATTATACAATGAAAGACAAAGGGGTTCAATTTTGGCAACGGCTGCGAAAAGGAGGCGTCCGGCATGTGCGGCCGCTTTTCCCTGCGGGTGGAACTGGCGGAACTTTTGGCGTACTACGGCATTGCGGAAACGAATTTCGATTACGCGCCGCGCTACAACATCGCGCCGGGCCAGATCATCCCGGCCGTCATCGACGCGCCGGGCGGGCGGCGGCTCGGCGGGCTGAAGTGGGGGCTCGTGCCGGCGTGGGCCCGCGACGCGCAGACCGGCTACCGGATGATCAACGCCCGGGCGGAGACGCTGGCGGAAAAGCCGGCGTTCGCGAAATTGTTCCGGACCAGACGGTGCATCGTGCCCGCCGACGGATTTTTCGAATGGCGCCGTCCGGACCGGCAGCCGTTCCGCATCACGCTGAAGGACGGCGGCCTTTTGTCGCTGGCCGCCCTGTATGACGTCTGGACGGCGCCGGACGGCGGCCGGCTGGCCACCGTCGCGATCGTCACCACCGCCGCCAACGGTCTCATGGCGCCCCTGCACGACCGGATGCCGGTCATCCTGCCCCGCGACCGGGTGGACGTCTGGCTCGACCGGCGCATCACCGACCCGGAGGCGCTCCGGCCGCTGCTTGAGCCGTATCCCGCCGAAGCGATGCGCGCCTACCCGGTCAGCCCGTTGGTCAACAACGCCAACAACGACGTGCCGGCCTGCCTCGAGCCGCATGAGCCGCCGGTGAAAAAATTGGACCCGGAACAGCTGGAGCTGTTCTGACATCCCCCCGATGCCCGACCTCCGAATTCCAACAACATGCGAAAGGACGTGTCCCATGCCCGATCTGTCCGTGCCCAGCGAGGCGAACATCGCCTACATGGTGGAAGAAATCAAGAAAAAGCTGAACATGGCCACCGCCGGCGTCGTGCGCCCGGAACATTTTCCCCTGGAGCGGTACGAAGACCTGCTCGACATCTACGAATGGGTGAACGGCAAGTCCGCCTTCAGCATTTCCGAAATGGAGGCCATTGCCAGCGAGCTCGGCCGGCTCACCCGGCGGTGAAAACCCGCAGACGGCCGTCGTTTCCGACGGACGCCCGCGTCCCCGGCGATGCGCGATCCGGATCGCGCCGTCCGGGGCTTTGTTGTCCGAAAACCGTTATTGCATATTTATTAATAACGATGTATATTTATAAATACACATTTGGAAAGCCGCGCCAGGCAAACGGCGCAACACGGACAAGACCGTCCGACGGGAGGCTGACGGCATGACACGGATCCTGACGGCCACCCTCGGGTATCCGCGCATCGGCGAGAACCGGGAGTGGAGCACGTGGCTGGCACAATATTGGTCCGGAACAATGGGGGAACACGAACTTCTGGCCAACATGGCGGCGCTTCGCCTGAAGGGGCTGGCCGCCCAGCGCAAGGCAGGCATCGACTGGATCGCCTCGGGCGATTTCAGCCTGTACGACCACATGCTGGATGCGGCCTGCATGTTCGGCCTCGTACCCGGCCGGTTCCCGTACGCGGGCGGACCGGTATCCACGGCGCTGTATTTCGCCATGGCCCGGGGAACGGAAACGGCCGCCGCCTGCCGGAAAGCGGACTGGTTCGGCACCGGCTATTATCATGTCGTGCCGGAACTCGGGGAGCGGGAACCGGTCCTGGCGGAAAACAGGCCGCTTGCGGCCTATCTGGAAGCGAAGCGCTCGCTCGGCCTGGAAACGGCGCCGGTTCTGACCGGCCCGTATACGTTCGTCAAGCTCGCCGAGCGGAAAGACGGCGGTTCGTTGGAGAACTGGATCGGCAGGCTGGCGCCCCTTTACGGACAGGCGCTGCGGGAACTGGCGGCGGCGGGCGCGGCATGGGTCCAGCTGTCGGAACCCGCCCTGAGCCGGGACATGCCGGAAAACGAGCTGGCGGCGGTGGAAGCGGCCTATGCCGCCATCCGGCGCGCCGCGCCGGCCATCCGCATCATGCTCCAGATTCCGTACGGCCCCGCGGCGCATTACGGCAGGCTGATCCGGCTGCCGGTGAACGGCATCGGCCTCGACTTCGTGCACGGCCGGGAAAACAACCTGGCGGCGGTCCTGTCGCTGGGCGTGCCCGCCGGCTGGCGGCTCGGCGTCGGGCTGATCGACGGGCAGGGCGTGTGGCGGACCGATCTGCAGGAAGCCGTCTTTCTGGTGAAAACGCTGGCCAGGGCGCTGGGCGGCGCGTGCGAACTGGCGCTGCAGCCGTCCTGCAGCCTGCAGCACGTGCCGGTGTCGCTGGCCGGGGAAAGCGGCCTTGCGCCGCACGTGAAGGCAATCCTCGCCTTCGCCGACGAAAAACTGGATGAACTCGTCACGCTGAAGCGCGCCCTGAACCGGGTCGGCACCGTCACCCTGGCGGCCGAGGAAAAAATTCACGAAAGCGCCGTCGCCGTCCGGAACCGCCCGCTTTATGCCAAACGCGGGCTGTCCGTCGAAAGCGGCTGGGTGCAGACGATGGGCGCGGACTGCATGCGCAAGCGGATTTCGTAAACGACGCGCCGCCCGCGTTTCCCCCTTCGCGCAGAAAGCGGCCGGGTTCGCCCGTAAAGGACGAGCCCGGCCGCTTTGCCGTTGTCCGGGGCATCGCCGTCTCGGGCCGCTCCCCCCGGCCCCGTCCGAGGCGGACGCCTTCAGCCCGCCGGCCGGACGGGCGCGACGGCGATGCCCGCTCCTTCCAGCAGGCGGCGGACCGCCCGCGCCGTGGCGGCGGCGTCCGGCGAATCGCCGTGCACGCAGATCGTGTCGGCCGCGATGCGGAGGAGACGGCCGCCGGCGGCGGTCACCGTTCCGTCCCGGGCGATGGACAGCGCCTGGCCGGCCGCTTCATCCGCCGCCAGCACGCTGCCCGGCGCGCTCCGCGGCGCCAGGGAACCGTCGGGCGCGTAGCGCCGGTCGGCGAACGCTTCGCGGACGACGGTGAGCCCGCGCCGTTTGCCCGCGCCGGCCAGTTCGCCGGCGGGCGGCGCAAACAGCGCGAGCGGACGTCCGGCGGCATCGGACGCCTTCAGGACGGCTTCGGCCACCGCTTCCGCCACGGCCCGGTCTCCGTTCGCCATGTGGTACAGCGCGCCGTGCGGTTTCACGTGGGCGAGGGCGGCCCCTTCCGCCCTGGCGATGGCGTACAGCGCGCCGATCTGGTAAAGGACGAGATCGCGGATCTCGTCCGGCGGAATGGCCATGGCCCGCCGGCCGAAGCCCGCCAGATCCGGCAGCCCCGGATGGGCGCCGACGGCGACGCCGCGCTCGAGGCAAAGCCGCACGGTCCGCCGCATGACCGACGGATCGCCGGCATGAAACCCGCAGGCGACGTTGGCCGACGTGACGGCCTCCAGCAGCGCTTCATCCTCGCCGAACCGGTAGATGCCGAACGCTTCGCCCATGTCGCAATTGAGATCGATGCGTTTCGCCCGTTCCATTCCGTTCCCGCCTCCCGTTTCGTTCACGATCCTGTCCGTCCCTTTCGCGATTCGTTCCGTTTTCATGCCGCCTGCGGGCGCCCGTCCTTCATCCGCTCATCCGCCCCGCCCGCCGGCGCCGCCGATTTGCCGGTCAATCGCCCACTCCAGAAGGCGCATTTGCCGCTTTCGTTCCCGCAGCGCGGCCGCCGCCGAAGCGAAATCGACCATCCGGAACACAAGCCGGGCGCCGGGCGGCAGCTGGCCGACGAGGGGCCAATCCGCCGCGATCACCTGCAGGACGCGCGGATAGCCGCCGGTCGTCTGCCGGTCGGCCGCCAGCACGATCGGCCGGCCGCCGGGCGGCAGCTGCACCGTGCCCCAGGCCACCGGTTCGGACATCATCCCGCCGGCGCCGTCAAACGGAACCGGCTCTTCGCCGTCGAGGCGCAGCCCCATCCGGTCCGACCGGTTCCCGACCGTGTGCACCCGTTCCAGCAGCCGGGCGACGGCTTCCGGCAGCAGCCGGTCAAATTCCGGCCCCGGCACGACGCGGACGACCGCCGGCTGCCCGGCGGCCGGCAGCGGAACCGGCGAAGACGCCCGCCAGGGAAACAGCCGGCCGCCGGGCGCTTCGGCCCCGGCTTCGGGCAAGGCGGCCCGCGGGCCGGTTCCGGCCGGGGCGGAGCGCGGCGCGCCAAACGGCCCGCCGCCGGGGCGGACGACGTTCAATACGTCCCCCGGCGCCAGCGCCCGGCCGAGCAGGCCGGGCAAACCGGCGGCCGGGCAGGCGCCTCGGCCGCCCAGCACCGCGGGCGCGGCGAAGCCGCCGGCCACGGCCAGGTAGGCGCGGCAGCCGGCGCGGGCGGCGCCGAAGCGCACGACGTCGCCCGCCTTCACCCGGACGGGGCAGCCCGCCGGCAGCGGCTTGCCGTTCACCGCGGCTTCCATGTCCGCGCCGCAATGGGCGATCACCGCATCTTCCAGCACTTCCAGTTCCGGGCCGACAAGCGTCATCTCCAGCGCCGGCTCGCCGTCCCGGTTGCCGACGAGCCGGTTCGCCAGCCGCCAGCTGATCCGGTCCATCGCGCCGCCCGGGGTGACGCCGTACCGCTGAAAGCCCGGCCGGCCGGCATCCTGCAGCGTGGTGTACAGGCCGGGCCGCAACACGCGGAACCCGCCCGCGACCCGGCCGCCGCGGCAGCCTTCGCCGCCGGCTGTTTGCGTCCCGCTGCCGTCGGATCGGCCCGCCCCGCCGCCGGCCGCAGGATCGGCCGCTTCGCCCGGGGCGGCGCCGTCCCCCGCGTCACCGGGCCCGCCATCGGACCAGCCGGTGTACAAGCCGCCGGACGGCGTTGCAAACCGGCGGCTCCGCTTTTCCGCCAGCCGCCGGTACTCCCCTTCGTCCACGGGCACAAACCGCACGCGGTCGCCGGGAGCGAGCAGGCCGGGCGGCGAGGCCAGCGGATCGAACAGCGCGACCGGCGTCCGGCCGATGACGTGCCAGCCGCCCGGCAAATCCGCCGGGTAGATGCCGGCGTACCCGCCGCCGATGGCCACCGAACCGGCGGGCACCTTCGTGCGGGGCTCTTTCCGGCGGGGGATGGCCAGCTGCCGCGGCAGGCCGTACAGATACGGAAATCCCGGCGCGAATCCGATCATGCCGACCACGTACTCCGCCCCGCAATGCAGCCGCACCGCCTCTTCCTCGCCAAGCCCGGCCCGGCGGGCCGCGTCGGCCAGATCGGGCCCGAACTCGCCGCCGTAGCAGACGGGAATTTCGATGAGCCGCCCCGCCGGCTCATCCGGCACGGCCAGCTGCCCGAGCCATTCTTCGATGCGCGATCGCCACTTGTCGTACCCCGTTTCCAGCGGGTCGAAATGGACGGCCAGCGCCGGCCCGGCCGGCACGAGCTCCACGAGGCCCGGCGGCGCTTCGTTGCGGATTTTGTCCGCCAGCGCCGTCAATGCCCGCACGGCCAAAATCCGGTCCCCGCTCTCCGGACGCGCGTCCGTCCGCTCCCCCCTCCCGAGCCGCACGATCAGCGCCTGCTCGCCCAGGGGAAACAGTTCCGCCTGCCGCAAAAGATTCACCGCCGACGCCCTCCCGCAAGTCCGCGCGTTTTCGCATCCGCGATTTTTGGTTTCCGCATGTTCCGGTTTTCCGTTGCCGTTTGTTCGTCCGCGGGCCGTCCGGTTCTTCGCGCCCGCCGTCGTTTCGTCCCCATTTTACCCGAATTGAAACCTTCCCGGTATCTTTTCCGTAAAGAAAGATCAGATCCGCATCACGGTCAGGAAACCGTCCTGTCGCTACGTTCTTGTCCGGACGTTTCCATTTTTGACGAATTCCAGGGAAAGGCGGGATGAGGATTGCTCGTCACCACGACGGAAAACGTGCCCGGCCACGAGGTCGCCGAGGTGCTCGGGACAGCCTTCGGGGTCGTCGTGCGGGCCCGGGGCATCGGCGGGGACATTCTTGCTTCGCTCAAAGGCCTGGTCGGCGGGGAAATCCGGCAATACACGCAAATGGTCGAGGATGCCCGCCGCCAGGCGCTGGACCGGATGGTGCAGAACGCCCACGCCATGGGGGCGGACGCGGTGGTCATGATGCGCTTCGACAGCGGGGACGTCGGCCACAACATGACCGAGATCGTCGCCTACGGCACGGCCGTGAAGCTGAGGAGACGGACATGATCGTCGTCATCCCGGTTTTGTTCGCTTTCTTCCTGATGGCGGTGCTGGCGATCGCGCTGATCTGGATCAGCTGGGTGTATTTCGACGGGCGCTACAGGGGAAAAACCGGCACCGACCGGACGGACCGGCCCGCTCCCGGCTTCCAGCCGACGGCGGAAGTGTTCATCGACCCGAAGGACGAAAAGCGTTACCGCGTCTACTATAACCCCGCAACCGGCGACCGGCAGTATGTGGAAGAACCGTAATCGTCCAACCGACGGTTTCCGGTGCCGTCCTGACGGACGAAAGCCCGGCATGCCTTGTGCATGCCGGGCTTTTTGCCGACGGCGGCTTCTTATCCGCCGCTTTTTACGGTGATTTGGCCGCCCCTTTTCAGTTCCCCCTTCCGTCCTCAGGCGTTCCGCCGTTCTTTCCGCTAGCTCCCGGACGTCTCCGCCCCGGCGGACGCCTTCGGCCCGCCGCTTTCCGCTTCCGCTTTCATCTCCGCCAGATCCGCCTCGTCCAACGCCTGCACCTCCAGCACCGTGGCGACCGGCGTCGCCGGATCGGTGAGGCACATGACGCCCGGCGGCATCAACAGGTCGGCGACGGTGAGCGTGTCGCCCGGCGCGAGGCCGCCGGCGTCCGCCGTCACCGAACCCGGCAAATCCTGCGGCATCGCCTTCACCTCGAGGCTCTCCAGCGTCTGCTGCAGGACCACGCCCTTGCCGAGCCCGGCGGGTTCGCCGACCAGCTCGATCCGCACCGTCGCCCGCACCGGCTCCGACATCGAAATGCGGAAAAAGTCAAGATGCAGGATCCGGCCGCCTTCCACCTTGTCCCGCTGGATTTCCTTGATCAGCACCGGATGCAGGCCGTGGCCGGGAATGTCCATTTCCAGAATGTGGTTGTCCAGCCGGCGCAGCGCGCGCTGCAGCGCCTGCTCCTCCACCGCCACCGCGAGCGGCGGGATCCCTTTGCCGTAAACCGATGCCGGCACATATCCGCTTTTCCGAAGCCGGTTGAGCTCCCCCTTGCACCCCGCTTTCCGCGGGGACGCCGTGAGCATGGGCCGCATCGTCGATTCCTCCTTATCGGTTTCTTTCGGCCGGTGAACCGGACGGTTCATCTTTCCGGGCGGTTCGCCGTTGTGGGCTGTCCGGCCGCACCCGTTCACAGTTTTCCCGCATCCGCACGTGAAACATGCAGGTTTTGGGCAAACTGGGAATACCATCGGCGCGGCCCCATACACTTTAAAAAAAAATGGCATCCCGAAAAAACGGCATCGCGGCACGAAAGGAGGACCCGCCATGCACACGGTCTGGAAAGGCGCCATCAGCTTCGGGCTTGTCCACGTGCCCGTCAAGCTTTATGCCGCCACGGAAAGTCGCGACGTCAGCATGAAACTGCTGCACCGCAAAACCCACGCCCCCATCCGGTACGCGCGGACGTGCGACGGTTGCGAAGGCGAGGTGCCCTGGGAGGACATCATCAAGGGGTACGAGTACGAACCCGGCAAATTCGTCACCTTCGAAAAGGAAGAGCTGCAGGCGCTGGGGGACGAGGCGAGCCGGGAGATCAAAATCGTCGATTTCGTCGACCTCCGGGAAATCGACCCGATCTATTTTCAGAAAACGTACTACATGTCCCCCGGCGACACCGGCGCCAACGCCTACAACCTGCTGAAACGGGCGCTGCTTGAGACGGGCAAGATCGGCATCGCCAACGTCACCTTGCGCGCCAAGGGATCGCTGGCCGCCATCCGCGTCGTCGACGGCTGCCTGTCCATGGTGACGATGTTCTACCCGGCGGAAATCCGCCCGGTGAACCAGGTGCCCAACCTGCCGGCGGACGACCGGGTGGACGAGCGGGAGCTGGCCATGGCCAAAATGCTCATCGAGCAGCTGTCGGCGCCCTTCGAACCGGCCAAATTCGAGGACGAATACCGGAAGCGGCTGATGGAAGCCATCGAGGCGAAAATCAGCGGCCGGCAGGTGGTGACGGCGCCGGAGGCGCCGAAAGAAAACGTGGTCAGCCTGATGGAGGCGCTGCAGGCCAGCCTGGAGCTGGCGCGGGCGACGGCGAAAAAAGATCGCGAGCGGGCGGCGGACGGCAAGGCGGAGAAGGCGGAAACGGGCGGACGAACATCCGGCCGCAAGCGCAGGCGGGCGGCCGCCGTCGCCGACGGCGCCGACACCGCGCCCCGGGCGACGGAACAGCCGAACGCGTGACAAAGGCAGGCGGCTCCATGGACCTGAAGCCGATCATCCCGTTTGAACCCGTCCGGACGGAACGCGTGCCGGAAGGCGATCGCTGGATCGCCCAGGTGAAATGGGACGGCGTGCGCATGCTCGTCTACCACGACGGCAGCGAAACCCGGCTCATCAACCGCCGTCTGCGCGACCGCACCCGCCAGTACCCGGAACTGGCCGATCCGGCCGGCTGGTGCGACGCCGGGTCCTTCGTGCTGGACGGAGAAGTGATCGCCATGAGCGGCGGCCGGCCGTCCTTCTACCATGTCATGAAGCGGGACAACCTGCGGAGCGAGCCGGCCATCCGCCGGGCGGCAAGAAGCGAACCGGTCACGTACATGATTTTCGACCTGCTCCATCTGAACGGCGAATGGATGACGGGTTTGCCCCTGCGCGAGCGGCAAAGGCGGCTGGAAGCGATCATCCGGCCGCGGGAACACGTGCAACTGGTGGACAACGTGGCGGACGGGGACCGCCTGCTTGAAGTCATGAAACAATTCGGCATGGAAGGCATCGTCTGCAAAGATCTGGACAGCACCTACGTCCCGGGCGGGAAAGACGGCCGCTGGCGGAAGGTGAAGCTGCAGCGCGACCTCGTCGCCGCCGTCGGGGGCCTCGTGCTCAAGGCGGGCGCGGTCCGTTCGCTGCTAATCGGCCTGTATGCCGGCGACCGGTTCCTCTATATCGGCCATGCCGGCACCGGCAGGCTGACGGCGGCCGACTGGCGGACGCTGGGCGAGCGGCTTCTCCCCCTGGCCGTGCCGCGGCGGCCTTTTGCCAACGAGCCGCCCCGCGCGGAAGGCGCCGTCTGGGTCCGGCCGGAAGTGGCGGTCAAGGTGCGGTTTCTCGAATGGACGCCGCAGGGGACGATGCGCCATCCGAGCATCCAGGGCGTCGTGGACGTGCCGGCGGACGAATGCCGGTTTCCGGAATAGGGGCGGCCCAAAACGGCGCGCCGCGCCGTCCATCGGCCGGTGTGCTGCGCGGGTTGCCGCGGCAAGACTTGCACCCGGGAGGCGGACGCATGGCGAAATCGAACAGGACCGCGGACAAAGGCACCATCGTGGTGGACGGCCACGAGCTGACCATCACGAACCCGGAGAAACCGCTCTGGCCCGAAATGGGCATCACCAAGCTGATCTACCTGCAGAAACTGATCGCCCTTTCGCCGCACCTCATCCGCCACTGCCGCAACCGCTATCTGACGGTCATCCGCTGGCCGCACGGCATCCACGGCGATTTTTTCTACCAGAAAAATGCGCCCGAACCGCGGCCTCCTTTCGTCAGCACCGCGGTGTCTGGCGGCATCCGTTACGTGAATCTGGACAATCTGGCGACCCTGCTCTGGCTGGGCAACCTCGGCGCGCTGGAGTTCCACGCTTCCTTCGACCGGATCGGAAGCCCGGAACCGCCGGAGTGGGTGATCGATCTCGACCCGTCGCTGGATGGGGACCCCCGCATCATGGAAGCGGCGGCTATCGTCGGCGACGTGCTCGCCTCCCTCGGCATCGCCTCGGTGCCCAAGACGTCGGGCGCCACCGGGGTGCAGATCGTCGTGCCGCTCGAGCCCGGATACACCTTCGGCCAGCTCCGCGCCCTGGGCCGCTTCATCGGCCGCTTCGTCTGCGAAAAGCATCCCCGCCTGTTCACGCTGGAGCGGCTGAAAAAAAACCGCGGCGACCAGATCTACTTCGACTATCTGCAGCATTGGCCGGGCAAGACGCTGTCCGCCCCGTACACGCCGCGCGCGCGGAGCGCCGCCTCCGTTTCCGCCCCGCTCACGTGGGACGAAGTGAAAGCCGGGGCGAGGCCGCAGGATTTTCATCTGCTCAACATGGAACGGCGGCTCGCGGAAAAGGGCGACCTGCTGGAACGGGTGCCGCCGCAGCGCCTGGACGACGTGCTGGCGTTCATCGGCGCCAAAGAAAAACCGGCCGGGCCATGAGCCGCCGAAGCGGTCCGCCGGGCCGGTGATCGCCGGACGATCCGGAAACGTCCCTCACTCTTCTTCCCACTTGCGCGAGTAGGCTTTGTTCGTCACCCAGACGGAGAGTCCCAGGGTCACGACAAAAATGATGGCCGAGCCAATCCAGATGCCCGTCAAGGCGGTTCATCCTTTCTTGCCGCTGAACTTCGCTGTCCGTTCTATCATACCTTGAAACCGCACGAAAATGAAGACCGGTTTCTCTTCCACCATCTTCATGCCGGTGTCATCCTTTCGCGCCCAGAACCGGCTGATGTTCGTCCCAGCGGAACGTGGCCGCGGCCAGCGCCAGTCCCGCCGCCGTGAACAGCGCCAGCATGAGCAGGGCCGTCACCGGCAGCGGTCCGCCGGAGATCATCGTCCGCTGCAGGCCGTCGACCAGGTAGTGAAACGGGAACGCGCGGCCGGCCGCGGCGAGCCAGGACGGCACCCGGTCCAGGCTGTAGAACGCTTCGCTGCCCAACACCATCGGCACATAAAGCAGGTTGGAGATCATGTTCACCCGGGCCTCGTTTTTCGCGAGATTGGCCACGAAGAAACCGAGCGCGGTGAAGCAGAGGGAACCGGCAACCAGGAGCGGCAGGCCGTTCGCCAACCCCGAAACGGCGACCCGGATGTCAAACAGCAGGACGCCGGCCAGCACGAGGAGGCCGCTCATGGCCACGCCCAGGATCGTCCGCGCCAATATCATCCACCAGATGAAGGGAAGGGGCTTCAGCGGCGCGACGCGAAGCAGTTTGTACACGCCCTTGTTCCGTTGCTGCAGCACCTGGAACGACTGGCCGGCCATCGACCAGAACAGCGTGCCGAGGGCCATGACGCCGACCATCAGTCTGGGCGCATACCCCGGGGTGTCGATGGAAAGGCCGAGCCCGGCAAAAAGTCCGAGCGGAAACAGCGTCGCATAGAACAGGCTGATCCGGTCCCTGAGGGACGTCATCATCATCGAGCGCAAAATGGTCGCGTTCATCCCCGCACCCCCTCTTTTGCTTCGGTCAGCTGGATATACAGCTCTTCCAGACCGGCGACGCCGTGTTTTGCGCACAGTTCGTCCGGCGCGCCGTCGGCGGCGATCCTGCCCCGGATGATCATGACGACCCGCGCGGCCAGCCGGTGCACTTCCTCCATGTCGTGGGACGTCAACACGACGGTCGTGCCGGCATTCGCCAGCCGGGCGATCAGCGCATGGACTTCCCGCCGCGCCTTCGGATCGAGGGCGGCCGTCGGTTCGTCAAGAAACACCAGCTCCGGATCATGGACGAGGCCGGCCGCGATGGCCAGCCGCTTCTGCTGGCCGCCGGACAGTCTGGACGCTTCCGTGCCGGCCGCCTCCAGAAGACCGCAAAGCTCCAGCAGTTCCCGGGCGCGGGCATCCGTCAGCTTCACCCGGTAGAACGAAGCGAACAGTTTGAGGTTTTCCAGGGCGGAAAGCCCCGGAAAAAACGGCGTTTGCTGCAATTGGACGCCGATGCGGCCGAGGGGATCGTCCCGCCAGAACCGGACGGTGCCGCCGTCGGCTTTCTTCAGGCCGAGAATCATGTCCAGCGTCGTCGATTTTCCCGCGCCGTTCGGCCCGATGATGGCCACGGTTTCTCCCCGCCGGAACGCAAGATCGATGCCGTCCACGACGGTGCGGTTCCGGTACGATTTGCGCAGGCCTTTGGCTTTCACCAGCATTTGCATGCAAAACCACGCTCCTTGTTGACGTCGTGTATGCAAGTCCGCCCAGGTCCGCTTTTCATGTTGTCCGATCGGACTCACCATGCATCGTCCGGCGGCGGCGTGATGCCTTCCTTCTCCGCCAGCTGCCTGAGCCGGCGCAGAAAACGGAGCTGCAGGTCGTGCAGTTCGTAACTGTTCTCGAAGACGAGCCTGATGTGCGCGGGCAGCGTCGTCACCGCTGCTTTGGCCGCCTCGCCGGCTTTCATGGCGGACAGGCTGTTTTCCACCTCCCGGATTTGCCGGTCGATGGCGTCCAGCATGTCCTGCCGCGGCAACAGATGGAGGAAGGACATGGCCGCATACAGGCGGGTCGGATAGGTGACGGAGGAAGCGGCCAGCGACTCGCCGATCAGCCGGATCAGTTCCGCCCGGCCCCGCTCCGTCAGCCGGTAGGTGGCTTTGGACCGGTGGCCGGTCCGCTCCACCGCGTCCAGGGCCACAAGCCCTTCCTGCTCCAGTTTTTTCAGCGCGTGATAGACGGAGCCGGTGAGGATGCCCGCCCATTGGTCCGCCTTCGTCATTTGCATGACCTGCAGGATTTCATAGCCGCTCATCGGCCTTTCGGACAGCAGGCCCAGCACCATCAGGCGCGTCGTCATCGAAATCCCCCCGTTTTTTTGGATGGCGGTCGCTTGTTCAACGTTGCGGCCGATTGTTGTTCAACATTGTTTGTTCAAATTTGAATATACTGCGATGAATAATATACACCCCTTTAGCGTGCCTGTAAAGGGGTGCCTTCGATTTTTTCCGCTACAGCTGGCTCGGCCAGATGACGAGGGACGTCCCGTCCTTTTCCGCGCCGGCCCCGACGAGCGCCTCCCGGACCGGCGTTTCCGTGGCGGGCTTCCCGTTGATCCGTTCGATCACCACTTTGCGCTGCCCGTGCCGGCGGATCAGATGGCGCGCCGCCAGCCGGATGCACGACGCCTGGCGGGACGGATCGCCGGCCGACGGGTCGATGACGGTGATTTTGCGGCTTTTGTTTTCCGACCAGAGCAGCCAGCGGCCGCGGTGCAGCAGCAGATGGTTGTCCGGTTTGCGGGCGAAACGGGCGCCGGCGCTCCGCCCGGCCGGCCAGTCGAACAGCAGGCCGAACGGATTGGCCGGATCGGCGGCGGACAACAGCACGACGTCGTCAGGCTGAAGGGCGGCGGCGCCGCCGTGTTCCGCACCGGAAGCAAAAGCCGCTTCATCCCGTCCGCCGCCCGGGCCGCTTTCGGGACCCGTTCCCCCCGCCTGCACCCGGAGCCTTTCCTGCCGCAGGCCGCGCAGCTTTTCCACCGTCTCCCGTTCGGCAAACTGCAGGGCGGGGATGTCCTCCACGAACAGACCGCGCACCGCGAGCCCCAAATCCTCCATCCGGGAGAGGGCCGCCAGATGGGCATCCCAGCCGAAGGGCGAGTACGCTTGCACGACGTTCCGGGTCAGCACGCCGAACACGCGCATCAGATGCCGCGTCCAGGCCAGCACGGAACGCTCTTCTCCGTCGCTGCGCTCTTCTTCCCGGTTTTGCGCCTCCCCTCCAGGGCGGTCCCCGGGGCGGCCCCGCCTTCCGGCCAGATCGCTGACCGCGTACCAGCGGCCGAGGCCGGGGCGGTATTTCCCCTTGCCGGCCGCTTCGCTTTTCCCGCCGTGCAGGCGCAGCGGCGCAAACTGGTCGTTGGCGACCAGCCCCTGCCAGACCATGTCCATCAACCGGGCCGTCAAAAGGGACGGCGCTTCCCCGGTGTCGGCGGCCAGCGCCGTCAGGAAACTGGCGCCCCGTTCCCGCAACAGCCCGTGCAATTCCGGATGAAGCGGCTGCTCGTCCCCCTTCGGCAGAAACGGGCGGTACAAATCCGGCCGGTCCATGCGGAAAAAGGCGATTTTCCCTTCCTGCGATCCTTCATCGCGGCGGCCAAGCCAGAACCATTCGCCGGAAGCGCACAAAAGATCGAGGTCGCTCCGGCGATAATCCGCCACCCGGGCCGGCAAAATGACGCTTTCCCACCAGGACGCCGGCAAAAACAGTCCCTGCAGCAGCTCCAGCGCCTCCGCCACGCCTTCCGGCCCGGACCGTTTCCGCTCCGGTCCGAGATGGTGCCGCTCCTGCAGCAGGCGCAGCAATTCGTCCGGCGAAGCGCGATCGGCCCGGCTTCGGGCCGCGAGGTTGCGTTCCACCCGTTCGAACAGGCGGACGCCGATCCATCGGCGTCCGGCAGGCGGCCGCCCATCCGCGCCATCGGATGCCGCTGTTTCATCCCGGAGCATTTCCGGATAGGGAACGGGCACGATGCGCCCGTCGTTTTCCCCTTCCGCCACAAAACGTTCCGCGTCTTCCTTCGCCAAACCGTACCGGCGCATCAAATCCCCGATGCCGAACGCCGGACGCGTCTCGACGAAACGGCCCAGCACGAAATGACGGGCGTGGGGCGAAACCGGGAACTGTCCGTAAAGGTCCGTTTCATCCCCGCAAATGAACCGCCGTTCGCCCGCCACCGCCACTTCCCGGATCCGCCCGGCGGCCGCCAGTTCCATAAGCCACGTCCGGACCTTTTCCCCGCCGTCCGAAATTCGGACGAGCTCCGCTTCGCTCGCATCCCCGCGTGCCTTGAGCAGCTGCCACAGCCCGTCGGCCGAAGCCGGCGCCCGGTTGATCCGCTCCGAAAGTTTCCGGCTCTCCTCGCGAAAGGCCGCCGCCCATTCTTCGGCCAAACCCCGCCGTCCGGCCTCGCTTTCTTCCTTCCCGAACACTTCTTCCGCCAGTTCGCGGCTGATGCGGAGCATGCCCTGCCGCAGGTCGCGGGTGAGGGCGTCGGATTCGTAGATGGCCGTGGTCAGGAAATCGTAGAAAAACTGCGCCGCAAGCGGCGACGGCCGTTGGCATTTGAAAACGGGCCGCGCGATCTCCCCGCGTTCGATGCCCGCAAGCACGTCCCGCACGCGGGGCACGTCCAGCAATTGTTCCATGCATTCCCGCATCGTTTCTTTCACGAGCGGAAATCTGGCCGCCACGGGCATCGCGTCCCGCAAAAGCTCCTGCCCGCGCAGCCGCTTGAGCCAGGAAGGCGTCCGCCGGAAGCCGCGGGCGAGAAGCAGCGAAGTTTCCGCCAGCTGCCGGAACCGGGCCGCAAACATCGGCGACGCGGGCAGCGCTTCCGCCACCAGCCGTTCCAGCGACTCCGGACGGATCCCGTACAGGATGCGGTCCAGAAGCGAAGGATCCCAGACGCGGAACAAAAGCTCGATGCCGTTGTCCTTCGCCGTGGACCGGAACTCGTGGGGATACGTTTGTTCCAGATGATGCTCGATGGCCATCAGCCACGTCCGGTTGAAACGGCGGCCGAACCAGCTGTGGATCACCACGTGGGTCAGGCCCGTGTCATCCCGGTACCACTCCACGGGAATGCGGCGGTGGGTCGGCCAGGCCGAAAACGCCGTCTGCGCCTTGAACAGCCCGATGAGGCTGCGCGCCGCTTCCGCGGTAAACCGATGCTCCCGGCACAACCACTCGAGCGCCCGGGTTTCGCCGGATTCCGCGGTTTTTTCACCGGCCAGCGTCGACTCCAGCCGTTCCATCAGCCGGCCGATCGCCTCGCCCAATTCGTAAGGCCGGCCCGGTCCCTCGGCCCGCCAGAACGGAATTTCGCCAAGGTCCGCCCCGGATTCGACCACTTCGACGCGGTCCGGCCGGATGGCCCGGATGCGCCAGTTGGAGGCGCCGAGCTGGAACGTGTCGCCGACCCGCGATTCGAACACGAACTCCTCGTCCAGTTCGCCGAGGTGTGCGCGGGTTTCCGCATGGTACACCGGATAGTTGGAACTGGACGGAATCGTGCCCGAGCCGGTGAT
>ERZ795043.789-NODE-789-length-20785-cov-8.006995_pt1 | contig 20785 bp, 17 predicted proteins | sample MGYA00375127_ERZ795043 | MGnify/ENA primary metagenome ERZ795043 (study PRJEB30172, sample SAMN05518447) | compost metagenome | isolation source: Feedstock adapted compost from Newby Island compost facility, Milpitas, CA | place: USA:Newby Island compost facility... | reverse complement strand
CCAAGTGTGAAAAAGACAGAAATCAATCGAAATCACCTTTTGTTCAGAGGTTCCATAAAGCTAAGGCGTGCTTCTGGGATGCCAAGATGGTTGTTGAAGAGCCTTTTATTGCGTGCGATTTCGTCAGCCTTGATACTGATACCGACAGCCCGGTAGCCTTTTCGATACGCCTGGTAAGTGAGCATTCCGTTGCCGCATCCAGCGTCCAAAACACTTGCATCTGGATCTTTGGGAACTGGCAAGAACTGCGGCAAAACGCGATACCGCAACCGCGCATGAAGATTAATGCCGGGAAATAAGAGCCATTTTATTGTGTCGCGAATCATGTTTTCTGCCTATAAACATCTGCGGTGGCTACCAATATCTAAAAGACGCGAGTTACCGATGTGTGGCTGCTAAGTTGTTCTTCCATCGCCTGTAGTGCAAAAGAAGTACGTTATCATGTAAACCACTCTGTTAGTTTCTAGTGTCCGAAAGGGAAGTTGGCTCATGCATTCTTTTCATCTCCCACATCTTTGCATTGATGTGAAACTCTTGAATGGCTTTTAACACGGCATAAATGAAGCCTGGTTTACCGTCGAGGAAGCCCAGGCGGATGATGTACATGTAAATGAATCGCAAGAGAGGCCGGCAGGGCAGCCTCACCCAAAGCTTTTTCAGCCACCTTTTGCGTTCCTCGGGGTTGCCAAACAACCTTGCTGGAATCGAATGGGAAAGCTCTTTCCCATGGAGTAAATTGAGCCGCAGTTTAGCATCCCACGTAGAATAGTTATTATGTCGTGCAATCCATCGCGAAAGATCTTTATAATCGAGGTGTAGCAGAGGCTCCCGCAAATATCCCGCCTTGCCCTGAAGGACGACGTGTTCGTGGACTTCTACGTCCCCGGCCGATTCCAGTTCTTCCGTATCCAGCTTTTCGTAGCGCCCAAGCTCGTGCCGAAATAGGCGCAAATTCCAACTGGGGTAATTTCCACCAAAGCGGAGCCACCGTCCCATGAAAATGAGTTTCCGGTTCAGATAGTATCCGTCGACCCGGGGACCTTGTGCGAACTCGCGTCGTATTTCTCGTTCGAGTTCGGGGGTCACCCGTTCGTCGGCGTCGAGGAGGAGAACCCATTCGTTGCGAAAAGGTAAATTTTCCAGGGCCCAATTCTTTTTGCGTGGGCCACCGGGCACAAACCTGAACTGGACGACCCTTGCCCCCATTGACTCCGCGATGGCAGCGGTCCGGTCCGTACTGCCGGAATCCACAACGAAGACCTCGTCGGCAAAACGTACGCTTTTCAGACATGCCGCGATGTTTTGTTCTTCGTTGAGAACAGGGATGATAACCGAGATCGGCAGGGCGTTCGGCTCCAGCCGATTTGGTTCTTCGGCACTGTTAGGCCTTTGAACAACTATGCTTTCCGACATTGGCCAACCTTGCGATACACCGCTTCCAACTCGTCTGCCACCGCGCGCCAGGTCAGGTGTCGTTTCACATACTCACGGCCTCGGCGCCCCAGAGCAGCGCGATCAGATTTTAGAATGGCACAAATTCCCTCAGCTACATGTTGCACGGTGTCTTCCACGAGTAGACCACACCCACTTCTAATCACATGCTCACCAGCGGCAACGCCCGGAGTGACCACAGCGGGAATCCCTGCCGCCAAAGCCTCGAGAACGATTGCGCCGAAGCTTTCATCCCGAGACGGTAGGACGAGCACCGAGGCTTGGCGGAGTAATTCCTTTTTGGCGTCACCCTCTACGAAGTCATGGACCTCGACCCAGGTCTCTGCCCGCTTCCTGCGGATGAAGTCTTCTAGAAACTTGCGATGACCGTCATCGCTTCCCGCGATGACAACCTTTAATGTGGGAAACTCATTTCTGAGCATTTCACAGGCTGCCACAACCCATTCTGGCCTTTTCTTTTTGGTGATACGAGAGATGAAGCACACAAGTGGATAATTTGGCTTTCCATCTGACATGTCGACAGAGAGTGTAACTCCGTAAGGAATGACAGTAATTTTGTGATTCAAATTTTTCGATTTTCTAAAAGGTTTTGCCTCGTATTCAGAAGCTACCTTAATCGTCGCTGAGTGCCGTAATTCCCATCGTCCCCAAAGGGCGTGCCAGAGCCATTTAAGCGGCCAGAAATGTGACCATAAACAAGGCGGATCATACGCACCGTAAGGTTCAAGAATAAACGGAATTCGATGCCGATACGCGACACGGCAAGCTGCGCTGGTTATCCATCCGAAAACTCCGTGTACGTGCAGCAACTCCGGATCTAATTCTTCGATAGCTTTTTCGATGATGCGGCGGGCCACAGGCGTAAAGCCAAGATGATTCCATGGCCTGCCGCGGCCCAACGACCTTGCCATAGTCAATCCCACTTGGTGCCAAACATCGTCTGCGAAAACCCTTTGTCGAAATTGTGCGCGTGGGGTGCCGCCAACACCAGCTTGCATGTCTGTTGTTATAAGATGCAATGCATAACCACGTCGTAGTTGTTCTTCCAGCAAGTGGCGAATCGCATAAACAGGTCCGCCGGACCGAGGATCAACGCTGTTGATCACGTGGAGAATACGCATCGTAGACTTGTTAGAAAACGCTTGCAATTCTTTGCACGAGGAACCGCAGATGTTATGGTCACTCAGCGCTTGCTGAAAATATTCTCGACCGCTGCTGACAAACTGCTCTGGTAACTCTCCCATGTAAACTCGGCCGCGCGACGGAGCGCAGCCTCCCGCATCTCGTCCAAAAGTTCGGGACTAGCTCTTAACCGTTCCAATGCTCCAACGATGGCTTCTGCAGATCGAATTGGTATTATGAAGCCTTCGATTTTATCTCGAACCACAGATCCAGAATTTGGTGTGGTGATAATGGGCAATCCGGCAGCAAGTGCTTCATAGCATACGACAGCTGAACCCTCCGACAAACTGGGTAAAACAAAGACATCCGCCTTACGATACTCCTCTATCAGCACGGAATGTGGCACCGGGCCCCGATAATCGACGCTTTGTGAAAAATAGTATCGACCAGCGTTAGTCAAAGAGCATCCCCCAAAAGCTAGAAAAGTTAGCTCATTACACAGTGCTCGCGCGGCTTCAGCGAAATAAGGAGCACCCTTTCGAAGGCAAACAGTACCCGCCCAAAGAATACGCCTCAGTCCTTCCGTCTTGTTTTTGCTGGGACCTTCGTGTCCTATTTGCCTGTAACCGGTGGGCACGACTTCAATTTTATCACGAGGAATCCCTGATTGAGCGAGGCATTCTCGGACGTAGTCAGAGCCGCATATGATCAAGTCAGCCAACTCCCATTCGCGTTCCTCTCTCTCCGCAAGTGCTTGCCAGCCAAGATCAGTTGCTTCTTCTTTCTCCCAGCCGGGCCAGCGCTGACGCTCCTCTTCCAAAATTTCCTCTTCAACCCGAATAGGAGCCGACGTTTGATCAAGGATCACTTTCAGGCCGAGTTTTTTAGCAGCCTGGGCAATTTCGAGTCCGGCGCCATTGAAGATGTAGACCGCATCGAACTCCTTTAACGGTAACCGGGATGTGAGACACCCAAATCTCTCGTTGTCCCGTGCATGCCGCGACCGGACGCTACCACCGCGCGACAAGGCCGCCATTAACCTCCGTCGCAGCCCAAACAGAGGAAACGTCTTGACTTTTTCGGCTGGGATTTCTGGGATCTCACGTTCGGCTAGTTTGCGCACAAAGACGTTCTTCCAGATTCGGGAAGCAACTTTCGCCAGACACCCGACCAAATCATTGGCAGCTACGTCGGTAACCAACAATCCCAACAAACCAGCCCGGTGCAAAGCGAGCGGTACCGCGTAACGACGTCGAGCACCAATCTGCGCGACCAATATTCGGGGTGTCGTCAACATCGCTTCTTTCACGACGGTGCAACAAAAATTCTTTTAGCCGATTCCTGTACGTGGTACCACTGTGGGCCCGGTGGCGCGGCTTGGTAAGTGAACGGCCCGATGAAAGCACGCCACAACGCAGCCAAAGGAATGGATAGAAATAGAAATCTGTGGAAAACTGCAGACATGCTCTGAGTAGGAATATAAATTGAAAGGCTCGCTGCTGTGATGTATAAAATCATCCAGAAGCCTTGATACTCGCGGGCGCGCTGCCAGACAATGCGATAGAATAGACCATAAAGGAACATCGCCAGGGCGCTCCCCCAAGAAAACTCACGAAATAGATCAGCCACACCTCCTATGGCGGAACCAGATGCGGGTACCCACCCCACTAGATCTCGCATGTCCTCCGACGTCACTGCTTCTCTCGGGCTAAAAAGAAATTCAGCGGCGTCTTGATACTTCGTGGGCCAGAGTTGTTTCGGAATAGGACGAACGAAAAATGTTATAAGCAGGCTTCTTCCCCAGCCAAACTTACCGGTATGGTAACGAACAGCTATATTTGCGGTCGCGACCACGTAGTCGTCGCCCTCCGAAGCCCCAGCTTTGCCGGTCAGAAAGCGCCAGGGGGCTGACCAGTCAATCGGTTCCGGAGAGCCAATGTACCACCTTGAACGGTTCGTGAATAACAAAACAACGATAAAAGCGATCATCAGAACAGTTCCAACTACCTTGACAAGTCGCGGACGGCTGGAGCGAACCAAAAACCATGTGAAGGCCATTCCTCCCAAGATCATAAACGTCGGCCCCCGCCGAGTCCCGAGAAATCCCGTAAGCAAGTACGGACTGGCCAAAAAAATGATGAGCAGCCATTGCCGCAGTCGGAGTTTCTCTTTTCTCCATGCAAAAAGGAGAAGTACAATCGCCGGGAGACAAAGACCGATGGCCTCTCCGAAGTAACCGCTTGCCAGTCGCATTCCGCCACCCTTCGGGCGGCCGAATGCTTTTGTTATCCCCCCGGCTCCGAAAACTGAATAGTAAAAGAAGAAGGCCGATATACAACCCAAGACAATCGCCAAACGTATTAGGTTGCGCCTGGCTGTTGGCGTGATGAACGTTCGCCAAATAACCGGTCCTCTGACAGGGTTTCTCGGCGGCAGGCATCCGAGGCAGAACCCAACGACACCTAAAAAGTGCACAAGAGCACTCAATTCCAGCATCCATGTTGCCGGGAAAAAACGTTGAAGTTCCCCCTGTGAATAAAGTTGCCACGGGCGAACGACATACTGGAAAGCCATCAGGGGAGCGATATACATCAGAGGATGCAAAGCGTCTCGGCAACGCCAGTAGGTCACCCCCCAGGCCGTGATAAGCACCAGACCGGTTAGTAGGATTAACGGCTCGAACACGACCGCACACTCATCTTCTCGGGTTTGAGAAATGGATCAAGCTCACTCGCTTGCGCGATGACACCCATCTTGATGAGTGGTTCTGGAGACCAATCGGGCGGTAAGGGAATCGCCCCATGACGAGGCAGAGTCAGGTATTTTCGGAACGTCGCACGTGAAACTGGTTTCCTGAGGGACCATTTTCCGATGATAGACGCAAGGCCCCAACCGATCGCTCCGAACTTCCCCGGAAAGTTGCGCACCGACAATTTGTAAAAGAATAATTTAACGATGTCTTTCATTAAATACGGAACAAGATAGGGATGTGGTACGCAAATCCAGTCGAAAAGTAACGCATTCCTAATGCCATACCAATTCATCGCTCGTCTGTCGCGAATAGGACTGTACAGATGGATTGCCGACGGTGGGCCATGCATTACGATGCGATAACCAGCATCGAGAAGGCGAATTGACAAAAAGCGTTCCTCGCCCTGGCGATAGGTCCATTCCGGATAGAGCCCGCAATCTAGAACTGCCGACTTCCGAAGGACAACGGCTCCTCCCGCGAAACTGGAACATGTAACATCTCCATAAATCTGGGGGCCCTGCTTGCAACTCCTTGGACCTTGTGTGCTCGGTGTTCCGAGGCGTTCGAAATACCGGATTGCCACACCGCCTATGTCGTTCGAACTTTCCAACAGTTCGGCACAATTTCTTACGATTTCTGAATTGAAAAGGACGGTGTCATCATCAAGGGAGACAATGATCCCGTTGGCTGCTTTTTGGTAGCCGCGGTTCCGGACGGCTGGTTGACCAAGGTTATGCTCCAGTCGTATGACTCTAACCCTGTTTCCAAACTCGGTTAGTACGGCGCTCGGAATTGGAACGTCCGATGCATCGTCATACACCAGGATTTCCGGCTCAATTCCCTCCTGGGCAAGGCATGACCTTAGACAAAGACTTAGAATATCCGGCCGGTTCCGCGTCGCGATGACAAAAGTTACTCGGTATGGCATCGACTTAACCTTACGCGCAATGTGAATTATTGACATTTCGATAAATGCCTAGAACATATTCGAAAACCTCACGATGTGCTTGAGCTCCCGAGCTCGGTCTGCTTTGCCAATAGGCTCTTAGTCGAGAGAATCTCAGCATAGAAGTCCAGAACCTTCTGCGCCATCCGAGTCGATGAAAACTCTGACCATGCCCGTCGATGGGCCGACTCAGCCATCTTCAACCGTATCTCGCCGTTGTATGCCAATGTCTTGACCGCACTAGCGATTGCGGCAATATCGTCAGGTGGGATAACAAATCCATCCATCCCATGTCGGACCAATTCCCCGGTAGCTCCCACATCCGTGGCGATAACTGGCAGACCAGACGCCATGGCCTCTACTAAAACTAAAGGCAAACCCTCGAGGGATAAAGATGGCTGGATGTAGATGTGCAACTCACCGTAGAAACTGGGCATGTCTGTTACGGTTCCAAGAAATCGGACCCGATTCCCAATACCTAGTTCATCAGCCAGCCTTGACCATGTTTCGCGCTGGCTCCCGTCACCCGCGATCCAGTACTCCCACGGAGCATCGATTCGCGCATTGGCTAGTGCTCGCAGGCAACGGTCGATACCCTTGTTGGGTACGAGTCGGGCCGCTGTGCCAAGTCTGATTCCTTGACCAACAGGGCGTTCCTCAAAAATCCTGAACTGGCCGAATATCTCATCATCGAACGCGTTGTGAATAACTCTCACGTTTTTCGGAATCCATGGTAAATGTTGCAGCGTGTATTCTTTGACCGCATCCCCAACGGCAATGAAATGGATATTGGATCGCCGCAATGCCCACCTTGTCAGAAACCGCATCATTCTAGAGCGAAAATCTTTAGCGGCTAACCAATTCATGGTGTCTTGAATATGCACGACATGAGGAATGTTGTCTTGCCTGCGAGCCCAGGCCGCCATTCTGGCCGCAGGCCACAAGTGGCTGTGAATGATGTCGGGCGCAACTTCCTGATAAATCCGGTTTAACCTACGATAACATGTGAAAGTATCCGTCACTTTTCGATAAGTCAGTGAATAATTCAAGTGCTCCACGCACACACGTTGCGGGATCAACTCTGGATATGCATTCTTGTCTCCAAGCACAATCACTCTGACGTCATAGCCATGCGAAGTAGCCCCTCTTGCCATTAGTAACATGGCCCTCTCTGCCCCGCCCCGTTCAATGTTGGGAATGACGTGTAAGATTCTCAATTTCATATTCCTCACAATCACCGGTCGTTAACGCAACTCATAACAATTAGAAAACCGGCTTTCTTTGGCGCTGTCGATTTGGCTGACACGTCTGGGAAGCCTTGATCACCTGGCAGTATATCTCGCACAGTTTCTGCACCCGAACTGCGGCGGAAAGGTACTGTCGAGCGAATTCGTAGTCGTAACACCTTTTCGTGGGATCACGGCTTTGGTGCGTCTTCTGATGCTGGTTACTTCAGAGCTACGACTATCAACCGCGCAATCCTGACGAATTATCCGGTAACTAATCTTTCACTCAGGAAGCAGCGTTCTGCCGCAAATGCGCTCTGGTCCTTTGAAGGAAGGCAATGTAGTCTGAAATATATTCCTGAACTCTAAGAAATGTGCGGGCGTATGACTGGCATCGCAATCTAATCGCTTCTCTCGAGCGTTTGCACTCGCTTATAAATTGTGCCAAACGACACATCACAGCCTGTGGATCCAGAGGGACATCGACAACTATTCCCAGGCCATTCTCTTCAACTGCCTTACTATAATCGCCGACCGCGCTAGATATTGCAACCGGTAGGCCGGCCGCCATGTATTCCCCGAATTTCACGGGTGATGCAACCTTGTTAACATCGGATTGCTCACGAAGTAGAACGCCAATATCTCCCGCTGCGAGGTAATCTGCCACCTCGTGATGGGGTACCGACAGAACTGTGGTTCTGTTGAGGGGCACTGCCATTTCGAGCAGCAAATTGCGAAATCTATCTGGAGAAGTCGTAATCACTAGCATGTGCGAAGTTGGTTCGACAGTTAGTGCGATTTTAAAAAGCTCGATTGTGTCTCTAGGGAGTTGCCACTTTTGGATTCCTCCACAGTATGTTATAACTAAAGAGTCTGATATGTTGAGCCGCGCTCGAATGTCACCGCGTTTCTGGCTTGCCACTTCGAATGCGTCATAATTCACACAGCAGGGAATTACCATTACCCGTTCAGTTGGGACGCCGAAGCGATCAATGAGATAACGTTTCATTTCGTGTGACACGCACAGCACTCCGTCGGATTGCTGTGCTGCCCGTTTCATAAGTACGCTTAGGCTCTGAACATCACGATCGATTTCAGGATTGGCAGAATCGGCCAGGTATTGTGCTTCGACGTCCTCTAGACCACGGCAGTCATAAACAACGGGGAACCGAGGCCTGATTCGCTCTCGGATCTCAAGCAGGAGACAAGTAGCCGATGCGTTTCGGCCATGAAACACGGGTGGCGGTGCATCCAAGGCCCTCAGCGCTGCTTTGATCGTGTATGATAAAACTATTCGGTCTAGTCGCGTGGACTTGAATCGACTGGGCATTGTGGGAATACGGTGAACCTGTAAGGCTTGGGAATTCTGGAAATGTCTCAAACAAATGTTCCACTGCTCCCTTAATCTCTTCCGCACGAATTGGCCTATCGGTGTCAGCACGAACACTCGGGCAGGGAGTCCGAAGCCGGCAAGCGAATGGAGTCTGTCAAGAACCTGTGAAGCAAACACGCTACTCAAGCCTTCATGTCGGACGACATAGGCGATCTCAAGATCAACATTTTGGTTTTCACGTCGCATATAAGCTCAACAATGAGCGTCTGTTCCGACTACCGTATTATTTGAAGCCTTCGTAAGGTGCCTAAAACCCACTCCGCCGTATGAGCGCCGAGCAGAGATGCAACAATGTGTGCCTGTTTCCCGTAAACTAAGTCAACACCCCCACTCTTATGGATCCTTGTTGCAAGGTCAAAGAATCGCCATGACTCTTTAAGATTCCCATTCCTCGCCAACATTCGACCGGCGCGGGTCACGAACGCTGCCAACGCACGTAATCTCGGCTCCGTTGCGAGGCCTTTCTCTTTTAGCATCTGCCAATACTTGAAGCCCAGGTCGTAATGACCACGGAATACCCTCACTGAGTCGGAAGACACGCTGCCCGGCCGACGAACCACGGTGAACAATCTTTCTCGAATCTGCCCCATTCGAAGTCCTAGCATCGACAGACGGATGTGCAAATCGCGCTCTTGCGAGCAACGCAGAGTTACATCGAAACCGCCAATCTTCACAAGGTTCTCGCGGCGGTGTAAACTGGCAGAAGTTTGTAGTCCGCCCAACAGGTTGAACACCAACGGATCCTCTCCGTTGTAAGGTCGACAGTATACCGGCGCACAAGGATCGTCGGGGGGAATCACACCCCCCCAGCAAATAGTCCAGTCATAACAGCCTTCCAACATGAAGGTCACTTGCCGTTCAAGTTTTTGCGGATGGAGGATGTCGTCGGCGTCGAGGAACTGGATCAGCTCGCCGCGGGCAAGTTCAATCCCGCGATTGCGGGCCGCGCAGCCGCCTCGATTCGGACCCGTCTCCCAGCGAATTTTATCGCCAAATGACTTGATAACGTCGAGGCTGTTGTCCGTGGATCCGTCATCAATGACGATAACCTCCTTGTGAGGATACGTCTGGGCCAGGGCGCTTTCAATCGCCTCGGCGACAAACCTCTCGCCGTTGTAACAGGGGATGATGATGGAGACTAGAGGTAGGGACGCCATCCGAATCTTGACAATTGAAACCAATGCAATTTGCAGAAGAACTCCGTTCAAAAAAGCAGTAGGCATGTTTACCTATGCCAGAGGCCCCACTTAGCAAGCAGCCCGCGAAGTCTCCGACGTAATGAAGCAAAACGTCTAGGGCGTGCCAAAGGATGGTAGCGAATACGTTGAGGCAAAGGTTTTTCCGCGCCGAAGCTAGGCGGAGTGCGGCTCAAACGCTCAAAGAGCGCATGGTAACTTTTTCCGACGGCCTCCAAGGAAAAGCAGTTCTTAACGCGCTGATGTGCGTTACTTCCCATTTTTCTACGGAGGCTTTCATCGCGGCTGAGCATCGCCAAACGCGCGACGAATTCCCCTGGATCGTCCTGGGAACAAACGAAACCTGACTTTTCGTCTTCAACGATGTAGTCGGTAATACCAGGCAATCGTGACACGACTGGAACCAAGCCGCAGGCCATGCCCTCCAGCAAGGTATTTGGGAACCCCTCGAAACGCGACGGCATCAAAAGAACGTCATGTTGTCGCATTATACTTGGAACTTGATCAGGTGGAACAGAGGGGTGAAACTGGACAAGGCCAATCTTTTCAAAAGCACTAAGCTCTCGGCGTACGTGTTTTTCATCAAGGCCGCTTCCCACGACAGTGAAGCGAAAGTTGGCCTTCATTAAGGACAATGATTGAACAATGGGCCCCAGTCTATCAATACCTTTATCATAAATACTAAGACGACCGAGGTACAGGATTCTAAGCGCCGACTTGTTGCTCAAATCGTACGTACTTGGCGGGGTAAACGTTGTCGTATCAACCCCATTAGGTACAAGAACTGCTTTGTCTGTAAAACGGGGATCGATTTGTTGTAGGTAGTCTAGATGACCCGGAGCGTGAACAACAACTGCACTAATTCGCTCGTACAGCGGTACCGCAAGTCGTACCCCATTCTTGGAGGTGGAAGAAAGTCGCGTTACTATACGGCAAGACGACGGCAGATAAGGAAGGGCTGCCAACGCCACCGCGTTAGACATTGGAATTAGAAAACGTATATCTTCGCGCCGAACCCAGTGTATCAATAGTTCGACAGCCTTTCGTAAATCAGTTACATCTGGATGAAGATGGAGACAGTCGCTATCAGCAAGTCTCTTTTCCCACCAGCCGTTCCACTCCATCCTGCCTATGGAAACAGCCAGTACCCGGTATCCAAATGGTTGCAGCGCCTTCCGAAGGTTTAAAAAAGTTCGAAAAGTGCCGCCTGTGTGCGGAGTGACGAAATAGGCAATTGTTTCAGGCATTTTGTCAGAACACTAATTGACGATTGTGAGCCTGGTTTAAAGCTTTGAGAAGGGTCTTTCTAAGACGATGTGAAATCTTTCTTTTGAACTGACAAACCTTCTCCCATTGGCAGACGAGTTGGTCAACTACAATATTGTGTTCGCGAAACTCCGGAACGGCGGGAAACAGATCGCGGAAGCGATATTTGGGCACGGGCTTCCAAGTGGGACATACGCTTTTATCAGTTAGCCGCTTCGGATGCCGGTTCTCCAACCAGCCCGGTAGTCCGTCAAGCTGAACGACACGTCCGTAGTCGTGAATTAATGTGTGATTGACATATACAGTCAAGGGATCGGATGATTCCTCAATCAAAGACACAAAGTGACTCTTGGGATCAATGCCCAAATACAAGCGATTTTGCTGAAGAATCAAACCGTATCGGAAATTGATGAAGCATCGTTTTTGTCTGTCGAAGGAGTTCTGGACACGCTCAATGTAATTGGCAGGGATGGCGTCATCGTTGTCCAATCGGCTGGTGATCAACCAAGGCCTGCTTAAAAGCCCCATTGTGGCGAGAGTTTCGCGGAACACATCTCTGTCGAAGTGGGCCACAAAGACTGGCTGAAAGCATGGCAAACAGCGAAACTCTTCGAGCCGATTACGGTAAAGATGTGGAGTGTCAGCATCAAAGAAGACTAGCCAAATAAAATCTCTGACGGTCTGATTTTGGACGGATGGGAAGCAATATCTCTCGAATAAGCGGAACCGCTCTTCGAGCCAATCAACGTCGTTTCCGCGGAAAACGTGATTCCAGTTTATTCTAACATTAAAACGCGTCATCAGGACGTGATGGAAATCAGGCATGGCTAACCCCTTTCGCGATTGACTTACCGACAAATGTTCTCGGAATAGGTAACCGCCGGCCAGCCATTGGCCGTGGGGCAGGATCTCAGTCGTGCAACCGCGGGCCTCATAGTCCGAGCGCATGGAGCCGTCCTGGGCAAAGATGACGTGCACCTGCGCCCCCAATTCTTGTAGGGCCTCGACCACCATCAGCCCGCTGGTCGGCGAGCCGGACGGCTTCGCGGTGGGTTGGAGAAATACGGCGGAAAAAGGCGTACCCACTTCAGACTGCACTTGTGGGCCTCACCAAGGATTGTACTGGAGCGAGGACCTCATCGACTGCGGACCACATTGCGTCGATCTCTTGCCGAATCCGATCGTTAGCCTCCCGGATTCGGTCGATTACGGTTGATCGCGTTGGCTCTTTGAGAATTTGTCCCAGGATAGCTGTAAGTCCGTTCTGTTCACTAACCTGAACGGCTGCCTCCGGGCAACCGTATTCGCGCATCAACTGTTCGTACTTGTGGCTCCAGCCCACGGCCAACGCGGGGACGTTTTGCGATAAAGCACCGACCAGGGCGTGAAACCGGGAGCTGATCACCGCGTAGGCCGTTCCCAGAATCCCTTTGAGTCGCAGTGGACAACTTTCCTCCACCACATCGATTTCGAAGCCGCAGGCATTTTGAATGGGTCTCACCAACGCCCGGTCTTCGGGTGTATGGATGAGGAGACTGGCGTGGAGGTCGTGGTTGATGACGCCTTTGATTGCTTCCGCGAGGAATGGAATATACCGTTCGGCCAGGCTGCGATCGGTTTTATCGAGCATCCGCATATTGGGCACGACAAACACCGTGCCGTTCCTTGGCTGAAATCCTTCGGGCAAAATGCCCTGCACAAGCGGCGTGAAATCGGGGGCCATCTTGATATTGGCCCGCTCCCCCACGACATCCACCAGATGGCGGTACGACTCTTCCTCCCGGGCAAAAACCAGATCGCAGTTCTCGATCAACTCCCGGCAGGCCGTTCGAATAGCCGGCGTTGTGAAGGGTCCAAAGGCCTGCGGGAGAAGGATGATCTTCTTCCCTTGTCTCTTCCATCGTCGGCAATTTCGGGCCATCTGCTGGGTGGGACGAGGACCGTGCTGGTCGCCGAAGGCAAATCCGGAGGCATCGATGACGGCGGTGATGTCTTCTTCGGCAGCCAGGCCGTATTTTTTGCGGAACGAGCGATGGGCCAGCGAGGCAACCAGCTTGGATCGACCAAAGCGTTTTTCTGAGAGGAGCGTCCACAGGCCGTACTTTGCCCGATCGCGAAACGGTCCAAACTGGGCTGGGACGACGAACTCGGGCGGGTTGGGCTTTGCCCGAAAGTGCTGGAGCACCGCAATCGCCATAAGTTCAGCCCCTTTGTTGTGTGTCCCCGTGCCGTGGAGGAGGATCATTCCTGCTCGAAGTTGTACGTCCGGAGGAGTTTGAGCGGTTTTTTGACGGACCTGGGGACCATACCTTCCGGGTCGGGCCAGCCCAGGGCAATGAGCATCACGGGACGCTCGTCGGGTTCCAGTTTCAAAAGCTCAGCCATCTTTTTTTCGCGTTCGGGAATATCCGGCCAGTTAATACAACACGAACTTAAACCGAGCGTTTCCAGGGCCAGAATAAAACTCATGGCCGCCAGGGCGGAATCGATATAGATGAGGTGCCGGTCACGGGCGTCAAAAAAATTCCGCAACTGTCCCACGATCACCACAATAACAGGGATCTGATGTTCATAACCGATGACTCCGTAAGGGATGGAGGCCACCTGGCGAACCAATTCGGGCTCGTCAAAAATGCGGAAGACAAAGGGTTGGCGATTGCAAGCACTGGGTGACTGGGCAGCGACCTCTAACGCTTTGTCGATGAGCTCTCGGGGCACGGGCTTGGGCAGGAACCACCGCACTGATCGCCGTCTGTGTGCAAGGGCGGCGAGCGCTTCATAGGATACCGGTGGCGGCTGGGATAAATCTCTCCGGTAGGGAACCAGCGGCTCGTCGCAAATGCGCGGGGGGGCGGGCAAACGCTGGAAGCGTGCCCGAAGCGGGTCAATCTTAGGATGACTGCCAGTGACCGCGAAATACTCGGCAAGTACGTCGTGGGTCCACTGGAGTTGCTCTGCGGGAAGGCCACGCTTGCCGTTTTGGGCCGCTTCAAGGGCCGCTTCGTATGCTTTGACGGTTTCCTCAATATAATCGAGCGCAAACACATCCCGCCTCGGCCGCATAATGAGGCCTTTTTCCAACCGGTGGGTGTTGCGCGCAAGGAGTGCTCTCCCTCCGTTTAAGCGCCCGTACCTCGCCCTTCCTGCATCGACATGTTTTGCTTCCAGTGCAAGCAAATCCCGCGTATGCGGCCTAAGCCAACTAAAGAAACTTTCTAGTCGGCGACTCAATCTGACAATCCGGCGCAGAAGGAACATTGGTTACAAATTTACAAGTCGACGCAGACTTCCCAGTCAACGCTCGGAAGCCAAATGGTAGCGTTGGGTGGAATCAGACGGCCGGTACCGTAAATATCGCGAGGTAGTACGCGTATCGAAATGCCGTCAGATATTCTATCGAAAACCGTCCTGCCATCATCAAGTTGTAGCTCAACTGAATAGATACCGGGGACAAGACGGAGATCTCTAATACGGCATTTACAAATAGATCTATGCTCTAATCCGACCCGTGCTTTGTGCTGATATTCCGAATGACATGTCAATACACGAGTACCCAATGAATTAAAAAACCGAATAGCAATCCGAGCACTGGGAACTGGAACCGGAGTGGATATGCCTAGTTCTATGGTTAAGCTATCCCCACAACTAACCTGAGGGGTGGTTCTTCCAGTACCATCGCGAAATCGGACAAATGTGAACTTCGGACCGCAATTGTAGTTCGACCTAGTTTCAAAGATAAGTTCGCCAGATTTTTCATTGGTTTTAACGATGTAATTACTAATTACCCGAATAGGTGGTCCACTGTCTACAAGTCTTCCATCTCGAAGGGCAATGGCGGCGGTACACAGCGCTTCCACGGCGGCCATGTTGTGGCTGACGAAGAGGACGGTGCGGCCGGAGCGGGCGACCTCGTTCATCTTGCCCAGACACCGCTTCTGAAACTCGGCGTCGCCCACTGCGAGGACCTCGTCGATGATGAGGATCTCCGGATCCAGGTGGGCGGCCACGGCAAACGCCAGCCGCACCTGCATGCCGCTGGAATATCGCTTGACCGGCGTGTCGATGAATTTTTCTACCCCGGCAAAGGACACGATATCGTCGAATTTTCGGCGGATTTCGGCCTTGGACATGCCCAGGATCGCCCCGTTAAGATACACATTTTCCCGACCGGTCAACTCGGGATGGAAGCCCGTGCCGACTTCCAGGAGGCTTCCCACCCGCCCGCGGATCTCGGCATAACCGCCGGTCGGTTCTGTAATCCGGCTGAGGATCTTCAGGAGTGTGCTCTTGCCCGCCCCATTTGGCCCGATGATCCCGAGAACCTCGCCGTGCTTGACCTCAAAGGACACCCCTTTGAGGGCCCAGATTTCGCGTTCGGTGTCCACTTTGTCCTGCCCGTCACCCTGGCCGTTCTTCCGCCACACGCGGAAGGGGGCGGTGACGAGGTCCTGAAGGGCCTCGCGGAAGGTTTTGATCCCCACGCGTTCCCCGAGGAAGAATTTCTTCGTCAGGTTCTCGACTCGGATGGCAATGTCACTCATGATGGCAGGTTAGAATCGGGGGAAACTCGCGCCAATAGGGGAGAAGATACGCCGCGGTGGACTGATCATGCGGAGTCCAAATGCTGGGGAAAGCTTCGTCCGGCGATTTCGCTGTGACGTCTGCGCAGCCTTCGGTCCCGTGGGTTGCGCGGAACCCCTTTCTCCAAAAGTTTTCTGATCATGTTGTAACTTAGCTTGCACTCAATAGGTCGGCAAACGAAGTAACGTGCGACCTATTTGCGTTCTCAGATGACGTCCGCGAACAGGCGTTCCATTCGGCGGAAATAGAACATCCCGCCGACCAGGATGATGGCGGTCGCCACGGCGGAAAGGACCAGCATCGGTCCAGGGCCGTGCGAGGTGCCCAAAAGGGCCCAGCGAAATCCCTCGATGACGCCCGCCATAGGGTTAAGCGAATAGAGCGTCCACGCCCAGGGTGAAAGGCGGCCCTGGATGGATTCCATGCTGTACACAACGGGGCTGACGAACATTCCAACCTGGATGATAAATGGAATCACGTAACGAAAGTCGCGGTAAATCGCATTGAGAGCCGCCAACCATAGTCCCACGGAGAGGGAGGCCATGATCGCCAGGATGACAAAAAATGGCAGAGTGAGCACAGCCCAGCCGGGAAAAATCCCGTAAAACGCCATCATCGCTAAAAGCGCTACAAAGGCGATGCCGAAATCCACCAGAGAGGAAAGCACCGCGGCCATCGGCAAGATAAGCCGGGGAAAATAGATCTTCGTGATCATGCTGCGATACTGAATGAGGATGTTGCCCGATTGATTGAGCGAGGTTGCGAATAGCTGCCAGGGGAGCATGGCACAAAAAGTAGACACCGCGTAGGGAACGTCGCCTGCGCTGGGCTCGTTCCCTTTTCCCAAGAGCAGTCCGAATAAAACGCTGAAGATGCCCGTGGTCATAAGAGGCTGGATGATGGCCCAGGCAGCACCGAGAAAGGTCTGCTTGTATCTTATTGTAATTTCCCGCCAGGCGAGTGTAAGCATGAGCTCGCGATAGCGCCAGACTTCGCGCAGGTCGAGGGCCCGCCACCCGCTGGTGGGACGGATGATCGTGACCGGTAGATCTTCCGCCAAAGGCCGCGATGTGGGTTGTGAACTGGGCCGCTCGATAATGTCTTCCCGCTCGCCCAGATCCAGCGATTCCGTGGTCAGTTCGTCCGCGACCACCGCGGCGTCCTCGACGGCTGGTGTATCTGACTCGGGCAAGTCATTTTCAGCGGCCAGTTCGTCGGACATCGAATCAGAGGCTGTCGGATCTTTTCGCATGGATTTTTTCAATGGAGCGCCCTGAAATATTCCGTCCTTTCCGCGCTGGCAAAGGTCTTCCGGTTACCAGGTCTTTTCCATTTCGGCAAGTTTTTCCAAAGTCCGCCAGGCAAAGTCTAGACCGTCGTCCTCAGCCGTGCTGTCGGAGCCCGGTAGGTGGAACATCACCTTAACCAGGGGTGGCCGGGATTTCTGGCCTCGGTAACGCCAGAAGAGTCGCCGCACGGCGTCTCGATCGGCAGCGAACGGCCCGGCCAACTGATAACAGTATAGCACGGTCGCCGTCTGTTGGCCGGTTTCCTTTTCCAAAGTGAGGATGCGGATTGTCCCGCTTGTGCCATCTGAAAGATTAAGCGGGACGTCGCGGGTCCTTCGGACCCTCCAGCCCGTGCCTCCGTAGCACAGTTCCGGGGGGTGGGGAAGTGAGAAGTCGGTGTACGTGAAAACGGCCGCGTGGAGACCGACGAACCGCTCCGCCGACTGGCGATACGTGCGATTGAGCGTGAGTTCAGCCCCGACGACCTGGAGAACTTTCTCGTCGACCACCTCATCCTCGCCCTTCCAGGGACCAAGCTGATAGGGGAAGCCGAGCAGTTGGTCGCGGTTTGGCAAACGGACTTCACTCGGAACCGCCTGAGAAGCGGCCCACCGAGCCCCAAGTCCCACCAGAATGAGAGACCCGATCGCCACGCCAACCCGCACCGGCAAGCTAATGTTCACCATAGACTTATGTTTCAAAGGTCGGCCGGTCTTCTCCTCAGGCTTGGGGGTAGACGCCGAGACCAGTACTGGGACGGATCTTTTCTTTCGGGCCATGTCAGTGCGAAACCTCCTGCTTGGATTGGGACCGCCGAACAGTCGTCGGCTGAAGGGGATCGGGTGTCACTTCTTTGCGGGCATGGCCATTCCCATTACCACCGTTATTCCATTCGTGCGTGGCATGATCCACACGGTTCACGATGTGAGGTGAGGCCACTGGTGATTGTTTCTGAATTGGGGTATTCACGCCCTGAGTGCTTGCCAGTTGCTGCAGGCGGGCCTCAAACGGGTCGGCCAGGGACAGGACAAACTCCACATCCCTCTGGAACGTCTCGCCCTGACGCAGGATGACGGCCTCGATTCTGCCCACCTCGCGATCATGCACCCACAACGGAATGATGTGGTGGCTGAGCGGTTGTTGATGCGAATCAACCGGAACGCCATTTCTTTGCCATTCCCCCACGTAATTTTCCCGCAGGTGCGAATCATTCAGATCGATACGGGCATACACGAGGTTGTACTGGGAAGCGGGCCGAATAAGCTGCTCCCAAAGGTGTTGCCACGTTCCGCGGCCGCTTAACTGGAGCCCTTCACAAACGCAATCCTCTTGTCGTGAAAAGACCCTTTTCAGGCGTCGGCCAACTTTGCGAAACGCCGCCCACAACAGGCGACATTCTGCCCGGCCGAAAAGGCCTGTGGCGACCAACCCGACGACCATTGTCGCGCCACATCCCAGGGCGAGAAGGTCATTACTAACAACGAGAGTTGCAACGGATGCACAAGCCATAGAGAACGCAAGCACCGTGATGAGAAGAAGTGCACGCGTATTGTTGCCCAGCTTTTCGATGAATTGGTGATGGAGGTGGAATCTATCGGTGCTGTAGATGCTTCTCCGAGAAAGTTTTCGCCGGACAATCGCCGCTGCGGTGTCGAGCATGGGAAGCGACCAGAGAAGGAGCACCGTCGCCACCATGAGTGTACTGGGACCTTTGATCGACGCCCGCACGGCCAAAACACCGAGAATCAGGCCGATGAACATACTCCCGGCATCGCCGAGGAAGATTTTCGCGGGAGGCAAGTTGAAAATGAGGAAGCCCAGAATCGCGGCAGCAAGCACGATGGCAATGAAGGCCACAGCAAAGTGTCCGGTGAGGCAGGCCATCAAGGCAATTGTTACGCTGAAAATGACTCCCAAAGTCCCCGCTTGACCGTCCATGCCGTCGAGGAGATTGATGGAGTTGATGGTGCCCAAAAACCATATCACGGCGATCAGCGGGCCGAAATCCCCCAGAGTGACGGATACTCCGAAAATATCGGCCCGATCGAAGCTGTAACCACCTCCCACCACGAGCACTGCCGCAAGAACCTGTGCCAGAAGTTTGTATCGCCCGCGGAGATTGAAGCGGTCATCGTAGAGCCCCACTCCCACAAGCCAGCCGGAGGCGAGCAGAAGGACGAGCAGGTCGTTCCAATCTCGCTGAATGTGAAACCCCCAGGGATTGGGCAGGAGAAAATTCGCCGCCAGAACAAAGCACAGCGCGAGGAAGATTGCCACGCCACCCCCAAGTGGTGTGGGCCGGGCGTGAAGTTTTCGCCGGGCATCAGGATGGTCCAGCAGATTGATCTTGGGCGCCAACCAACAGAGAAACGCTGTCAGAACAGCACTCACGAACAACGCCGCTGCGGCGCTGACCCCAGCATAAATAACCATTGGTTGCGTGATCATCGTTGCAAATCCTGGAGGTTTTCCCCGATTAGCTCACCATGTCGCCGCGGCTGTTTTCATTTTCCTCGCCGAATCTGGCCAGAGCTCATCGTGAATGAGACAGCAAGGCCTCCGATTGCCCCGTAGTTTTCGCTCTACCAAGTGATAAGGCGTCGCCGAGATACTAATTGCCTTGTGCAATGAAATAAGAGGTAGCCCCATATCCTACGTGCCCCGTGATCTACACCCTGTTCCCCCAATACTAATAACCGAGATCGCCCGAGTATCTGGAGCGATTCATCCCCGTTCCGGAGCGTCCTGGAACTGTGAATCGCCCTCGACAATCGGCGAGTGGTAGGGATACGCGTAGTATACGTCCTCAGCCGAGCCGGTCATCACCGCGCCCAGCACCCGCACATGGAAGCTTTCAAGCACCTGCCGGGCAGCTCGAAGTTGCGGAGCGCGGCTGATGTCTCGCACGACCGACAGGATAACTCCGTCGGCGTGGGTACTGATGAACCGTGTGTCGGCCACCGGGAGCACAGGTGATCCATCCACGATCACGAAATCGAAATCTTCACGTAGTTGTCGGAACAGCCCGCCAATGACTCCGTTGGCAAGCACCGCCATCCGTTGTGGCGACCAGTACCCGGCTGTCACCACGAAGAGGTGCTCCAGCTCAGTCGGTCGCACGACGTCCTTGAGCGACACCTCCGCCCGGAGGACCTCGCTCACACCCGGGCTGATGGGTATATTGAAGACTTCGTGGAGCGACGGCCGTCGCAAGTCAAAGTCCAGGATGACGGTCTTTTGTCCCATCTGGGCCAAGCTGGCCGCCAACTGAGATGCGAGCGTCGTCTTACCCTCTCCTGCCACGGCGCTTGTCACCATGATCACCCGCAATCGTTCATGCTCTGACTCGCGGATCATTCGAGCGGCCACCTTGCGGACGGACTCGCTGAACAGGGCCCGCCACCGACGGTATCGCCGGGAACGACTATTTTCTTCTGGAAGCATCTGCAATGCTCGTGTGGGCACCAGCGGGATAGTACCCCATACGTCGACACCAGCCGCGTGCGGCAACTCGTGGGCGGTGTTGACGGGCTTACGTCGCACGTCCCACCACAGAATCAAC
>ERZ795043.783-NODE-783-length-20953-cov-2260.661212_pt1 | contig 20953 bp, 11 predicted proteins | sample MGYA00375127_ERZ795043 | MGnify/ENA primary metagenome ERZ795043 (study PRJEB30172, sample SAMN05518447) | compost metagenome | isolation source: Feedstock adapted compost from Newby Island compost facility, Milpitas, CA | place: USA:Newby Island compost... | reverse complement strand
TGGCGGGTGGCGGCCGATTTGAACGACCGCACGATGGTGGGTATGGAACCGTGAACCGGTTTGCCGAATTGTTCCACGGCGGGGTTACGGGACGCCGTTGGGGGTGGGGTCACGGCCGGTGGTTGTAGGGGCACGGCATGCCGTGCCCCTACATGCCGTGCCCCAACATCATCGGGGGCGGCGTGATGGGCAATCACCAAAATGCCATGAACATGGTTCGGCATGACGATGAATGCATCCAATTGGACATGCGGGAAATGGTTCGGTATGTCCGTCCAACATTGGTGTGCGATGTGACCCGCCTCGTTCAAACGCATTTCCCCCGCCACCACCTCGCCGAACAGACACGCGCGGTCGTGGATGCAGATGGTGACAAAATATGCCCCCGGCTGCGCGTAATCATATCCGGACAGGCGAATGCTGCGGCGGTGGTGCTTTTCCGGGTCGTAGGCCATGGCTACACACTCCTTGCTTTCTCCAGCCGCGCGCGGACCAACTCGATGACCGCCTCATGCATTGCCAAACCACATCTCTTCATCGGGGTTTCTGCCGGTGCGGTCGGGGTTTTCGCGGTCCAGACGCCAGCGCATGGGGTTGGTGACGATGTATTCGCGAATGCGGTGCAGGGCGTCTTCGGTGCGGATGATGTGTTCGTAATAGTTGCGTTGCCAGACGGTCTGAATGTGGGTATTCTGTCGGAACCATTTGGTCACCCCGATTTTGAATCCGCGAATCACCGAACCGATGGTTTTCGATGTGCCCCGCGGGTGATGGTCGTGCGGCGGTGGTTGTAGGGGCGAATGTGGCGGTGATGGTAGGGGCGAAAAATTTTTCGCCCCTACGTGATGGGCAATCACCAAAATGCCGTGAACATGGTTCGGCATGATGATGAATGCATCCAATTGGACATGCGGGAAATGGTTCGGTATGTCCGACCAACATTGGCGTACGATGCAACCCGCATCGTTCAACCGCATCTGGCCCGCCACCACCTCGCCGAACAGACACAACCTGTCCTTGGTACAGATGGTCACAAAATACGCCCCCGGCTGCGCGTAATCGTATCCGGGCAGGCGAATGCTGTGCCGATGGTGCTTTTCCCGGCCGTAGGGCATGGCTACACACTCCTTGCCTTCTCCAGCCGCGCGCGGACCAACTCGATGACCGCCTCATGCATTGCCAAACCACATCTCTTCATCGGGGTTTCTGCCGGTGCGGTCGGGGTTTTCGCGGTCCAGACGCCAGCGCATGGGGTTGGTGACGATGTATTCGCGAATGCGGTGCAGGGCGTCTTCGGTGCGGATGATGTGTTCGTAATAGTTGCGTTGCCAGACGGGCGCGCGGGGTGTGCCCCGTAGGGCATTGATCCGTTTGGTCGTGATGGATTTGAATTGGCCGATGATGGCGCCGATGGAACCTGACGCCGGCCCCCGCGGTGGGTCGGTAGGGGCGACCCGCCGGGGGGTGCGGGTAGGGGCGACCCGACGGGTCGCCCCTACATCGTCATCGTCGTCGATAATCCAAATGATGCCATGGATATGGTTGGGCATGGCCACGAATTCATCCGGGAATAATTGGACTTCCTGGCGGATGTCCGCCGACCGAAACCATTCCTCCTTCACAACCCGCCCAAATTCGTTCAACCGCATCTGGCCCGCCACCACCTCGCCGAACAGACACGCGCGGTTCTGGGTGCAGATGGTGATGAAATATGCCCCCGCCTGCGCGTAATCGTATCCGGGCAGGCGAATGCTGCGGCGATGGTGCTTTTCCGGGTCGTAGGGCATATCACAATATTCTGTGCTTTTTTCCATCCGGATTTTGTCGTAGGGCGACGCGGTATTTGGTTGGGGCGACGCGCCGCGTCGCCCCTACACACTGCGGGCCTTCTCCAGCCGCGCGCGGACCAACTCGATGACCGCCTCGTACACCGCCTCCCGCTCCCCCGCCGTCAACCCCAACACCTCAAACACCACCTCGTCCAACGCCCGACGGTCTGGGTCGGGTGGTTTTAGCAGTTTTCTGGGTTCTTTGTTGTAAACGCTGCTGAACACTTTTTCAAAATCCGAGCTCTCCCCCCTTGTAAGGAGGCAAGGTACTGCGTTGTAGTCAGAGACCATTAGACTGCGAGCGCCTTCACCCAAGCCAGCTCGATTGAAAATCTCAAAGAGTAAGCAGGCTATGGCCGAATTAAGATATATCAACTGCTCAAAAGACAACTGAGCAACATAAAGACGGCAATCTACTGGAAGCCCTATAGGATTGAAAAATACACCGGAGCTGTCGTTGGCTTCTTTCACAAACACCGCGTTGCCAACTTCCAGTCTAGCTTCCCACCACCTCTGCCTTCCCCGGCAGCTTGGGCGTTGGTGGTAGCCCCGGGCTTCGCCCCAGCGGATGTATTCCAGCGCAGCGCTGCCTTGCAGCTCGGATTTGTCGCGGTGGCACATGAAGATTTTGTAGCGCAAGTCCTCGGGCTTGATGAGGATTGAGCGGCATTCGCGCGGGCTTTTGATGACCGGCTTCAGGAACTCCTCCTCGATCTCGCCCTCCCAGCCGGCGCCGTTGCGCACGTGCAGGTAGCCCGCAGGGGCGGGTTTGCCCGTGGACTCCAGGTAGAAGAACTCGTTGGCGCCGGTCTTGATGCCGAAGCGCACCTCGGCGATGTCGCCCAAGCGGACGAGCTTGCCTTTGCCCTTTTCGAGGATGGTGAAAAAGATGTCGGGGGCGCGGAGGTATTTGCCGCCCCATTTGTTGCCGATGTAGCGGGCGGTCTTGATGAGCGGGCCGCGCGATTGCTTGGATTTGCTTGTCGTTTCTTCCTCGCCTTCCTCGCGGGCAAGCCCTTCCTCGAACAGCGCGCGCTGGGACTCGACGCAGATGCGCCAGCGGCCGGTGCGTTGGCGCTCGGTCGCCGCCTCCAGCGCCTTGAACGTCTCGGCGCTGAGCACGTCCTCAAACGGCACCTTGAACATCACAAAGCGGGCGGTTTTGTCCAGGCCGCTCTCGCGGCGGTCGTCGGGCGGGGCGAGCAGGGCGATGATGGTGTTCACGTCGGCCTGGGCAAAGGAGCGCTTGCGTTCGTTGTCGAGGATGAACTTGACATGGCTGTGTTTGAGGAGGAACTCCTGCAGGTCTGCGCCGTAGCCAACATCGAGCCAGGAGTTGGAGGTGATGAAGCAGAAGCTGCCTTGCGGGTTGAGCAGCGCTAGCCCGTGCAGGTAGAAGTAGATGTAGAGGTCGCTTTTGCCGTCGAGCTTGCGGAAGTCGGCTCTACCGGGTCTGTAGCGGAAGAAGCGCGGCCAGGCGGCGGCAACGGACTGCTGGAGTTTGGCTTTGTAGGCTTTCTTCTGCTCTTTCCAGCGGTCGGACGTTTCGCCACCGAAGTCGTTGGGATCAAGCGTGGGCGGGGCGATCTTTTCCTGGCGCACATAGGGCGGATTGCCGATGACGATGTCGAAGCCGCCTTTGTCCCCCTCGAAGATTTCCACGAAGGCAATGTCCCAGACAAAGGGGACCTGCTGCGCGCTACGGAGCGCACCGAGCGCGCTGGTGATGCGGGCGAGTTCGGCTTGCTTCTCCTCGCGTTCGGCGCGGAGCTGCTCGAGGCGGCGTTGATGTGCAGCCCGATCGGTGGGGGCGTCCATTCCCGGCAGCGCGACTTGCTCGGCCGGCGATTCGATCTGGCGGGTGAACGCGGCGATGTGGTTTTGCAGCGCGTGTCGTTTGTGGTCGAGGATGTCGCGGAAAAGATCGAGTTCTTCTTTTTTGATGTCGGTTTCGCGCAAGCCTTGTTCGCCCTGGTAAAAGCGGAGTTTTTTGCCTTTGAGCTGGGTGAGGCGGCCTTTGAGATGAGGCGAGATGTCCAGATGCGCGCGGTGGAGACCGAAGTCTATGCCGCCGATTTCCTGCACCAGGCTATCGCCGCAGCGGATTTTGAAGGAGAGGTTAGGCAGGAGAGGGCGGAATTTGAGCTCAGCGGGTTCGAGGTCGGTTTCGACGACGAGTTGGAGCCAGAGGCGCAGTTCAGCCACGTGGACGGCCCAGTCCATCACGTCCACGCCGTAGAGCTGCTCGCCGATGATGCGGCGCCGGCGTTCGTAGGGGGTTTCCTCGCGGCCCAGCTGGGCATTGGCGCGCGCCTGAAGGTCGTCCAGGACAAGTAGCATGCCGATCAGGAACGATCCGGAGCCACAAGCGGGATCGCAGACGGTGAGGTCGCGCAGGTGCCGATCGAGTTCAGGCCAGAGATTGTGCGCGGCGAGCGCGGCGTCGGCGGCGTCTTTCTCGGCTGGTTCGTAAGCAAAGACGGCGTCGTAGAGGAGCGGTTTTTTGTCTGCGCCGAGCCGATTGGCGAGAGCGTCCACGAGCGCGAGGCGACACATCAAGTCAATTTCGACCCGAGAGGTGTAGAAAATGCCGGCCGAGCCGCGCTGGTCTTCTTCGACGATTCCCTCGGAGGTGATATTGACCAGCGACTCATAGACTTTGCCGATCATTTCGGGGTCAACGGCGACTTCGATGTCGAGCGGGGTGGATTCGGCGATGGTGAAGTTGTAGCGTTCGAGGAAGCCGGGACTGCTGCCGTCGAACTCATCGAAGAGCGTGGCGAAGAACGCGTCGGGCAACGTCACGCTGTAGGCATCGTCGAGCTGATTGCGCGTGAAGAGTCCACCGTTGAGATACGGCGCAAGCTGAAGTGCTGAGCGAATCTCCTCGGGGAACTGCCGGTGGCCGCCGTGGAATTTGTTGTTGAATGCCTCGAAGAACAGCACGGAGAGCCAGCGCTCGAAGAAGCTGTCGGCGGGTTGGTTTGAATCTTTGTAAGCGCGCCAAAAATCGGCAACGAAGTTTGGGTTGTCGCCGAGCCAGCGCTTGCGCTGGATGAAGTAGAGGAACATCAGTCGGTTGAGCAGTTGCAGCGCGTAATCGTGCGCCCAGACCCTGTCGGCTGTTGCGCTGAAGAGCTGGCGTTGCAGCGTGGCGAAGACTTTTTTGTAATCGTCGAAGAATCGCCGGGTGACCGTCTCGACATCGAAGGCGCGGTCGAGCTTATCGGTAACGGCGGTGATGGGCGGCTCGCCGTGCGTCAGTTCGTCGAGGCTGAAGGCCAGTTCGCCCAGGCGTTCAATGGTGGTGCGGGCTGTCGAGCCAGCTTCGTAGGGCAGCGTGCGGAGTTCGATTTTGCCGTCGGATCGCTCGCGTGCCCAGGTGAAGGCAAGCTGGCGGGCGTCTTGGGTGACGTAGCAGAGGAGGTGCTCGGCGTGAGTGGCCTTGAGCGCACGCTGCACGGCGCGGCGGGCGGTGATTCCCGGAAGCCGATCCCCAGGCCAGACGACGCGATAGACCGGCAAACCCGAAAGCTGCGCCACCGGATCGAGGGTGATGCTCGCTCTGATGGGCGCGCCAAGATCGAGCGTGCGCGACATCAAGCCGCGCGGCGCGCTCCAGTGGAGGGTTTGGCAGAATAGCTCGCTGAGTTTCTGCGGCGAGCCGGCGGCGTTCAGGCACGAGTGGATGCGTTGGAGAAGGGTGTTCATTGCTTGTCATCTCCCGTGGTTGTTGCCATTGGTGAAGCTGCCGCTAAGCCCATCGAGCAGATGATTCTGGGTTCGGCTGGCGCTTCTTGGGTCTCTTCGGCGGTCACTTCACAGAGGTTCTCGTCGGCGGCGCGGCGCAGCACCAGCTCGAGCAATGCTTCGTCAGTGATGCCGAGCCGCATCTGCCTGCTGATAGCATCCTGTGCTGCTCGCCGGAGCGGGAATTTCCAGAGCAGGTCGAGCACGCTATTGAGCTGCTCGAGCGTCTCTGGGGCAAAGAGCGTGGGCTTGGCTTGAAGTTGCTCGCGATAGCGCTTGAGCCGCTCGTAGAGCTTGCGGCGGACGCTGCGCAGCGAGCCGAGCTGGCCGCCGAGGACGGTCTGCTCTTCGGTGGCAAGTTCTGCGCAGCGGGCGACAAGCGCGTGATGGTTTTCTGCACGCTCGAGCGGCGGCTCGTCTGGCGCGCAGGCGGCCGCGCCAAAGATGGCTGAGATGGACTGCGACACCAGCGCGCCGCGCTGGTCCACGCGCACGAGTGCGTCGGTGCCATCGGGGTAGCGCAGGTAGGTGATGACGCCAGGGGGATGCTGGCTCCGATCGGCGGTCTCAGGGAGCGCGCGTGTGGCAGAGACGATGGGGGGCAGTGCCACGGCTTCCTTTTGATCGGCAGCAGAGGCGCTCTTCCAAACTTGCAGCGCCAGACTGGCCATGTCAATGTCCTCGTCGGATGGGTCGTCGTCGAGCGTCCCGGCTTTTTCGGTGTAGAGATCGCGCAGCTTACCTGCAGCCTCCTCACCGAAGAAGGTTTCGTCGGTGCCGATGACTTCCTGGTTTTGCTGAAGCCGGCGGAAAAGTCGCTGGCGCAGCCGGATGATGCGCTCGACCCCATCGGCAGGGAGGAACGAGTAAACGAGGATTATGTCGTGCTGTTGGCCGATACGGTCCACGCGGCCGGCGCGCTGGATGAGGCGAATGATCGCCCAGGGCAGGTCGTAGTTGACGATGACGTGGGCGTCTTGCAGGTTCTGACCCTCGGCGAGGACATCGGTGGCGATGAGGATGCGAAGCTCCTGTTCGCCTGCGCGCAGGCCGCCGTTGGAACTGGGGCTGAAGCGGCGCGCCAGCGCGACCGGATCGCCGGTGTGGTTGGTCACGACCTCGAGATCACGGACACCGCGCCTGCTCAGCTCGCGCTTCAAGTACTGCGCAGTGTCGGCGAACTGCGTGAAGATGAGCACTTTATCGCCGGCGTGCTGCGTGGTCAGCAGCCTGGTGAGTTCTTCAAGCTTGGTATCGCGGGTGGGGTCCCACGCACCAATGCGTGCGAGGATGCCGAGCAGCGCAGTGGCGTCGGCTTCGAGGGCTTGCCGGAGTTCAGGGCGGAAGAATTTCGCATCGAGCCAATCGAAGCGGTCGCGGAATTGCTGGGCGTAGGTCTCGTACACAGCGGCAGCGCGCGCTTTGACGGCTGCCACTGAGTTTTGAGCGGCTCCTGCTGTTGCGCTCTCGGTAGCACTTTCGTCGAGCGGTGCGGCAATGTCTTCCTCAGCGACCGCGAACTCTTCGTCGGCATCGCTGACGGCCGTGTCCAGCATAGCGGCATCCTGCGTGCCGATGGGCACGGGCAACCCCTTTTCGAGCGCGTGGAGCGTGACGAGGTTGCGCAGGACGTGCCGATGCACCGAGAGCAGGAAGCTCGAGCCGCTCGATTCGAGCCGCTTGAAAAGGTTCGTGCGGCAAAAGCCGATCAGGCGACGGCCGGCGCGGTTGAGGTTGTCGAGGATGCGCTTTTCATCGCCTTTCGCACGGCGATCGGCATCAGCGACAAGGTACTGCGCCATCCCATAACGTGGCAGCTCAAGCTGCTCGATCACCTGCACGACATCTTCGCGAAGCAGGCGCGCGTACTGGTCGGTGGGGTCGTCCTCGGCAATCGTAAAGGCAAGCCGCTTCGGCACGCGAGTGGGGAAATAGGCGGGCTTGCCGCCGAGCAGGACGTAGTAGCGCTGCTTTTGCTCGTCGAACTGGGCATAGTGGCGGATGATGAACTGGCGCGTGCGCCGCACCAGGAACAGCCGCATCAGGTCGCGCCAATCTTCTGGGAATGGGCTTTGCTCGAAGGCGCGCAGCGAGCGCGGCGAGGTCTGAAATTGCGTGACAAAGTCCATCTCGTTCTTTCCGAGCTTTGCCCACGCCTGGAAGAAGCGTTCGGGGCGCACGTGCAGATCCTGGTTTTCGTCGAGGAACAGGCGCAGTTGGTTGCCGAGGTCGCTGAAGTGCTTGTTGTACGGCGTGGCGGTGAGCAGTAGCACGCGCGGCTCGTTGCGCTCGATGTAGTCGCTCAAGGCGCGGTAGCGCTTGCTCTCGCGGTTGCGCAGGTTGTGGCTTTCGTCAATGACGAGCAGCCGGTAGCGCGGCGCGTCGTAGCGCCCCAGCGTTTCGATGACTCTGCCGAACGAGAGTACGCGGCCGTTGATTTCGTAGGTCTCCAGGTACTGCTCCCACATGGGCGCGAGCTTCGGCGGGCACACGACCAGCGTGTTGCTCTGGTCGTCCTCTTGGAAGATGCGGGCAATGGCGGTGGCCATGAGCGTTTTGCCCAGTCCCACGACATCGCCGAGCAAGACGCCGCCACGGCGGTAGAGGTAGTGCGCCGCAAGCGACACGGCTCGCTCCTGAAAATCGAGCAGTGGCGTGCCTTTCTCGCTGAAGATGCGCGGTAGGCGGAACTCGCGTTCGCCCTGGCGCGCTTCTTCCGAGAGGTGGTAGGCGATTTTGAGATAGACCAGGTAGGGGCGAACCAGATCGGTGCGCGCCCAACTGGTCTCGATCAGCTCGGCGAGCGTGTCGCTCAAGTCCATGGCCAGCTCATCACGCCAGCGGTCGTCGAACCAGGCTTGCAGTTTTTTGGCGGCATCTTGCTCGACCACATCCACGTTCAACTCGCCCTGCTGCGAAAGTCCGGCGAGTGTGAGGTTGCTGCTGCCAACGAAGCCGATGAGGGGAGTGACGGGATCGTTGCGCCGAACAAGGTACAGCTTGGCGTGCAAGGGATAACGTAGGAAGGCCTTGAGGAAGACTTTGCGCGCGCGGAGCTGCTCAGCCAGTCGGCGCAGCGTGCGTTCCGCCTGATCGGACGGCACGCCGAACTCGAGTTGCTGCTTGAAGCTCTCGGTCATGCGGCGTTTGAGCTGTGCGAGCGTAGGGCCGTCCACGATTACATCGCTGCGCTTGAGGCCGGCGAGAGCTTTCATCTCCTCTTCGGGCGGGCGGTGCATGCCGACGAGTAGGCGGCAGGCGGCATCTTCTGTCCCGCCAGGTAACGTGTCCACGAGGTCGGCCAATTGATCCCATCCGCGCAGGTTGAGGTAGCCGACGCAGAATGCGCACGACTGGGCAGCGCCGGCAAATTGGCGCAGCCCATCGATGAGGTGGAGGTGGATATTGTCGTAAATCTGCGGCATCGAAACTCCTGGAGGTCCAACGTCGTTGGAACGGTAGCGCCTGTTTGCGTCCTGCGGAACGCGCCGAGCAGTCACCTATGCCGAACGAAATTACGCAGTACCTTCAGTGTGCATCATCGTGCGAAGCTCAGTCCTCAGCAGACGATGCATTCTCTCTCGAGAATGATGTTCTCGTCAAGGCACAGTGCCCATCGGCGCACTCCTATTTTCGCACGCACCGCTGCCGCACAACCTTCGAGGAACCCGCGATGCTTCTGCCAATTGTCACAGCCGTTGTTGCACTCATCGGAGGTGGAACGATGGAACTTCGCTCGCCCGCATTCCCGCATAACGGCGCAATCCCGCGCACGTACACGTGTGAAGGCGCGGACGTCTCGCCGCCGCTCCAGTGGCATGGCGTCCCACCGGGCACAAAGAGCTTGGCGCTCATCGTGGACGACCCCGATGCTCCCGATCCACGCGCACCACGGCGGACGTGGGTGCATTGGGTGCTTTTCAACATCCCGCCGACGGCGACCGCACTCCCCGAGGGCGTCCGGAGCGACCAACTTCCGCACGGCACCCGCGAAGGCATCAACGATTGGAAACGCACTGGCTACGGTGGCCCCTGCCCGCCGATCGGACGACACCGCTACTTTTTCAAGCTCTACGCACTCGATACACTCCTCGAACTCGACAAGCCGACGAAAGCCGAGCTGGAAACGGCAATGCGTGGCCACATCCTCGCGGAAGCAGTCCTTATCGGCACGTACCAGCGCAGCAGCCGGTAGCGCTCTATTTTCGCGCTGTGTCGAATTATCTCATTCCTCCATGCGCCGAGACATCTACACGTGGTGGAGTCCGCACCTGCGAAAGAACATGGAGCTTGTCGCCTACGGTCATTACGGCTTTGCGTTACTCCTTTTCCCAAGCGCTGCGGCGGACTACCTCGAATACGAACGTTTCTATCTCATCGAGGCAATTCGTCCCTTCATTGAGCAGGGCACGGTGAAGGTCTATTCCATCAACAGCATCAACAGCGAAAGCTGGCTCAACGACCGCATGCATCCACGCGAGAAAGCCATCCGCCACCAGCAATACAACGCCTACGTCGCCGAGGAAGTCGTCCCCTTCATCTGGAACGACTGCCGCGGGCGCGTTCCCATCATCACGAGCGGAGTGTCGCTCGGCGCCTACCACGCAGCGAACAGCTTCTTTCGCCGCCCCGACCTTTTTGACGGCACAATTGCAATGAGCGGAACCTACGATCTGTCCTGGTACACCGGCGGCTACTGGGATGACAACTGCTACTTCAACTCGCCGGTGCACTATTTGCCGAACCTCAACGATGACTACTGGCTGCCGATGCTGCGTGCGAAGCGGCACGTGTACTTCATGACGGGGCAAGGTCCCTACGAGCATCCGGAAAGCTCGATTCGCATGGGGCACATTCTCGGTGCCAAAGGCATTCCCAACTACGTGGACATCTGGGGACCTGAGTACATGCACGACTGGCCAACCTGGCGCGCGATGCTCCCGAGCGCGCTTGGACGGTGGTTCTCCAACGGAGTGTCGCAATGCGGATAGCGCTCCCGAGCCGCAGCATCTTCGATCGGCTCTGTACTGGCCAGGTCGGCGACCACACGATCATCCGTGCGCCGCAAGCAGAATGCGAAATGCTGCTGCGCACTGCACGCGCAGAGCTGGCGCTCATCTCGCCGCTCGGTTACGGCAGCGCCCCGTCGCTGAGCGATTACCACGTCGTCGGCACCACCTGCCTTGTTGCCACCGAAAACACCGCGCTTGCTTCGATACGCTTTCGCCGCGGACTCCACGAGCCGCGTACCTACTTTGCGCCCGAACCAGATGATTTCTTGACGACGATCGGTCTGCTCCTGTTAGCCGAGCAGCACGAGCTTCGGCTCAAGCCGAGTGCAACGCTCGACGGCGCTGATACCGTCATCGCATGGAACGATGCCGGCGACTTCCCCGAACACCCCGCTGCAATTGACCTGACGGAGGAATGGGCGCTGGCCTGCGAGTGCAGTCTGCCAATTGGCGTCTGGGTGTGCCGCTCCGACCTTGCCGAAGAGTTCGACGTCCCCAGTATTACAACCGCGCTCGCAGGCGACGAGCTTCAGCAGCGGGAGTATCTCGACTCCGGCGGCTACCTCCAGTGGCGCTGGGACGACGACGTCAAAGCAGCGCTCGCGACGACGCTGGAGATGCTCTACTACCACCGCTACATCCCCTCGCTCCCCAAAGTGAAGCTGCTCTGAGGGCATCTACCACGGCAAGGGCTTCCCACGAAAGAGCACCACGCCGGTTGGAGGATCCGGTGCGACGATCAACTCCGCGATCGGGCGCGCTGCCTGCTCCGGTGTGATGAGCGCTCCTTTGCCGCCAAGCTCGGTCTTGACCCATCCAGGATGGACGCCGATGACTTTCACCGACGTGGAGCGGAGCGCGTGCGCAAGATGCACCGTGAATGCATTGAGCGCGGTCTTCGAGCTGTTGTAGCCGAACGTTTTCGTTTCATACGTGTTCGAACCTGGTGTCGCATGCAGCTCCAGCGATGCCAGGATCGTCGAGACGTTGACGATTCGCCCATCGCTGCTGCGAAGGAGCAGCGGTAGGAGGCGCTGGGTAAGCTCGACTGCACCGAAGAAGTTGATTTGAAACGTGCGGCGCAGGACGTCGGGGGGAATAGTCGTCGTTGTGTTGACGTTCCACTCGCTCGATTCAAGCATCACCCCTGCGTTGTTGACCAGGACATCGAGCACACCGAAGCGTGCAGCAATCGCATCTGCTGCTGCAACGAAAGTTTCCGGGCGCTCCATGTCGAGCTCGAGCCAATCTGCCTGATAGCCGGCAGCGCGGAGTGTGTCGGCTGCGTGCTGACCGCGTGCGGCATCACGCGTGCCGATGAGCACAGTAAATCCGCGTTCGGCAAGCTCGCGAGCGAGCGCAAATCCGAGACCGCGATTTCCACCGGTGATGAGAGCAACAGGCATAGTTCAACTCAATGGTTGGTGGTACGTGATCGTGCAAACATCGCATCCTCGCACAGGATTCCCCGGAACACACAAGCGGAGGTAAAGCGGAGAGCACGGTTCCTGCACGCGGCTAATTTTGCCGCATCACTCATCAGCGAGGCGTTTCCGCCGTGACGGTTCTCGAACGAGTCGAACGGTCCCCTGACTTTGCGCCGCATGAGCGCTACTACTGGCGCTACCAGTTCTTGTTGGGCGAGCAGGTGCTTGTCCCACTTGTGCGTTCGTGGGGTCTCTTTGCACCAGGGATGCGAGTTTTTGAGTTCGGATGCGGGGAAGCAGGCGTCCTCGGCGCATTCGCACGCGCAGGAGCCTCGTGGGCAGTTGGTGCGGATATTTCCGAGTACCGCATCGAAGTGGGTCGGCGTGTGGCTGCTGCCTGCGGGCTTTCGCTCGAACTGGAACGGCGCGATTTGCTCAGCGAGCCGATTCCGCCAGCGTGGCGAGCGGGCTTTGATTTGGTGCTGATGCGTGATGTCATCGAGCACTTGGAGGATACCGAGCGTGCGCTTGCAGTGGTGGAAACGCTGCTGGCTCCTGGCGGGGCAGTGCTGGTGACGTTCCCGCCGTATCTGTCGCCGTTCGGAGGGCACCAGCACTTACTCCAGACACGGTTGGGATCGCTGCCGTGGGTGCATCTGGTGCCTCGTCGCTTGTTTGCGTGGATTGTGGGGCAGAGCGCGCGTCCGGCGGACCAGGAGGAAGTGCAACGACTTCGGGAGATTGCGCTCACAATCGGGAAGTTCGAACGTGCTCTTGCGCGCTGCAGCATGGAGATCGTGCACAAACAGCTCTACCTGTTGCGGCCAGTCTTCCGCTTCAAATTCGGACTGCCGTCGCTGAAGCTGCCGCGGGTGCTCTGGCGGACGCCGCTGGCGGAGCTGCTCGCACTGGAGGCGCTCTACGTTCTGCGTCCAGGGGCAAAGCGCGTGTGAGCGCACGCGCAGCATCGAACAGCTGCAGATCGGTTACATCTCGTCCGACGGCGGCGGTGGCGGTGTGCCGTCGCGCGGGGATCCGCTTCCCCAGAGGTACGAAAGCGTCAAGAACGCGATCCGGGATTCGCGCTTGAACCGAAGGTCTTGGTCGAAGTCCGCAGTGCGCATAGCGATCGAAAAGACGCGCTCGTCGAGTGGATCGGAGATGCGCAGTGCGACCGAGCCGTTGCCGCCGAGGAACTCGTAGCGGAGTGCAATCTCCCCAGCTCGGATAGTACCGATGGTTCCTTGGGCGATTGGGCCAATGCGGCGCAGGTTATAGCTGACTTGCCCACTCCAGCCATCGCCGAGCACGAAGACGTTCTGCCAGTTGAGCGTAGCGCTCCACCCGCTATTCGATAGCCCCGGAGCGACCGAGCCTGCTTCGATGCGTTGGTAGTTGATGCTTCCGCTCACGGTGCTCCGCCACCACGAGGCAATCGGTGCCTGGATGAGGAGCTCGCCGCCGGTAGTCAGAACGCGGTCCCAGTTTGCAAAAACAAGGCGCGTAACGTTTGTCGCCGAATCGAAGGTGCGGTATCGCCCCATTGCGTCGGTGCTCGAACGCCAGTAGAGCGTCGGCGCAATCGTTGCCCAAGGCAGGACAAATGAGCCGCCCAGTTCGAGCGACGATGCAAGCTCCGGGCGCAGTGTCGGGGTGCCCGTTCGCTGATTGTAGGGGTCGTCGAAGCGGACGATCGGTGTCAGTGCTTCATTCTGCGGACGGCTGATGCGACGCGAGTACCGGAGACTCAGCCGCGAGAGCTGGCTGAGTGCATAGGTGGCGCTCACGGTGGGGAAAAGGTTCCAGTACCGCATACGCGCAGCGACAGTATCGGCGACCGTTGCATCGAAGGCAGTCGCTTCCGCGCGGAGCCCTGCAACTACTTGAAATCCGCCGAGCGGCATACTCAGCTGGGCGTATGCTGCGGTGATTGTTTCTGTCGTTGTTGCGCGTGTTGCGCCTTGGAGTGCACGAGCCAGTGGATCGGTTGAATCGGCGGTGCTGCGTTGGTCGCCGTCGAGCTGGCGCCAGCTTGCTTTGATGCCTGCGGCAAGCTCAGCGCTGTTGGGGAGGTTGTAGGTAACATCGCCTTGCGCTGAAGCGATGCGCTGGTGCGACGACCAAGATGCAGCAAAGGTCGGTGGTGCTGCATCCCGAGGGGAGTAGAGCCAGCCATCGAGGCCTGAGGAAGTCGTGCTGGCAAAGTAGCGAAGGTCGGTTGAAATTTTCCACGCATCACCGATGGCGCGCCGGTAGCCGATTGCTGCGTCGAGACCTGCGGTAGTGTCGTGTTGGATGGTGCTGCGCACGTCGCGCTGTCCGAGTGGGATACTTTCGAGCGTGCCGTTCATCTGGGTGCGCTCAAAGTAGTCGTAGCTGAGATTTGAGGATGTTCGCTGGTGCTGCAGCATGCCACCGACAGTCGCTGAGAGAGTGCCGCCAGCCAGATCGGCTTCGAGGTTCAGACGTGGCGAGTGCGTCAGCGTGCGGACCGGTCTGGAGCCGCTTACGAGGCCAGGGTACGAGGGCGATGGTACGTGAGGCACAAGCTCGATGTGGCGGTTGAAGTCGTAGTTCTGCAGCGAGGTGCTCCAGGAGCCATCGAGCCGAATGGCGTCGCTTGGCCGTAGTCCGATGGAAGCAAATCCCGTGTACTTGTCGCGAGTTCCGACGGTGAGGCTTCCAAACGCGCTCAGTGGCTGGCGGCGTTCGCGCTTGAGGATGATGTTGACGATGCCGGCAGCACCTTCTGCATCGTAGGCGGCACCCGGTGTTGTGATGATTTCCACTGCTTCGATTGCATCGGCAGGGATGTTGTCCAGTCCAGTGCCGCCACTGCGGTCGCCGCCAGTGAGGACGGTCGGCCTGCCATCAACCAAAATGGTGACGTTGCTCGAACCGCGAAGCTGAACGGTGCGGTCTTGATCAACGGTGATGCCAGGGACGTTCTGGAGTGCGTCGGCTGCGCTGCCACCAGCGACGGTAAGATCTTTGCCGACGTTATAGACTCGTCGGTCAGGTTCCAACTGGAGAAGTTCGCGTTCAGCGCTCACCTCGACCGCGCGCTGAGCAATCGCTTCTTGTTCGAGGAAGATCGTCCCGACATCAATGGAGCGGTTGCTTCCGTCAACACGGATTGAGTCTTTCGTTGCGATTGAATACCCAACCAGTCGCACGCGGAGGCGGTAGAGTCCTGGCGGGACATTTCGGAGCAGGAAGGTTCCATCCTTGAGTGTGAGAGCACCGCGAATGGGTCGCGCGGAGGTATCGCCACTTCGGGAGAGGCTCACCGTTGCATAGCTGATCGGCGCTTTGGTGGAGCGATCGCGAACGTGTCCGGTTATTGTGGCAAGCTGTTGGGAACTGGCAACTGCAGATGTGATGATGCAGAACAGCGCTGTGCGGAGGAACATCGGCAGAAGAGCATGGTGTGGACGGATGCAGGAGACGAACACCTCGCAGGCAATCGTGTATCTACTTCGTTGCAGGACGCTCACCGAAGATGCGGGTACCAATGCGGAGCAGCGTTGCGCCTTCTTCGATTGCGATGGGATAATCGCCGGACATGCCCATCGAAAGCTCGGTGAAATTCTCCAACCCAAAATCACGGGCAAGTTCATCGCGGAGCGTTCGCAGGAGGCGGAACTCCTGCCGCACGCGGTCGGGACTATCGCCAAGCCCAGCGAGTGTCATGAGTCCGCGAGGTTCCAAATGTTTGAGTCCGAGGATGCTCCCGAGCAACTGATGGGCAGCGTGCGGTGGGACGCCCCCTTTGGTCGGCTCGCCGGATGTATTGACCTGGATGAGCACCGCGATACGCCGTCCCAGCCGTGCTGCGCAGCGTTCCAGCTCGAGCGCAAGGCTTTCTCGGTCGAGCGAATGCACCAGGTGCACCAGTGGGGCAATGGCTTTGACCTTGTTTGTTTGGAGTCGGCCGACGAAGTGCCAGCGAATGGGCAAGTGTTCTAACTCGCGGTGTTTTGCGATGAGCTCTTGCGCGTAGTTTTCGCCAATGTCGGTGATGCCGGCGCCGACAGCAGCAGCGATGCGCTCCGGCGGTTGCGACTTACTGATGGCAACGATGGTGATTACGTCTGCTGTGCGACCGACGCGAGCAGCACACGCTGCAATTTCTGCCCGGAGAGTTTCGATCGCACGCGAAAGCTCTTGCATTGTTCTGCTTCGATGTTGTAAGTTTGCCTGCGCAAAAAGCGTTGCGAACTGAAACAACGTTGCATAAACGTGCATTATTGTTGACAGCATGTGAGAGTGAACTTCTTGCTTGTTTCACATTTTCACCAGGTAGGTATTATGAAACGCTTGCTTCCTCTGCTCGGATTTGCGATGGCAATCGCAGCAGCGCTTGCTCCTATTCCGGCACAGGCTCAGTTGGATATTGATGTCGGGACGGGAACAACGTGCTACACTGCTAGTGGTGGTACCCCATATTCCCGATTTTGGAGTGGCTGGCGCACGCAGTACGTGATTCCTGCATCCGAACTCACAGCTGCGGGGATGCCGCCAGGACAGATTGTAGCACTATCGTTCAATGCTTGCCAATCGCAAGGCGGAGCTATCCCTGCGTTTACCATCAAAATGGCGAATGTCAATTTCAGCAGCTTTACTTCAACGACATTCTACACGGGAGCTACAACCGTGTTCGGCCCACAAGATATTGCCCAGCCTCAAATGGGCTGGAATAAGCACCAGTTCCAGACACCATTCCTTTGGGATGGGTCTTCGAATCTCCTCGTTGAAGTGTGTTCACAGTACAATCAGGGTGGTAGTTGCGTTGACTGGACCACCAACTGTGGGGTGTTTGCAACCAGTGTCAGCTACAATGCGACGCTCTATTATTACGCCGATGGCAACTGCAACACGTGCAGCCAAGCGAGCGGCCATGGCTACTATGCGATTCGACCGAATATGCGCTTTTCCGTCTTGAGCGGGATTGAGCAATCGTTCCCCGATGACGTTGACCCACGGCGGATTCTCCGAACCGACTACGATTACGACGGTGGTACCTATGGTGGTGTCGTCTATCCGAAGCCATCGTTGACGTTCCGCGTGCCGAGCGGGCAAACCGTCCAGCTCAAGTACAAGATCGTTGGTCCGCTGCCCTCGACGAACGTTGTCTATCGCGCGCTGAACTCTGCCAACGTCAACGATACCGTCATCACGGTCTCGGGGGTATCGGGGTTGGTGACGCGGACATTTAATTTCTCGACTGGTCCACTCGGCGGTGGGAATGGGCAAATTGGGAATGGCACGCTCCAGACAACGCTTGCAGTCGGTGGCGCGTATCGAGTCGAAGCAGAGTACCGCTTGCCCTCGATCAACTACACGCAGGTGTGGAGTAAGCAGTTCGTGATCGCATACAGCAACGATATTGCGCTTGCCGAAATCATCGCACCACGGCGGCCGCCATACAAGTATTTGCGGGGTGTCAACATACCCATTGCGGTGCGAGTTCAGAACATTGGCTTGAACAATGCAACGAACTTCCGCGTCATCGCCCAAGTGAAATATCAGGGGCAGATCGTCAAGGGACCGGATACGATTGTGTACAACCAAACGCCAGGGCTGGCAACGGGGCAAACGTACACCGCGAACTTTAGTCCGTTCAACTCCTTGACTGCAGGGACGTTCACCTTCGAAGCATGGGTGGAGTTGCTCAATGCAACTGACCAGAACACGAACAACAACGTCATTGCAGCGCTCTTACCAGCCGGGCAGACTGCGTGGACCTTTGACGTCCAGTATGACACCGAACTGGAAACGAACGCGATTCTGAAGCCCACCTCGGGCAGCAACGATGTTGTTGTCAATCGTCCATACTCGATCGTTGCGCGTTTCCGCAACAACGGCGCAGCTGACCAATCGGACGTGCCGACGACGGTCACGGTCGAGCGATGGAATGGCTCCAGTTGGGACCTGGTCTTCCAGACAAGCAAGACTCTGCCAGATATTTCAGCAACGCCGCCGAACACCTCCGATTTGGTCTATGATCCGTGGACGCCGCAGCAGACGGGGTTGCACCGGGTGTGTGTGACGATCAGTGCGCCGGGCGATCCGGTCGCGACGAACAACACGCTCTGCCAGACGTTCACGGTTGGGGATGGGCTTTCGGGCACGTACACGATCGGCACAGCCAATGCAGGCAGTCCGCGGAACTTTGCGACGATCCAGGATGCAGTTGATGCGCTCTACGCGCGTGGCGTGACCGGACCGGTGACGTTTGAGTTGACCGATGCGTCGTACACGGTGGGGAGTTTGAGCGGGCCGCCGGCGCCGGCGTTGGATTTGAGTTCGAAGGTTTTGGGTGTCAGTGCGACGAACACGGTGACGTTCAAGCCATCGCTGATGCGGAGTCTGACGCGCGGCGCGGTATCAATCCGCTTGCAGAGCACCAACGGCGTCGGCATCTACATCGCGCAGAATCTCAATCCCGCAAATCCGAATGCGGTGCAGAACCAATTCAAGAACTCCCAGCTCTACGCCAATCCGACGCCGTACATTCGGTTTGACGGAGGGGATCAGAAGTCGTTGCGGTTTTTGCTGGACGTAGGGAGTGCCACGCCGCAGCAGATGCCGCACCGTGCGGTGTTTTACCTTGGGACAGGGGCATCGAACATTGTGGTGCGGAACTGTTTGATTGAGAACTGGCCGCAGTCGTCGGCGTCGTATGCGAGTGATTTGCCGGTGGTGCGGTACATTGCGCCGAACTTTACGTTCGAGCCGGATGTGCGGCAGTTGCAGTCTGGTCCGTCGAGCTATTCGGCGGGTGTAGTGCTGCGGTCGGTGGTGCCGTCGCAAGGTGGGGTGAACGCGTTTGGGTTGGACACGTTGACCAACGACAACAACGTCATCGAGGGGTGCGAGATCAGTGGTTTTGGGTACGGAGTAGTTGCGTTGGGCGTGGGGCCGTTGTTCTACAACGATGTGTCGAGTCAGCCGAACCCGCGGTATCAGCGGTACTACAGCAAGGGGAACGTGATACGGAAGAACGTGGTGATGAGCGTAGGACGAGCGGGTGTGTACTGTGGGTACACGGAGGGGACAGTGATCGAGGGCAACCGTGTGCTCAACGTTGGAATAGGTTCGACCGGTGTTGGGGGTCGTGATGCAGCGGGGATTATGGTTGGAGGGAAGGCGCGACCGGGCGAGCAGGTGTACAACAACATTGGGGTGGTGGTGCAGAACAACGAGGTTTCGCACATTAGTTCGGATGTGCAGGTGTGGGGGATCTTGGTCGAGCAGACGCAGAACGTGTTTGTCAACCCGTCGGGTGGGACGGTGAGCTTCCCGGACGTAGCCGAGCAGACGGTGGTTCGTGGGAACATCGTCTGGGCGATCAGTCGGACGACAGCGCAGGCGACGGCGGCCGGGATTCACCTGTGGACGCGGCGGTCGCCGAGCGTAAGTGGCATCGTGCAGTTCATCACACCGGCGGCGGTGAACTATCTGACGCGAGGGGACCGCGTGCTCAACAACACGGTGATCATTAGCGGTGACAACGTCACTGGTGGGGGGAGCATTGTTGGGATTGGAGTGCAGAGCAGCATGTCGCCGGAGGTGATCAACAACGCGATTGCGGTGACCGCGAGTGCAGGTGCGGTTGATCGCAGCAGTGGCAATACGCTGGCGTGTTTGTTGTATCAGGGCGTCAAGCCGACAGGGACGACGGGACTTCGGTCGAACACGAACGCGTACTGGTATCCGAGCGGAGCGGTGATGGGGCGATTTATCGAGGAGTTGCGGGATCCTTCCACGGGCGCACTCGTGACGATTGACCCGGGCAGCGAGCTGGACTACGGGACGCTGGCGCAGTGGAAGTCGTGGATGAAGCAGGATTTGAGCAGTGTGGTAGGGAACTTTGTTGGGGACTACGTGCAGTTGAACACGACCCCGCCGAAGCTGCGGGTGCGGACCAATCCGCCGCCGACGGGTTCGATATTGGATCGTCGGGGTGAGCGATTGGGCAGCGGAGAGGTTGATCTCGACGGTGACGGTCGTGGGGTCAACGGAGCCAAGTACAGCATTGGAGCCGACGAGTTTCAAGGGAACCTGTACGTCAACGACCTGGAGGCGCTGGAGATTTTGAGTCCGTCGGTGTATCGGTCGTCGGTTGGGACGTTCAGCGATGCCGAGTACGTGATGACGCAAGCGCCAATCAACGTGGTGGTGCGGATGCGGAACAACGGATCGGCGACGCAGAGCGGGGTGCAGGTGCAGGGAGTAGTGGAGATGGAGCAAGCGCCGAACGTGTGGGTGCCGGTGGCAAGTCAAACGAAGGTCGTGCAGGATTTGCCGCCGGGGGGTCAGGTGGATATGACGTACGACTTCAACCTGAATCCGCAGACGTACGGGGACATGGGACAGACGGCGCCTGCACCGTTTAGTGCGATGAGCCGGAACGTGACGCCGCGGTATCGGGTGCGGTTCAGTGCGCCGATTGACGAGAACGTCAGCAACAACACGGTGCAGAAGGAGTACCGGTTCTACCTGTTGCGGTCGCCGCAGCGGATGCTGATCAGCACGCCGACGGCGACGGCCGATGCGAGCAATCCGGCGACGAGCACGAGCGATCGGGTAGGGCGATTGAACTACGATTCGCTGGCGGCCGGGTTTGCGCGGTTGAACTTGCCGGTCGGGACGTTGGACGTGTTCGACCGGAGTGGCTGGGAGCCGCGAGCGGTCAACTACACGATGTACAAGCACCTGTGGTGGGTGGAGGATCAGACGAAGCTGACGCGGCAGGAGCAGGAGGATGTGCGGGCGTTTGTGTCGGCGGGAGTAGCGACCGACAAGCGGAACCTAGTGGTGTCGAGCCAGGAGATCGTCAAGAGCGGGGTGTACGGGACGGGGGATGTGCTCTATGACAACTTTGTCAAGTACGTGTTGCGGTTGGATCGGTCGCCCCAAGGCTGGACGC
>ERZ795043.780-NODE-780-length-21066-cov-63.748989_pt1 | contig 21066 bp, 29 predicted proteins | sample MGYA00375127_ERZ795043 | MGnify/ENA primary metagenome ERZ795043 (study PRJEB30172, sample SAMN05518447) | compost metagenome | isolation source: Feedstock adapted compost from Newby Island compost facility, Milpitas, CA | place: USA:Newby Island compost facility... | reverse complement strand
AGCTACGGCGGGGGACGAAGGTGCGGGACCACAAGTTTCCCAAGGCGGAGGCGGTATACAAGCTCCTTTACCTGGAGTCAGAGAGGCAAGAGGGGAGGTGGGCAGAACGGAAACTAAAGGGGTTCTCGGAGGTGAAGGAGGTGCTGGAGAAGATGCTTCAGGAGCGGTATGCCCCCCGTACACAGACTCTTACACATAACTCTTGACACGACCCCCCGAAGGGCCTTTCACCGCCTTACACGCGGGCCTCGAGGGCGTAGAGAACCACCCCCTCCCGGCCCAGGACCTCGTACCACACGCTCCAGCCGTCCGTCCGCATCTCCCGGGCGAGCCGCACCATCCGCCCCTCCCAGGGCACCATGGGCCAGGGACGGTCGGAGAGGCCGGAGTAGTGGGGCTCGCCCAAGAAGCGTAGCCGCTCTTCTGCCTGCTTGAGGACTCGCGCGAACTCCACGTCTACCCCTCCCCTGTGTAGCGAAGACAGAGGGCCTCGAGGTCCTCCCGCCGCTCGTACCGGAACCTCCGAGGGTGGGTGGGGTCGTAGATCTGCTCCTCTACCCGGGCCACCCTCTTGCCGGGGAAGAAGCCCAGGTGGTGCCGGAGGTCCTGTTCCAGGCGTTCCTCCACGAGGTCGAAGCTCGTGGTGGTGCCGTCCGCGAAGCGGATGACCACCCGCCTCATCCTTCCTCCCTCCCCAAGACCTCCAGGTAGAGGCCCTGCCGCCTGGCCTCGAGGTAGGCCCCCGAGCGGTAGGTCCTCGCCCACCGCCCCCGGGACAGGGCCTCTAGGAAACGCTCGTAAGCCTTCCAGTCGGGGAAGCGCCGCTCCCGCCGCACGAGCTTGCCGTTTTTTAAGATGATAAGCACCGCTTTCATGCTTTCCTTGCCTCCTACCCCCTCCCGTGGGGCCGCTAGGCCCCCGGGCCCTGAGAGGGCTTGGGGAGGGCGCTTTTGGGGCCCGCCCTCCCCCGTTCTGCGCGAAAGATTACTTTCGCGCATGCCCTCCACCCCTCCCCTAGCCCGCCCTCCGCCTCCGGTCCGGCCCCCGCACCTCCACGCTCCGGTTCACCCGGGAGAGGAGGGCTTCGGCGTTCTCCCCAAGCCGCCTCGCCGCCTCCTCCAGGGTCCGAGGCGGGTTGTGGGACGAGGCCGAGGAAGCCACTGGCGTCTGCTAGGGGCCTTTCCTGAGGCCGCATCGTCTGATAATGTGGTCACGTGGAGAAGAGAGCCAAGAGCGTGGGTGTAAGAGAGTTAAAAGCCCACCTAAGCCGTTACCTTCGCTTGGTCAGGGCAGGGAGCGTTCTGGTGGTTACCGAAAGGGGTAAGCCCCTGGGCCGACTGGTACCTCTATCCCCGGACCCTCTGGAGGCCCTGAGGGGTCTGGCCCAGGTGGGTGTGGTCCGCTGGTCGGGCCAAAAACCCCGCCCCCGCAAACCGGTAGCTAAGGCCAAGAGGCGCCCGGTGGCTGACCTTCTCCTGGAAGAGCGAGGATGATCCTCTACCTGGACTCCAGCGCTCTGGTAAAGCGGTATGTAGCGGAGGAGGGTTCGGAGGAGGTGGCAGCCTGGTCCGCCGAGGCGGAGGCCCTGGCCACGGCCCTCGTCGCTCGGGTGGAGGTACCGGCAGCCCTGGCCAAGGCTCAAAGGATGGGTGTTTTGACAGCGAGTGGGTTTCGGCGTGCGATCCAAGCCTTTGCCGAGGACTGGCCGGACCTGGTCCACCTCCCCTTCACCGAGGCCCTGGCGAGCCGGGCCGCGGACCTGGCGGTGGCCCACGGGCTCAGGGGGTACGATGCGGTGCACCTCGCCTCTGCCTTGCTTTTGGCCGAGCTGGTGGATGCGCCAGTGGCCTTCGCCGTCTTTGACCGTACCCTGGGGAAGGCCGCCCAAGCCGAAGGGCTTGGGGTTTTGCCCGAGGCCCGGTAAAGGCCGGGCTCCCACGGGAAGACCTCCCTTGGGGCCATCCATTTCCTCCACCAGCCCCTTGGTCAGCGAAGCTATCTTGGTCAGCGAAGCTACCTTGAGGACCAGGGTGTCCTTGAGCTCCAGGAGGGAGATGTAGGCGGCCACCAGGAAGGCCTCCGCCGCCTTCTCGTCCTCCTCCTCCTCCAGGGCCCGGAGGGCGGCGAGGAGCTCCACCTCCAGCTGGACCAAGGCGAGGGTCAGGGCCCGGCTCACAACCGCACCCCCTCCGAGACCAGGCGCACGAGGAGGCCCACCTCCTCCGTGCAGGCTCGGGCGATCTCCAACTCCGCCTTGGCCCGCTGGTAGCGCTCCTCGGCCTCGGCCAGGGCCCGGTAGAGCTCGGCGTACAGGGCGCGGGCCTTGGCCTCCCGCTCCTCGGCGTTCCTACCTTGCACCTCCCCGGAGAGGAGGCCTTGGGCGATGCGGGCCTCCAGGGCCTCCTTCGCCTGGGCCCGCTCCAGGGTGGCCTCGAGGGCCTCCTCCAGGGCCTTCCGATACGCCTCAAACACCTGCCTCACTTCGTTCTCAAGTCTGAGCATCCTTCACCTCCCGCCCCTTCCCGGGGGGGGCTTTAGCCCCCCCAAGCCCTCACGCCGCCAGAAGCTCCGGGAAGAGGGGCACCCTCGGGTCCCCCCTCGCCCCCTCCTCCGCCGCCTCCCGCCACCCGGGGGGAAGGGGGAGGGGGAGGACGGTCGTGGCGAGGTAGGGGTCCTCCCGGAGCCGGGCGAGGACGAGCGCTTCCGCCTTCCTCCCCTCTCTGCCCGAGAGGAGCTCCTGGAGGAGGCGGCTATCCAGGAAGGGAAGGCCGAAGAAGGCCTCTTCCAGGAGCCCCCGGATCACCTGGTTAGCCCTGGCCTCCGGCGTCTTGGGGAGGCAGGAGTCCGGCGATGAGGGCGTAGAAGCGCCCATCCCTCACCTCCACCAGGGGCGCCCTGGGGCCGGGGTAGAGGGCGAGGTCGGCCCCCTTATTATACAAAGCTTTTGACATCCTTGAGCTTACGCACCAAACTGCGAGAAACTTCCCAAAGTTTGGGATCGTCTGGGTTTCTCCGCCGCCCCAAAAGAGCTTTCAGGTCCACGATCTGGGCAATACGTCCCGGCCGAGGCGTCATGAGCACCACACGATCTGCCAAGTAAGCCGCTTCCAGAGGGTTGTGGGTTACGTAGAGAACTGTACACCCTAGATTTTCCCAAAGGCTTAAAAGCTCCTCACGAAGGCTCATGGCAGTAAGCTCGTCTAGAGCTGATGTAGGCTCATCCATCAGTAGAATCTCGGGCTCCACAATTAAAGCACGGGCGATGGCCACCCGCTGCTGTTGCCCCAAGGAAAGCTGGCTAGGGTACGTTTCGGCATACTCTTCGAGCCCAAGGCGGGCCAGCCAGGCATGGGCTCGATCCTTAGCTTCCCTATCCCCTTCCCTCAAAACGAACGTAAGGTTCTCCCAAGCCTTAGACCAAGGAAGCAGGCGTGGCTCCTGAAAGACGTAGCCTATTTTTGGAGGGATCCGAGCCCCCAGGAAGCGGATCCGCCCTTGGTAGGAAGAATCCACACCCCCAATCAAGTTAAGGAGGGTGGTCTTTCCGCAACCCGAGGGTCCTAAAAAGGCTACAAACTCCCCGGGGGCTATTTCCAGATCGACTTCTTCAAGGGCAACCCGCTCCTCCCCCCTTAGGCCGAAATAAACTTTCCTCAGTTTCTCCAAGACCACGCCTACCATCAAAGCATTCCTTCCAGGGATCTCCTCCAGCGAAGCGCCCGCTCGGTTAGATAGAGCATAGCCAGATCAAGGAGAGCCAGGACCAGGGTTATGGCCAGGCCATAAGCCAAGATTCCCCGCATCTCAAACATTTGAAAATAAAAGTTGATCTGGTACCCCACACCGCTGGTTCGGCCTAGGAGCTCCGCAAAAACCACCATCTTCCAAGACAGGGAAAGAGCCCCTCTAGCCGTGCCCAAAAGGTACGGAAGGAGCTGGGGAAGCACAACCTGCCGGAGAATTTTTCCCCGAGGCTGGCGAAAGGCCCGCGCCATCTCTAAAAGCTTGCTATCCAGTGCCCTCACCCCCTCCCGCATCTGAACGGCCACCTGGGGAACGACGATAACGGTGAGGGCCAGGACCACAGCCCACTCGTTAAGACCCAGAAGCAAATAGGCCACCACCACCGGCAAGATGCGGGGTATGGTGAGCCCCAAAACAATCCACGCTTCAAGAAAGCGATCCAAGTTCCGAGAAATCCCGACCCCGAGCCCCAAGAGGGTGCCAAACCCCATGGCCAATAGAAAGGAAGCCAGCACCCGCCAGAGCGTGATCCCAAGATGATGCCACAAGGGCCCTCTAGCCTCCTTGAGGAGAAAGGCAAAGGTCTCCCCGGGGCCTGGCAAAACCTGGGGGCCCATAAGCCAGGAGAGGACGAACCATAGGAGAAGGAGGCTGAAAAGGGAAGAAAGACGGAGAAGTGCCTCCTGGGGGGGGAAAAGCGTCCGAGACCGCCCGACAGTCCTCACGCCGCTAAGGCCTTAAGCTTGTGTCGAACGCCCGAGGGTCCAGCTGGCGTACCCCCACCACATCCGGCCCCGCCACCTCTACAAGGCGGCGTACGAGGTTGGAGAGCGCGACCACCACGCCCGCATCCCAACGGCTGGGTAGCCCTTGTGCCCAACGCTCCCGGACCTTCGGCAACAGGCTACGATCGGGCAAGGCGTAGAGACCCTTATCCACGAGCTCGTCCCAAAAAGCGGCGTCCGCTTTCATCCGATCCGTAGCCAACTGAATGGCCCTCAAAAAACGGCGCAGGGCTTCACGGTCGACGTCCTCGCGGGCCACCACCAGAAGGAGGGGCAAGTCAGTCGGAAGTCCCATCTCACGGAGCATCTGCGCATTGGAAATGAGTTCCCGGTAGCGACCCGTAGCCACCATGCGGGCGATGAAGTGCCAGTAGGGTAAGGCCGCATCCAGTTCCCTGCGGTTCAGCAGCTCAGCCATGAGGGGAGGTGCTACGGCGAGGACGCGGCTATCCCTCTGCGGATCAAACCCGTACCGCGAAACGGCAAGGGCCCTCAGGAGAAGAAGGCTCTTGTCGTCCAAGCTGGCGGTCCCAATGGCCTTTCCCTTAAGGTCTACTACAGAACGAAGGGGGCTATCGGAAGCCACCACCACTCCGCCTGTAAGGAGGCTAAAGGGGTAGACCGCCCGTACCGGGAGGCCGCTCTGCCGGGAAAGATGGACCCCGATGAAGTCGTCGACCACCACCTGGGCCTCCCCTGCCCTTAGGGCGATCTCCGTGGCCTGCTTGGTAGCGTAGGTTTTGGCCTGGACCGCCAAGCCTACCTCCTGGGCAATGCCGTACCGCTCTATGGCGTAGACCACCCAAGCAAAAGTGCCCCCTGCCTGAAGGCCCACCCGAACCACCTTGGTTTCCTGGCCCAAGGCCAGCCCTAAAGCCGCCATCAAAACAACCACCATCCACCTGCGCATACCCTTCTCACCTCCCCCGCATTGTCGCCATGGCTTTAGCCGCTGCGGCAGTAGCCAAAACGGGGAAAATCAGGGTCACCCCGAGATCCACTCCGAGAGGAAGCTGGGGGTACTCCAGCAGAACCAGGCGCAACAGGTCCAGAACATAACTCACCGGGTTGATGTAAACCAAAGCCTTAAGCCACAGAGGAAGCTCTACCACCCACCCCCCTCCGATGGTGTGAATGCCAAGGCGCTCGAGCTCTGTCCGCAGGGCATCCGGGATATCTAAAAACCCGACCCCACCGATAACTCCCTTGAGAGGAAAAATCGCCCCGGAGAGAAAGTAAAGGGGCTGGATGACCCCGTTAGAGATGCTGCCGAACCCTTCAAAGGTCCGCATTTTGGTAGCCAGCACAACCCCGACCCCGGTCACGGCGACGCCCAAGGCGAAGATGACCCCCCAGGCGAGAAGGAGAGACTTCGCGCTCAGCGGGACCCCGATGGCGGGAGCAAAGAGAAGGGGAATGGTTCCCTGGATCAAGGCCACCGTGGCCCCGCCAAGAAGCTTACCCACCGCCACGGAAAGCATAGGGGCTGGCGAAACCAGAACCTCCCGCAGAAGGCCCACCTCCCGATCCCAGACCACCACGATGGCCGCCTGTAGCCCCGCAAAGAGCACATTCAGAACCACCACGCCGGGGAGGATGTACTGCGCGTAGGTGTACCCCTCGATTTCCCGGAAAGAGGCCCCCAGACCGTACCCTAGAATGAGGAGCCAAAGCACCGTACGGGAAAAACCTCCAAAGGCTTGGGATCGGTCGCGGAGATAGCGCAACACCTCTCGCTTCCAAAAGACCCATACGACCCAAAGCCCCCAGCTCCGCCCCCCAAGCCAGACCTTCATCATCGGCTATGTTCCCCTCCCCGGCGGCGGAACTCTAGAAAGCGCTCGCGCGCACCCGCGCCCTCGTCCCTTAAGGCCTTGCCTGTCAAGGCCAGAAAAACCTCCTCTAGGCTGCCCTCCTCTCGCCCCAAGCTTCGCCGCTTCAACTCCCGGGGCGTTCCTACGGCCACCAGCCGCCCGCCCTCCAGAATCCCGACCCGATCCGCCGACTCTGCCTCCTCGAGATAGTGGGTCGTGAGCAAGACGGTAAGCCCCTCCTCCCGTAAGGCTTGGATGGCTTCCCAAAGGCGGTGCCGCCCCTGAGGGTCTAGGCCCAAGGTAGGCTCATCCAGGAAAAGCAATCTCGGCCGGTGCATGAGGGCCCGGGCCAGCTCCAGCCGCCGCTTCATCCCCCCGGAAAAAGTGCGGACGGGTCGGTGGGCAACAGACTCCAGTTCAGCCCAGGCCAAGGCTTCCGCGATTCGCCTACGTATCTCGCTTCTCGGCAGCGCGTAAAGGTAGGCGTGGACCTCGAGGTTCTCCCAGGCGGTGAGGCGCTCGTCCAGGGTGGGATCTTGGAAAACCACGCCGATTTCTCGCCGCACGGCCTCGGCCTCGCGCACCACGTGGTGGCCAAGGACATAGACTTCTCCGCCGCTGGGGCGAAGGAGGGTTACGAGCATGAGGATGGTGGTGGTCTTGCCCGCCCCGTTGGGGCCCAAAAGGGCGAAAAACTCCCCTTCCTCCACCTCGAGGTCTAGGCTAGCCACCGCCAGCACCGACCCTATACGACGGGTAAGCCCCCGGCAGAGGATCGCCGTCACGGCACTCCCAGGCTACGCCCAGCCTCCTCCAAGAGGGAAGGAAGCCGCTCACAATCGGGCGAAGGGGCTTCCAACAGACCTTTCAAAGCCTCCGCCACCTCGGGCGCCAAAGTGGCCAAGGGATCGGCGAGGTACGTCTCGTAGGTGAGGCGGCTGGAAAGCCATTTCTCCTCCCGTAAGCGCCCCGGTCCCGAGGCGCAGGTTTGGATCGCCTGGGCCCGGAAAAGGGCCCAGGGAGCGGCAAGGTCCCTCGGGAGGAGCTCGAGGCCGAGGCCCCCTTCCAAAGCCGTCACCAGGTCTAAAGCCGCCCTCTCCAAGTCCTCCGGATCGGTGGGGCGGGCCGGAGGGGAGGGGGAAGGGTAGAACCCCTTGAGGACCACCAGGGCTTCCTCGCCCGCTCGCCGGGCTTCCCTCGGAAGGCCTGAGGCCAGGGCCTGGAAAACCGCATCCAGGCGTTGCAGAAGGAAATACCCGCGGCGGTAGGCCCCCTCGTCGCCGCGGACCCAATCCTCGTAGCTTTCTGCCACGCCGTCGTCCCTAAGGACAAGCCAAGCGGCAAGGCCCGCCAACAGAGAGGGCTCCCTTTCCGGAACCAGGACCTGCGCCGCCCGATCAAGAAGGTCCAGCGCTCGACGCACCGCCTTCACTAATCCCGCCCGATCTCCGCTCTGGGCCGAGCCACGAACCGCCGCCAGGGCCTCTTCCAGCGCCCGCAAAAGGGCCGGGTCCCTGGCCTCGAGGGTCCCCGCAAACAGGGCCAGGTACCTTTCCTCCTCCGCTTCCTCCCCCTCCTGGGACCCCTGGGCTAGGGCCTCTAGGCCCGCCCCCAGGGCCTCGAGGGCAAAGAGATGGCGCAAGGGCTCTTCCCTGACGATGAGAAGCGGCTGGGCCAAGGCCGGGAGGAACATGGCGAGGGCCAACCCTAGCCACCTCATGGGGCCACCCCAATGACCACCGAGTGGGGCCCACGCCCTGCAGGGATGCTTCCCACCACGCTCAAGCTCTCCGGATCGATAACGGATACACTGTCGGAAAGCCCGTTGGCGGTGTAGATCTTGCGGCCGTCCGGGGTAATGGCGATGCCCCAGGGGCGGCGGCCCATTCGTTCGCGGATCGCCTTGATCACCCGGTTGGTCCCCGTATCGATCACGTACACCGTGCTCGTCCCTCCTCCGGCCACGTAGAGGCGCCGGCCGTCTGGCGACAAGGCCATTTCCACAGGTCGGGAGTCCAGGCCAAGGGAGATCGTGCCGATCACCCGGTGCTCTCGGGCGTCCACGATGGAGACCGTTCCGCCGATCTCGGCAGAAACGTAGGCTCGAGTCCCATCGCGGCTAAAGACCACGAAGCGGGGGCGATGGCCCACCAGAAAGTGTTTTACCAGCTTGAGTGCCCGCGCGTCGATCACCGTCACCGTATGGCTGGTCTCGCTAGTGACGTAAACAAAGCGGCCGTCTGGACTCACGGCCACCCCCTCGGGCTCCACCCCTGTTTGGAATTCTCCCAGCTTCTTTCTGGTTTCCAAATCAAAACCCGTGGCTCGGGCCGCGTTCTCGTTGGCCATCCAAAGTTGCTTCCCATCCGGGGAAACGGCCACGCGCTCCGGGTTCGTACCCACCTGATCCACCCCAAACTCGGCCACCACTTGGTTCCTCGTCACATCGATGGCCACCACCTTGTCTTCTGGGCTACCTAGTTGGGGGTTGAAGTCACTCAGAGCCACGTAAATGGTGCGGCCGTCCGGGCTCACCGCCATTCCCCGAGGCCGCACCTCCCCGGGACGGCCAGCCACGGGAATCGTCCCAATCACCCGGTCGCTGGCCACGTCGATGACGGTGATGCTGGCCCCATATTCGTTGGAGACATAGGCCCGGTAACGCCCCTGGGGCTGGACGAAAGCCCCAGGGGCCAAGAGGATCCAGGCCAGGATCCCCAAGGCCAGAACCCCTCTCTGCCCTACGCTCATCAGCCTCACCTCCACCGGCAGCGGCTCTGCGGCCGCAGGTCGCCGATCTGGTCCAAGCGCTCCACCGGGTCCGTCCCCGGACGGTAGATGGCGGGAAGCTCCCCTACCAGGCTCGCCCGGTCCCAGGCCCCCTGGGCCTGGACCACCTTAACCAGGTAAAGGGGCTGACGAAGCTGGTGATCCCAGGGGCGGAAGGAAACTCCAATCCCCTTGTGCACGTCGAAAACCGCACCGGGGTCCTCCAAGTAGGTGAGGAGCCGCGCCTCCTCCGCTGTCTGGGCGAAGGCCACCGCCTCAAAGAGAAGCTTGACCGCCTGGTAGGCGGACCAGGCCGGGGGGTCCATGGGACGCCCAAACCTCGTCCTGTAGCGGGCGTTCAGCTCCCGTGCCCCGTAGGCATCCAGCTTGGCCTCCCACAGTACGGCCCGGTACCCGGCTCCGACCTTCGGCGCCCGGGCCACCATCTCCGCGAAGAAGGCCCGCGTCTGCGTTTCCGGATAGGGGAAGCCCGTGACCTGGCCGGAAAGCCCCAGGCGCTCGTACAGGGGCAGGAAGGCCAGCTGGGCTTCTGGGGGCAGAAGGAGCAGGACCACCTGAGGCCGGACCCGGCCCACAGCCTCCAAAGCCTGCCGGAAATCCTCCCCTTGCACCCCGGCCTCCCCTGCGATCCGGGCCCCGAAGTGTCGCTGCAAAAGGGCCCTCCTGGCCCGCTCCCTCAAGGCCTCCCCCTCCGGCCCCCCGTAGACCAGAAACCACGTCCGAAACCCCGCACGGACAAACCAAGTGGCCAGGGCGTCTAGGTACATGGCCGCGCTGGCCTCCAGATGAAAGGCAAAGCGGCTACAGGCTTCGTTCCGCAAGCGGTCGCTGGGATCCCCGATGTTGAAAAAGGGGATGCGGCGCCGCTCCGCCACCCGCATCAAGGCCAACGCTTGGCCTGCAAACCCCCCAACCAGGGCAAAGGCTCCCTGGGCCGCCAACCGCTCCCCAGCGGCCTCCGCCTCCTGGGGGGTGGAGGCGGAGACCCGGAGAACCCTAAGGGCCTTCCCCAGGAGCTGGGCGTTGAGGTTGTACTCCTCCTCTCCCATGGTCAAGCCGTTGCGCGCCGCTTCCAGAACCGCTCCCGATCCCGGCGGCAACACAGCCCCAACGCGGAGCTCTTTGGCCTGGCCTCGTGCAAGGGCCAGAACACTCATCCCTAAGGCAAGAAATCGCCTGCGGCTCATCCGCACCACACGAAACCCCCTAGCGACAGGGATCGGGCCCGGCGAGCTGCTCCAATAAGGGAAGCGGATCGGCTCCAGGGGAAACCTCGGGCACCTCACCCACCAAGCGTACAAGCCCTTGGAGCTGGGAGAGGCGTACGCCTAGCTCGGCTTGAGGGTTGACCTGGACCAGATAGAGGGGTTGGAGCAGCTGGTGGTCCCCGGGACGGAAGGCCAAGGGGGCCCCCTTGTAGAGGTCGAACCGGGTGTGGGGATCTGCAACGTAGCGGGCGATCCGGGTCGGGTCGGTGCTCCCGGTGGCCAGAGCGCTATCCACCACCACCTTCACCGCTGCGTACGCTGCCCAGGCAGAGGGATCCATCGGGACTCCGGTGCGGGAGGCGAACTCATCGTTCAGAGCCCGGGCCGAATCCGCAGTGGCCTCCCACAGATCCAAGCGGTAAGTTGTCTCTGGCCGATCCGTCACCTGCCGCATGCGAAGCCAGTATGCCCGTGTCTGGACCTCAGGGTACGGGAAGTGCACCACGGAAAAGGCCAGAGGGCCTTCCAGTTGAGCAACTAGGAAATCCTGATCCTCGGGAGGGAGAAGCGAAAGAAGGACTTCTGTCCCTTGATGGCCCGCGGTTTCCAGGACTGACTGGTAAATGCGCATTCCTTGGGGCACGCCCCACTGTCCAACCACAGCCCCTCCGTTGCCGGCGATGATCCTTTGCGCCAGATCAGCTATCTTTTGGCCATGGGGCGAGGCCGGATAAAGGAGGAACCACCTTCGGGCTCCCCGGGCAACCAGACCCTGGACAAGCCCCTGAAGGTACATTTCCTGGCTTGCTTCCACGTGAAATACGTAAGGACTACAACTTCTAAACTCCTCCTTGGCCTCACCAATGTTGAAAAAGGGTACGTGGGCCTTTTCGGCTACCTCCTTCAGCACGGATGCCTGATCGGATCCCAAGCCCCCCACCAGAGCCGAAACCCTTTCTACCTCCACCAACCGTTCCGCCGCTCTTTGGGCGGCCTGGGGAGTAGGGGCGCTGGCGAGTAAAACCTTCAAGGTGATCCCCTGCTTTGCTTCCAAGATCCCACTCAATAGATCCTCCGCCACCATAGCCCCGAGCTGGGCCGATCGCCCCACAGCGTCCGTGATGGCCGGATAGCCGGTGGGAATGGGCAGCACAACCCCCACCTTGAGCACGGTCTCCTCCGCCGCGCCGGCCAGGGGCTGGGGAAGCGGGGCCATGGGAATCCCGAGCTCCTCAAAGACCTTCTGAATCTCCTTCCAGCGCTCCGCAATGGCCAGGTTGAGAAGGTCCCGCAACTCAGTGTCCCCTGGGCGCAGGCCAATGGTGCCCATCTGGAACATGGGGCTCATGCCCACGAGCTCCGGAGCGACTGCAGCTAAAGCTAGACGATCGGGGTATTTCTTGGCGTAATAGGCGGCCACAGAGCCACTTAGCACGGCCGCGTCCACCCGACCGTCTAAAACCGCCTGCACCAGGGGCTGAGCCACGTCCAGCTGGTTCAGAATGCTTGGTGGGCGGAAGAGAACGGGAGTAACGCCCACACTGCGCAGAGCAAAGTCAATCTGACTTAGAGGATAAGTCGCGATTTTAAGAGAGCGCAAGACAGGATCCTCCAGCGAGGCTGTAGGTATAGGATGCTCTCGGCGGAAAAGGAAGACGTGGGGGATCTGGGAGTAAGGTACCGTGGTCGTCAAGCCGAGGAACCCGTCAGGCACCCCCATCACCAGGTCGCAGACCCCCACGCGCAAGTAATCCCGCACGTTGGTAGGCGTGATGGGGATCCAAACGTAGCTGGGACGGGCCTTCAAAGCCTCTGCCAGCAGAGAGGCAATTCTGACCTCGTACCCTCCCGTAAGCTGGTCCGAAGCGGGGGGATTGTTGGGCTCCAAACACACCTTCATTTCCCAGGCCCGAGCCTGCCCCACGCCTATAAAGAGCCCAAATCCCAGGGCTGAACAGAATAAGGCGTCTCTGAGTCGCATCGCTTTCCTCTTCTCGGGGAGTTTCCCCCCCAGGTTTCCCTGGGGGGCCTAGAAGAAGCTCCCTCTGCCTCAGGGCAAAGCAAAGACGAAGACCGTCACCTCACCCTCCACGATGTCCGGTAGCCCGGTCTGGTGAGGTGCGGCCACGGCTGGAGCGCTACCCCCCACCACCACGGCCACGTACTGCTTGCCCCCAACGGCATAAGTGATGGCGTCCGTCTGGATGTAGGCGGGCATCACCTGCTGCCAGAGCACCTCGCCCGTGCGAGCGTCAAAGGCCCGGAAGACCCGGTCCATGAAGCCGCTGAAGACCAGGCCGCCCGCCGTGACCACCGGCCCCGCCCGGTTCTGGTAGCCGTAGCCGAACTCCCAGACCACCTTCCCCGTGGCCGGGTCGATGGCCGAAAGGGCTCCGTAACGGCTGAAACGGTCCGGTAGAGCCTGGAACTCGGCGTTGATGGGGTTTTGCCCAGGCTTCCAGTCCGCCGGGGGCGGGCTGTTCTTCAGGTTTTGGCAGTCGTAAACGTTGGGCCGGTAGTAAAGCCCGGTGTCCGGAGAGAAGGCCGCGGGCTCGTAGTCCACCCAGCGGAAAGCGCAAACCAGACGCGTGTCCCCCGGGTTCTCGTAGCGCATGCCGTCATCGATGATGGGCTTGCCGTCCGGGGTGAAGCCCTTGTGAATGGTTACTTCAGGCATCATCTGGTACCACTTGAGCATCTGCCCACTCTGAACATCAAAGACCAGGAGGAAGCCCGTAGTCGTGGGCAGAAGGGCTACCCGGCGGCTCTGACCGTCGATTCGCAGGGTGGCGATGGTAGGCGTGGCGATCTGGTCTAGGTCCCACTCGTCATTGGGAACCACCTGGTAATACCACTTCAGCTTGCCGGTGTCCACATCCAAAGCCACCCAGCTGGCGGTGTAGAGGTTGGCGCCCCTGCGGTACCCTTTGGCGTACCAAGGGATTGGCTGTCCGATGCCGTAGATGAGGGTCCGGGTCTCGGGATCGTAGGCCCCCGCGTTCCAGGCCGAACCTCCACCCCACTCTGCTGCAGAAGGCGGATCCCAGGTCTCAAAGCCGGGCTCCCCTGGCTTGGGAACCGTGTTAAAGGTCCAGAGCACTTTACCTGTTTCCGGATCCAAGGCCACGATTCTGCCAGGTACCCCACCGGCATCCGCCCCTGAAGGCCCTACGATGATCTTACCTCCGGCGAAAATGGGGCCGGTGGAGAAGCCTTCCCCGTACTCGATCTGACCCACCTGGGTGCTCCAGACCTCCTTACCAGTACGGGCATCCAGGGCCACCACCCTACCATCGGCCAGTGCGTGGTAAACCTTACCATCGTACACCACCACGCTTCCCCGGCTCCGCCCAGCGGGGAGGCTTGCGGTCTTCTCGTTGAGCTTGTACTTAGCCTCCCAGATAAGGTTGCCGGTGGCCGCGTCCAAAGCCACCACCCGGTCCGGCCCGTTGATGTACATCACGCCCCGGTAGACCACAGGGGAAAACTGGGCGTCGGTCCTAAACCCCAGGCTCCTGCTCCAGACCAAGCGCAACCGGCTCACATTGATGCGGTTGATCTGGTTAAGGGGGCTATAGCGCCACATCTCCAGGTTTCGGCCATAGGTGGGCCAGTCCTGAGGGGGTGGGTTGAGAAGCTCCTGCTCCGTTTGGGCCCAAGCCCAAGACAACCCCACAGCCAGGGCTACCCCTACGCTTAAAGCTTTCCATCCTTCCCTCATTTTTTCCCTCACCTCCCTTGCACGGCCTGGCGCCGCGCTTTGACCATTTCCTCGGAGATAGGCCCAAACCGATTGCCCCAGCTATTGCGTATGTACGTGAGAACGGCAGCGATCTGGTGATCGCTCAGCTTGTCCCCAAAAGGAGGCATGAAGCGGGAGCCAATAAGTACCTGGGTCATCACGAAGGTAGCGTCCTGAAGCTTAGCGTTACCAGCAAGCGCAGGACCGGCCCCTCCTTGGCCTCGGTCTCCATGGCAGGCGGCACAGTGGGTGGAGAACAAGGTTTGTCCCTCGGCCATAAGCTGGCCTTCCAAACCGGGCGGCAGATTAGCCTGTATAGGCGTTTGCGCGGCCTCCTGACGGGGCTTTATCGCCACCCCGTAGGGCGAGACCAAGAACCAAACCCCCCCCACGCCTTGGCCGTTGGTATCCCCGGGTTTCTGGTCGCGGGCGTAATAGTAAAGCGGCCAGCCGTTATAGGTTACCTGGAGCCCCCCGTCCTTGCGACGCACCGTGCCCAGGAGGTTGGGGGCCACGCCCTGGCCCGCGACCGCCTTGTCCCTTACCAATAGCGGAGGCCAGGCTTGGGCGCACTGGTCATAACAGGTGGGGTTGTCCTTGCTATCCCGGGTGTAGAGATAAAGGGCCCGGCCCTGGCCGTCCACAAGATAGGTGCCGTACTCCGGATGTTTGGCCGTAGCCACGGTTACCGGAGAGGCCTGCTGAAGAACCCAGGGGAAGAGAAAAAGTACCAACCAAAAAGCTCTTCTCACAAAGTTGTTCATAGCCTACTTTGAATTGTCGCACGGCCCCAAAAGGATAGTGTAACTACCATTACTATCTCCAGCCTCATGGCTGGACTTACGCGGCCTCCACCTGCACCGGTAACAGAGGGCTTAAATCCGGGCTCAGCTTACCCGCGATGGGTCTCCGTCTGCACTGATAAAAGCTCAACCCCAGCCCCTCCCGCTGCCGCTCCATCAGCCCGTAGGCCACCAACCCCAGCGCCAAGTGCGCCAGTAGCTTTCCCCTCCGCCAGTGCCGGTGCCCCGTCCACCCAAGCTCCTGCTATAGCCCCCGGAAGATCTCCTCTATGGCCTGCCGCATCCGGTAAACCTCCCGCATCCCCGAGTCCCACCACCCCTCCCGGTCCGTCCCCTAAAACTTCCCCCCGCGCTTGAGCACCCCCACGGCAAAGGTCAGGCCCCTAAGCCTCCCCGTCTTGACCCAACGGGTACCCCCATGCCTCCTGAGCTGGACACCGTCCAGCACACAGTTAGACCTGAGCCTTGTGACAAAGTCACGCCGTAGGCGTAGCTTGGGGCCAGCCGTGGGCATGGAGCCACTCCAGGACCTGCCGCGCCGCGTACGAGGCGTCAAAGAGCACCCCCTCCGGACGAAAGCCCGCCTCCTTGGCCCACTCCAGCAGGGCCAGGGCCAGGTCCAGCTTGCTCTCCTCCCCGAAGTAGGGCAGGAAGGCCAAGGGAATCCGCCGCTTCCCGTCCGTCCAGGCCAGGACCACCAGGGAAAGCCCGTAGGCCCAGCCCCCCGTGGCGGTGTCCCGCATCTTCCTCGTCACGGGCGAAGCCCGTATCTTGGGGCCCAGCTTGCCTGAGCGGTAGCGCCCGATGAGCACGTCGTCCAGGATGAGGTAGCCCCGTTCCAGGCCGCCGAGGTCTCGGCAGAGCTTCAGGGAGAGCTCAAAGAAGAAGGCCGGGGGTTGGCCCAGAGCGCGGTAGAGGGTGTCGTGGGCGAAGTCTTGGCCCTCGGCCATGGCCAGGGCGGAGGTGTTGATGGGGCTTTGGGCTAAGGCCTCTAGAGCGCGCAGAACGGGCCGTGGTATCCTGTGCATCGGGCCTCCCTAGTCACCGGAAGCCCATTCTATTGGAGAGTTTTGGCAGCACGTAAGTCCAGTGTTAGTCTGGGAAGTATGTTCGTGGGCCGGAAGGAGGAGGGGCGGGCGGTTCTCCTCTCGGTGCGGGCCGGAAGGGGGGTGGTGCTCTCCGCCCCGCCGGGGTACGGGAAGACGGCGCTTCTCAGGGAGCTCCTCCCCGCCCTCGAGGCCTGGGCGCGGCGCTGCCCGGGGGACGAGGAGTCTGGCCCAGGTGTGGTGGCTTGGTGACGCCCCTACCTGAGCAGGACCACCCGGAGCTTCCCCTCGTACCGGGCAAGGTCGGCGTCCGCGGTCCAAAGCTCCTTCGCCCCCGCCTCCAGAGCGGTGGCCAGCACCAGGGCGTCCACCAGGGGCAGGTGGAGGCCGTGGGAGAGCCGGGCCGCCCGCTCCCCGATGGTCCAGTCCGGCCAGACCACCCGGCAGACGGCGGGGATGGCCTGGAGGAGGAGCTCCGTGTCCTCCTTCTCCAGAGCACCCTTCAGGCCCAGGCGCAGGAGCTCCACCAGGGAGAGGCCCGACACCACCCCCTCCCTTTCCCCCTCCGCCAGGGCCCGCCACAGGGCCCCGGCCTCCTCGTGCCCCTCCAGGAGGCGGAGGAAGAAGCCGGTGTCAAGGGCGGTCACGCCGCCCCTCCTCCAGGAGGCGGTGGGCCTCCCCGGCCACCCGGCTCTTACCGGCCCGTTCCAGGACCTTTAGGCCCAAGGCCCTGCGCCGGCGCTCCTTAAGGTAGGCCTCCAGGGCCTCGGCGGTGAGGGCGCTCATGGACTTGCCCTCGTTCTCCGCCGCCTGGCGGAGGAGGCGGGCCAGGTCCTCGGGGAGGTGGACGGTTAGGCGCATACAGAATAGAGCATAACGCGAGGCATGCGGAGGAGCCGGGTCGAGCCCCACCGTGTCCCCGTCCACCACCCGGAGGGCGGCCACCGGGCCTTGGAGTTTGCCCTCCGGGGCGAAGGCGAGGGCAGGTAGGGCGAGGAGGAGAAGCAGGGCGAAGGGCTTCACCCTTCTCATCCTACCCACCCCTTCCCTCATCGCTTCACCGCCTCCCCGTTGGCGTTGAGCCGGATGACCTCAGGGAGAGGCTTCCCCGCCGCCACCGCCTCGGGCAGGCCCTTCAACCTCTCCAGGACCTTGAAGGGGATGTAGCGGTGCTCCCCTTCAATCACCACCCGGGGGTAGCGGTAGAGCTCCCTGCCGATGCCCCACGCCACCGCCGCCCGCTTGAGCGCCCCGGAGATGCCCCCCTTGAAGGGCTCCATGTCCGTGGCCCCGGAGCCGTCCTGCTTCTCCACCCACTCCCCGGTCTCGGGGTTCTTGATGGCGATGCTGGCGATGACCCCGTGCTCGTCCCCCACCTGGGCCGGGGTGTAGCGCACCTGCCACCCGAAGGGCCCGAAGGCCTCGTCAAGCCGGGCCATGACCGCCCGGGCGTCGATGAAGGGGGCGATGGTGGTCTGCCCGTTCTTGGTGCTGATCACCTTCCACTCGATCTCCTCCGCCGTGAGGGGCCGGGTGAGCCTGGCAATCGCTTCCGCTACCATCCTTCACCTCCTTCGCTTCCTTCCGGGGGGGCTTTGGCCCCCCAAGCCCTTCGTCTTAGCTACACGGGAGGGGGAGGAGGGGGTGGGTGTGTAGCTAAGACAACCCCCTCCCGCTCATTCCCGTGGGGCCTCTGCCCCCTGGCCCTCCTCCCCAAAGAGGTCCCGGAGCCACCGGTAGCGCTCGGGGTCTTCCTCTCCGGGCCTGGCCACGAGGCCCGTCTCCTCGAGGAGCCCCACCAGGAGGACGAGGGCGAGGAAGGGGCCCACCAGAAGGCCGAGGAGCAGAAGGAGCTCTACCACACCCCCCTCCCCTTCAGGGCTCGCCTCGCCCGCCGTTCCCGCCGCTCCCGGGGGAAGGCCCCGGGGTGGAAGGGCGCCCGGAAGGACCGATCTTTGCGGAGGGCCTCGAGGGCCAGGGCCTGAAGCTTGGCGCGAAGGCTCATGCCGCCCTCCTCAAGTAGGCGAGGACGAAGGCCCCCTGGACGAAGAGCAGGACCGGGACGGCCCAGGCCAGAGGCGAAGGGGCCCCCTCCTGCCACCGAAGGACGAGCCAGCAAGCGGCCAGAATGTTCCCCAAACCCGCCAAGTGCCCGACAAACCTCCACATGCTTCCCTCCAAACGAAGACGAGGGGCGGGTCTTCCCCGCCCCCCTGCCCTCCTTCGGCCTAGGCCACCGGGCGCTCCGCCGCCCGCGCCGTCCGGGCCTGAGCCCGCTCCCGCTTCTCCCGGAGCCAGAGGGAGAGGACCACGGCCACCTGGTGCTTGCAGGGCCGGGTCTTCCCCTGGGCGTAGGCCGGGCAGGTGCAGGTCTCGGCCTCGAGGTCCACGAGGTAGCGCTTCCCCGGCTGGGTTTCGCTCTCCACCACGAAGAGCCCCTCCATCCCCGCCACGGGGTGGACCTTCCCGAGGAGCGCCTTGGCCTTCTCCAGCTTGCCCAGGGTCTGGAAGAGCCTTTCCTTTAGAGGCATCGTCTACCTCCTTCGCCGCTTCCCGTGGGGCCGCTAGGCCCCCAGGCCCTCGGTCTTAGACACATGAGAGGGGTCAAAGAGGGAATGCAGTCAAGACACCACCGAGGAAGGCCCAGGGTGCCCACCGCAGGGCCAGGTGGACGGCAAACGAGTAGACTGGCCCCATGGAACCCCACCCCCTCCGCCTCCTGGAGGAGGGCAGGGACCGGGAGGCGGAAGCCCTCCTCCAAACCCCCCAAGAAGGCCTCCTGGAGGCCGAGCGCCTGGCCCTCCTGGGCTTTCTTGAGGGGCGGAAGGGGGACCTTCGGGCCTACCGCACCCTGGCCCTGGAGGCCGCCCGAAGGGCCCAGACCCCCTTCACCCTCTACCACCTGGGCCTGGCCCTACCCCCAAAGGCGGGGGCCCTGGCCCTGGAGGAGGCCCTCCGCCGCTTCCGGGGGGACGCCAAGGGGGAGGCCCGGCTCCACCTGGCCTTGGCCATCGCCCTGGAGCGCCTGGGCCGGCCCGAGGCCCTGGCCCACGCTGCCCTCGCCCGCCTCAAGGACCCCTCCCCCTGGACCACCCTCCACCACCTGCGCCTGGAGCTCCTCTTCGGCACGAAGCCCTTCCCGGAGGTCCTGGAGGAGGCGGAGCCCTTCCTGCCCCACCCCTTCCCCGGGGTGCGGATGCTGGCGGGGCACACCCTGGCCCTGACTCACCTCCTCCGGGGAAGCCCGAGGCGGGCCAAAAACCTCCTCCGGGGCCTTCTCCCCCTCCTGGAGCCGCAAAGCCTCGCGAGCTTCCTCGTCCTCGGGGCCCTGGCCCTGGACCCCCCAGAGGTCCGGCTCCTCCTGGAAGGGGCTAAGGCCTTCCTCCCCCGGGAGGGCTGGCCCTGGGGGTTTTACCTCCTCGCCCGGGGGCTTGGGGAGGGGGATGAGGCCTGCCTTCTCGCCGCCCACGGCCTCCTACGGGAGGACGGAGCCCCCTACGCCCTCCTGGCTGAAGCCCGCCTGAAGGCCCTCGGGGTGGAGGTGGAAGCCCCTCTGGCCCCGGAGCTTGCCCCCGGCCTGCGCCCGGAGGCCCGGGTCCTCCTTTTGGGAGAGGCCGGAACCCCCCTCCTTCGCTTCCTTGGGGGAGGCCCCCTCCCCTCCCTGGGCCCCAGGGGCACGGAGGCCCTGGCCCTCCTCCTCGCCCACGAGGCAGGCCTTTCGGGAGAGGCCCTGGGGGAGGCGCTTTACGGGGAGCCCAACCCGGGGGCCCTAAAGGCCCTCCTCCACCGCCTGCGGGAGAAGGGCTTCCGCATCTCCTGTTCCCCTTACCGCTTGGAAAACCCTCCCCCCTCGGACCTCGGAGCCTTCCTTAAGGCCCTCTCCCGGGGGGACCTGGAGGGGGCCCTGGCCCTCTACCAAGGCCCCCTCCTCCCCTGGAGCCAGGCCCCGGGGGTGGAGGAACTCCGCCTGGAGCTGGAGGAGACCCTGAAGCAGGCGGTGCTGGCCCAAGGGGACACGGAAAGCCTCTTCCTCCTGGCCGAGCGCCTGAAAGAAGACCTGGAGGTCTGGGAAGCCCTCCTGGAGAGGCTACCCCAGGAAGACCCCCGCCTTCCCATCGCCCAGGCCCGGGTGGCGAGGCTCCGCCGGGAGTACGGGGTGTGAGGCCGGGGGGACGCAGTTGGGGTCCCAGCAGGCCAAAGCGGGCCCGGAAGGCCGGGCCAGGAGGAGAAGCCAGGCCAAGAGCAAAAGCCAAAAGACTTTGCCCCTCATGCCCCCAGGGTGCCACGGGGAGGGTTACGCGGAGGGCCTGGGGTTACGCGAGGTTACGCGGGAGGTCAGGCGTGGAACCCCTTCCACGTAACCCCGCGTAACCTTCCCCCTGCTACCCTAAGGCCAGCCTGAGGACAGCCGAGAGGGGTGAAAGCCATGCAAGACGGGATGTTGCAGCTACCCGTGGCGAACCTCCAGGAACCCGCCCAGGCACCAACCCGGGGAGGGATGAACTACAAACCAAGCCGCTTCAACCACTTCCACACCCTGCCCACGGGCGAGAAGCTCGCCTTCAACTCCCTCTCCGGTGGCCTGGCCGTCTTGGATTCAGAAGGATGGGCGCGCTACACGGCCCTGGTCAAGGGGGAGCCCTTGGACCCCAAGAACCCTGTAGACCAGGGGCTCGTGGAAGGCCGCTTCGTCGTTCCCGAGAACTTTGACGAGCTGGCCTACCTTAACCCAAGTTGCTACCCAGCCATCTTCTGGGTCAGGAGACTGATGTTATGGGCCAGGACGAAGGTGAGAACTTTGATGACGAAACCCTCCTGGGTCACGGCGTGGATGCGCCTGGGGAAGAGGTGATGGAGCATGCTCCCCACCGTCTCCACCACCCTCCGCCCCACGATGGCCAGGTACTGCATCCAAGGGAGATACCGCCGACTGTTCCTCCTGCGGATGACCATGGGAACAACCCCCTGCGCCTCCCGAAGAAGGTCCTCGTACAGATGGCTCTCGTACCCCCGGTCCAGGTAGAGCTCCGCCCCCTCGGGAAGGTCCAGGGGAAGGAGGAGAAGGGAGGCGAGGTCATGATACCCTTTCTTGTTGTATTCTTCGTCCATGACCGTGGCCGACCACCTGACCCTG
>ERZ795043.776-NODE-776-length-21260-cov-22.462957_pt1 | contig 21260 bp, 22 predicted proteins | sample MGYA00375127_ERZ795043 | MGnify/ENA primary metagenome ERZ795043 (study PRJEB30172, sample SAMN05518447) | compost metagenome | isolation source: Feedstock adapted compost from Newby Island compost facility, Milpitas, CA | place: USA:Newby Island compost facility... | reverse complement strand
AGGTCGGGCTCGATGCCGATGCCGACGATGACGCAGGAGGTCTCGATGCGGGTGCCGTCGGTGGCCACGACGGCGCGGACGCGGTCGTCGCCCTCAATGCAGGCGACGTTGACGCCGAGGCGGAGGTCGACGCCGCGTTCGCGGTGGTAGCGGGCGTAGCGGGCGCCCATCTCGTGGCCGAGGACGCGGCGGAGCGGGACGTCGGCGATCTCGAGCACGGTGACCCGGCAGCCGGACTGGCGGGCGCAGGCCGCGATCTCGGCGCCGATGAAGCCGGCGCCGACCACCACGATGGGGGCGTCGGGCACCAGGTGGGGGCGGACGGCCAGCGCGTCGGCGAGGGTGCGGAAGTGGTACACGCCCTCGAGGTCCGCCCCGGGTACGGCGAGGCGGCGGGGGCGGCCGCCGGTGGCGAACAGCACCTTGTCGACCCGCAGGGAGCCGGTGCGGCCGGTGGACTCGGCGAGCAGGAGCCTGCGCTCGGCGGGGAGCAGGCGGGTGACCCGGGTGCCGAGGTAGAGGTCGATCTCGTCGGCGGCCCACTCCTCGGCGGAGCGCAGGCGGGTGCGCTCGGGCGGCATCGACCCCGTCAGCACCTCCTTGGACAGCGGCGGGCGGTCGTACGGGAGGTCGGGCTCGGCGCCGATGAGCACGATGCGCCCGCCGAAGCCCGCGCCGCGCAGGGCCTCGGCGGCCCGTGCGCCGGCGAGCCCGGCACCCACGATCGCGTACGTCTCCCGGTCGCTCACGTCGCCTCCGTTTCACCCGTTCCCGGACCGGCCTCCACCGCGGCCAACACCGCCGAGGGCTCGGTCCTTCCCGCGGCTCACTCTTCGGCCGATCGGGGCGATTCGTCCAACATTGCGTTCTAGTGGGCGGAACGTGAGGCCTTGGCGGGGGCGACGCGATACGTGAGAGTGGCGGCACGGCCGTTCCGCCGAACCCGGCGAAGCGGGCGACAAGGTTCGGACCAGCGACAGCGCCACAGCGCACAGCCAGATCGAGATCTGTCGGGGCTCTCCGCGTCGAGCCCCGTCGACGACCGGCCGGAGGAACGGCCCGGCCTCGGGCCGCCGTGACCAGTCACCTTGGAGGTCATGTCAGTGGGCGCTTTGCTGCCGGTGGATCGCCTCTACTCCGTCGGCGTCGTGGTCAAGGACCTCGAGGCGGCGACCCGCAGGTACGCGGAGATCCTCGGCATCGACCGGTGGGAGGTCCGCCACTTCGACGCGGTACGGCTCGGCGACACGCTGGCGTACGGCCGGCCGGTGACGCCGGGCTTCCGTACCGCGACCGGGACCACGACGGTGCCGCCGCGATCGGACCACCCGCTCGCCGGGCCGCTCTCGGTGCCGGTGACGTTCGAGCTGGTGCAGCCGCTGACCGGGGAGAGCCCGTTCCAGGAGTTCCGGTTCGTGCGCGGGCAGGGGATCAGCCACCTGGCGCTCGCCGTACAGGACGAGGAGACGTTCGAGCACACCCGGCGGCGGCTCGCCGAGCGGGGAATCGGGATCGCCGCCTCGATGACCGTCGACGGTCGGGTGCGGCGGCACTTCGTCGACACCCGTAAGGCGCTCGGCGGCTACCTCGTCGAGGTGCGGGTGCCGGGCGACGCAGGGGCCGACCTGGGCGATCTGCCGCCGGACGAGGTGTGGGACCACTCGGGGACGTACACCCGGCCGGAGGGGGTCGGGCCGCTGCCGGTGTCCGGGGTGTCCCACTTCGGGGTCGTGGTCCACGACCTGATGGCGACCCTGCCGCGGTACCACGAGATCCTCGGCGTGGAGCGGTGGGCGATCCGGGACTGGCGTACCGAGCCCGGCCTGCTGGAGAACGCCTTCTACCGGGGCGCGCCGGTGGAGCACGAGTACTTCACCGGGCTCACCCCGTTCGCCGACTTCGGCTTCGAGGTGATACAGCCGACCTTCGGGCCCAGCCACTACAACCGCGAGTTCCGCGACCTGTGGGGCGAGGGCGTGCACCACATGCTGCTCCACATCGACACCGACCCGGAGGCCTGGGACCGCACCCAGCGGTGGCTCGCCGGCATCGGCGTGCCCACGGTGATGGGCGCCGACCTCATGGGCGGGGCGACCGCGTTCTGCTACTACGACACCTGGGCGGCGCTCGGCGGCTTCATCGTCGAGGGGGTGCTGCGCCGGGAGAGGCCCGACCCCGAGCTCGCGGCGCCCGCCTACTACATCGACTTCGCCGCCATCACCGCGTCCCGGTGAGTGTCCCGTTCAGCCCGGAACGTTCCAAATCTCCGCAAGATCAGGAAAGAGCCGTGCCATGACCGTTGACGTTTCGCAGTACATCGACGCGGATCGGGGACTGATCCGGGGGGAGATCTTCACCAGCCAGGAGATCTACGAGCGTGAGCTGGAGCTGGTGTTCGGGCGGTCCTGGCTCTCCTCGCCCACGACTCGATGATCCCCAAACCCGGGGACTTCATCCAGAACTACATGGGCGAGGACCCGGTGCTCGTGGTCCGCCAGCGGGACGGCTCCGTCAGGGCGTTCATGAACCAGTGCCGCCACCGCGGCATGCGGATCTGCCGCGCCGACCGCGGCAACGCCAAGAGCTTCATGTGCTCCTTCCACGGCTGGACGTACGACACCGCGGGCAACCTCATCCACGTCCCGCACGAGGAGGAGGCCTACGACCCGGAGGTGTTCGACAAGAAGGACTGGGGCCCGATCCAGGTGCCGCGGCTCGCCAACTACAAGGGCTTCATCTTCGGCAACTGGGACACCACCGCGCCCTCGTTCGAGGAGTACCTGGGCGAGATGGCCTGGTACTTCGACGCCTACATCGACCGGTACGAGGGCGGGGTCGAGGCGATCGCCCGGCACAAGTGGGTCATCCCGTGCAACTGGAAGTTCAACGCCGAGCAGCCGGCGAGCGACATGTACCACGCGGAGGTGTCGCACGCCTCGGCCGTCCAGGTGCTCAAGCGGCCCGGCGCGGACAACGGCGCCGAGCGGTACGCCAAGGGGCGCGGCCACCAGTTCAGCTCGCCGTACGGGCACGGGGCCGGCTGGTTCGACACCACCTCGAGCAGCAGCCGCAACCCGGTGATCGCGGCGTGGGAGAACGAGACCCAGCCGCAGGTGGCCGAGCGGCTCGGTGAGGTGCGCGCCGCGGCGGTGCGCGGCCACGCGAACATCTTCCCGACCTTCATGTTCCTCAACAACGGGACCATGCGGGTGACCCACCCGCGCGGCCCGCACGAGATGGAGATCTGGGCCTGGACCTTCGTGCCGGTCGTGGCCCCGCCCGAGGTGAAGGAGCAGTACCGGATCGAGGTGCTGCGCACGTTCAGCCCGGGCGGCATGTTCGAGCAGGACGACGCGGAGAACTGGCTGGAGGAGCAGCGCATCCTCCGCGGCTACATGGCCCGCAGGAACCCGCTGCTCTACACGATGCAGCTCGGCCGGGCCCGCCGGGACGTGGACGGGTTCCCCGGCGTCACCGTGCCGCACTGCTACGCCGACGAGGGCGCGCGCGGCATGTACCGGCACTACGCCGACCTGATGTCCGGCCTGTCCTGGCCCGAGATCGTCGAGCTGAAGAAGAGCCGCGAGGCGCAGGCCGCGGACCGCTGACCCCGAGCACCCCAGACCCAAGGAGCGATCATGCCTCTGGTTTCCGAGCGCGCCGCCGGGACCGCCGTCCCCGTCGAGGTGCAGCGGGACATCGAGCGGTTCCTGTTCGACGAGGCCGACCTGCTGGACGGCTGGGAGTTCCGCGAGTGGCTCGAGCTGCTCGCCCCCGGCATCCACTACTGGGCGCCCACCCGGGAGAACCGGCTCTACCGGGAGCGGCGCAAGGAGATGGCCCCGCCCGGCGAGTCGGCCTACTTCGACGAGGGGTACGCCGAGCTGGTGCAGCGGGTCGACCGGCTCTACACGCACATGGCGTGGGCCGAGGAGCCGCCGTCGCGCACCCGGCACCTGATCACCAACATCCGGGTCGGGGCCACCGAGAACCCGGACGAGTTCGCGGTCGAGTCGAGCTTCTACGTCTACCGGACCCGCGGCGAGCGGGACGTCGACCACGTCGTGGGCAAGCGCTACGACCTGATCCGGCGGGCCGACACCCGGTACGGCTACCGCATCGCCAGGCGGACGGTCGTGTTCGACATGGCGACCCTGCTCGTCAAGAACCTCAGCCTCTTCTACTAGCCCGCCGCCCGCCGTGCCGTACCAGCGAAGGACGACCATGACCGCCATCCGAGCCCTGCACCCGCTGCCCGCGGGCACCGATCCCGCGGCGGCGGCCGGGCTCGCGGGCACGCTGCTCGGGCCGGTCGCCGCGCTCACCCCCGAGATGGGGCTGTCGCCGATGCTGTTCGCGTTCGGCGCGGCGATCATCGGCGGGTTCGGCCGGTTCGGCGGCGTGGTCGCCGGTGCCGTACTGCTCGGCCTGGTGGAGCAGTTCGGCGGCGGCTACATCTCCACGAACTGGCGGGAGGTGTTCCCGTTCGCCGCCATGCTGCTGATCATCGCCTTCCGGCCCGAGGGACTGTTCGGAGGTGAGGCCCGTGCTCGCCTCTGATCGGCGCACCGGTACGGCCGCGCCGGGCCGGCGCCGGGCCGCGGCCGCCGGCGGGCTGCCCCCGGTCTACGGGCGGCGCCACTACCTGACCGTGGCCGTCGTGCTCGCCGTGATCGCGCTCGCGGGCGCCGGAAACACCGGGAACATGTACCAGATCAGCGTGTTCAACACCGCGCTGACCGCCTCGGTCGCCACGGTCGGCCTCTACTTCGCCTACCAGCTCGGCGGCATGTTCGCCTTCTCCCAGGCGGCGTTCATGGGCATCGGCGCGTACACCTCGGCGATCCTCACCCCCGAGCACGGGTTCGTGTTCGCCGCCGGGGTGGCGCTGATCATCGCGGCGGTGCTCGCGTACCTGCTCGCCTTCCTGCTGCGCGACGCCAAGCACATGTACTTCGCGATCGGCGCGATGGCGTTCGCGGAGATCGCCGTGCTGGTGTTCCGGAACTGGGAGGTCACCGCCGGACCGACCGGCGGCGGCATGCTGTACGGCATCGCCCCGCCGAGCGTCGCCGGGTACGAGTTCGCCACCTCCGGGCAGATCTTCTGGTTCCTGCTCGCCGTGCTCGGGGTGGTGCTGCTGCTCAGCGTGCTGCTGGAGCGGTCCCCGCTGCGCCGGCACGCGCTCGCGGTGAAGGCGATCCCGCAGGTCAGCGAGTCGAACGGCATCGATCCGCGGCGCAGCGCGATGACCCTGTTCACCTACGGCTCCACGCTCGGCGCGCTCGCCGGGGTGCTGCAGGCGCACTCGCTCGGCACGATCGCGCCGGAGGCGTTCGAGGTCGGCGTGGCGATCAACCTCTACCTGATGCTGCTGCTCGGCGGGGTCGGCTCGATGTGGGGCGGGGTCGCGGGCGCGTTCTTCCTCACCTGGCTGCCGGAGTTCCTGCGGCCGGTGAAGGAGTACGAGACCGTGGTCTACTCGCTGCTCCTGCTCGCCACGATCGTGCTCTTCCCCAACGGCATCGTCGGCGGCGTGGCGTGGCTCGCCGAGAAGGTACGGCACCGCCGCCGCGGCGGCCGGTCGAGCGGGGTGACGACGCATGCTTGAGGCGACGGACATCCGGGTCAGGTTCGGCGGCAACACCGCGGTCGACGGGGTGTCGCTGCGCCTTGGCCGCGGCGAGGTGGTCGGCCTCGTCGGCCCGAACGGGTCCGGGAAGACGAGCTTCCTCAACGCGATCTGCGGCATCGTCCCGGCCACCGGCTCGCTCACGCTGCGCGGCGTGCCGGTGCCGATGGGCCGGCCGCTCAAGGTGCGGGCCGCCGGGCTGAGCCGTACCTTCCAGACCCCGCAGGTGTTCGACGACCTCACCTGCGTGGAGAACGTGATGCTGTCCGGCGAGCGGTTCCGCCGCACCGGGTTCCTCGGCGCCACGCTGGGCCGCCGCCGCATGCTCCGCGACGAGCACGAACGCACCGAGCGGGCGCGCCGGGCGCTGGCCACGGTGGGGCTCGACGGGATGTGGGACCGGCCCGCGAAGGGGCTCGCGTACGGCCAGGCCCGGTACCTGGAGATCGCGCGGGCGCTCGCCGGGGAGCCCGCGGTGATCGCGCTCGACGAGCCGTCGGCCGGGCTCAACGCCGAGGAGACCAACCGGCTCGCCGAGCTGCTGCGGTCGGTGAGCGAGCAGGGCGTCTCGCTGCTCATCGTCGACCACAAGATCGAGTACCTGAGCCGGATCTGCGACCGCATCGACGTCCTCGAGCTGGGGCGGCTGATCGCGTCCGGCCCACCCGAGCGGGTCTTCCAGGACCCCGCCGTCATCGAGGCCTACCTGGGGACATGAGCATGTTGAGCATCTCGGGACTGCGGGTCCGGTACGGCACCACCGTCGCCGTGGACGGGCTCGATCTGGCCATGGCGTCGAGCGGCGCCCTCGCCCTGCTCGGCGCGAACGGCGCGGGCAAGTCGAGCACCCTCAAGGCCGTCTCCGGGCTGGTGCCGTACGAGGGGGAGGCCGTCTTCGACGGGGTGAGCCTGCGCGGCATGCCCCCCGAGCGCATCGCCCGGCTCGGGCTCATCCACGTGCCCGAGGGGCGGCGGCTGTTCGGCAACCTCACCGTGCTGGAGAACCTGCAGGTCGGCATGACCGCGCAGGGCCGCCGCGGCGGCGGGCACACCGTGGACGACGTGTTCGACCTGTTCCCCGCGCTGCGGGAGATCCCGCACCAGATGGCGTGGACGCTGTCCGGCGGCCAGCAGCAGATGGTGGCGATCGGCCGCGCGCTCGTCGGCAACCCGCGGCTCATCATGCTCGACGAGCCGTCGCTCGGGCTGTCGCCGCTGGTGGCGCAGACCGTGTACGAGGCGCTGCGGCAGATCGCCGGGCGCACCCCGGTGCTGCTGGTCGAGCAGAACTTCTCGGCCGCGCTGCGGATCTGCGACCAGGCGGTGGTGCTCGCCAACGGCCGCGCCGTGTACGCCGGCGACGTCGCCGGGCTCGCCGACGGCACGCTGCTGCAGAACGCGTACTTCGGCTCCCCCGAGGCCACGTCGGGCTCCGCGAAGGGCTGAGCCGTACCGGCCGGAACGCCTGCGTCCCGACCCCTGGGACACCGGCGTTCGCGTGTGCGGCACGCCCGGTACGGCACGCGTGCGGCATGCCGTGGCACGGGTGTGTCACGGATGCGGCGGGCCGCTTTGGGTTGTCGGCACGGGCGTGGCACCGGTGTGGCACGCGTGCGGCATCGATGTGGCATGGCGTGCGCTCGACGTGTCACGGGTGGCGCGTCGGCGGCCCGGAAAAGAGGTGGCCGCCGGGGCGGGGCACCCCGGCGGCCGTGTGGTGCGGCGGAGTCGCGGGCCGGTCAGGCCGGCACCGCCGTGGGGAGGAGGATGAGGTCGGCGAGCTCACGCCAGGCCGTGACGTGTTCCAGGTCGGCGAGCCGGCGGCGCAGCTCCTCGGCGCGGTCGCCGAGCACCGGGCGTACCGCGGCGGCGAACTTGGCGGCGCGCTGCGCCTCGGTGAGCGGGTGGCTCGGGTGGCCGGGCTGGTGCTCCTGGAAGCGGCGGAACTCCCGGCCGCCGGAGCGGATCACCACCTCGGCGGCGAACCGGGCCTCCGGGCCGTTGCGGCGGTCGGCGATCCGGCGCACCTTCGGCATCAGCGCGCGCACCTCGGGGCGGCCCACCGACTCGTCGCTGAACTGCTCGGCGCCGCCCGCCCGGTCCACCGCGGCGACCGCGATCGTGTACTCCAGGCAGTGGCGGCCCTCGAGCGCGTTCGTCGCGTCGTGGTGGATGAGCGTCTTGTTGAGCAGCGGGTCGACGTGCACCTCGATCGCGTCGATGCGCTCGGGGGTCAGGTCGTGCTCCTCGACGAGCGCGATCGTCGCCTCGACCGCGGCATGGCTGCTGCCGCAGCACGCGTACGGCTTCTGGACCAGGCCGACCGGGCCCTCGATGACGAAGCCGTCGTGGCCCCGGATCGACTCGGCGGCCTCGGCCGGGCCCATCTGCCCGCCGTACGTGGCGAGGTAGCCGTTCGGGCCGAGCAGCCACTCGGCCGAGGCGGTCACCCCGCGCCGGGCGAGCAGCGCGGCGGTCACCCCCTGGCGGGCGGCGTGGCCGGCGTGCAGCGCCTTGGTCATCGAGCCGAAGTTCACCCGGATGCCGCTCGCGTGCGACGCCGCGATGCCGAGGGCGTGCGCGGTCTGCTCCACGGTGAGCCCGAGCATGCGCGCCGCCGCCGCGGCCGCGCCGACCACCCCGATCGTGCTCGTGGCATGCCACCCCTTCTCGTAGTGCGGGGTGGCCAGCACCCGGCCCAGCATCCCGTTGACCTCGTACCCGGCGACGAACGCCTCCAGGAACCGCCGCCCGTCCGCGTCCCCGCTCTCCGCGAGCGCCCAGCACACCGGCAGCAGCACCGCGCTGCAGTGGCCGTGCATCGGGTGCATGTAGTCGTCCCAGTCGAGCGCGTGGCAGGCCACCCCGTTGGCGTACGCGGCGCCCTGCGGCGCCGACCCGGACCCGGTCGCCCACACCGTGGCCGACCCCGGCGCCTCGGTGGTCGAGGTCACCAGATCGGCGGCGGCCCGCGCGACCGGCTCCCGGGTACCGGCGAGGCCCACCCCGATCGTGTCGGTGACCGCGACCTTCGCCAGCCGTACCACGTTCTCCGGAAGATCCTCGAACCGCAGGCTCACCGCCTTCTCGGCGATCAGCCGCTCGACGGGGGGTTCGGCGTTCCGCATGGTCACTTCTCCTGAGACGTCACGCGGCCTTCAGGCCGCCGCCGGCAAGGTGGTCGCCGATGATCCAGCCGAAGCCGAGGGCGGAGAGGAGGCCGTTGCCGGACATGTAGCCCTCGGCGGAGGGGCCGGAGATGCCGCAGGCCGAGCCGCCTCCGGCGTACAGGTTCGCGATGGGGTAGCCGTCGCGGTGCCGGACGCGGCCGGTGGTGTCGACGAGGAGGCCGCCCTGGGTGGTGAGGATGCCGTGGGTGACCCAGGCGGCGAGCAGCGGGAACTCGAGCGGGCCGTGGTCGACGCCGGAGGGGTCCTCGACGACGGAGACCGCGCGGAAGGCGGCGAGGGTCTCGGCGAGGGCCTGCTCGGGCAGGGAGAACGCGGCGGCGAGCTCGGCGGCCGAGCCGTACCGGGCGAACGCGCCGGCCGCGGCGGACTCGCGCATCAGCTCGGAGTTCATCGCGATCTCGTGCATGCGCTCGTCCCAGACCAGTACGGCACGGCCCGCGGGCTGCCCGGCGATGATGCGGCCGAGCTTGGAGTAGCCCTGGGCCTTCTCGTCGACGAACCGGCGGCCGTCGACGCACCCCCGAAGTAGAACTTGCGCGCCGCCCGCACCATCTCCATGTCGGGCTTGCTGAAGTACATGCCGGTGCGGGCCGGGCGCAGCCCGCTGCGCCGGTGGAACTCGGCCCGGGTCTCGGCGAGCGCGAGCCCGGTGGCGAGCGAGTCGATCACCGGGACCTCGTCCACCCGGGAGATCCCCTGGTCGGCGAGGAACACGTTGAGCGGCCCCTCACCGGGGACGATCACGTTCGCCCCGGCGTCGATCGCCTTCCGCGCGGCCCGGTGGAACGCGTCGACCAGCGGCCCCGGGTTGTCGTAGGCGGCCATCACGTCGGTGAACTCGGCCTCGACCTGCACGATCGGGCCGACGATCGAGCCGAGGCCGTACGCGGCCATGTTGCGGCGGATCTGCGGCTCGAGCGCGGCGATGAAGTTGACGATGCCGACGCAGGTGCCGAGCGTCGCCGCGTACGCCACCGAGGCGTTGCCGAACGCCACCACCGGGATGTCGACGAGCGTGCGGATCTCCTCGAACCCGGTGTCCGGGAGGGTGGCGATGAAGAACGCGTCGTAGCCCTGCTCCTCGGCGGCGAGCGCGGCCCGCACGAACTGCTCGCGGTGGAGGTTCGTCAGGTAGAGGTGGCCGATGTGCACGCCCGGATAGGAGCTCGGATAGGTGCCGGGCGCCATGCCGTGCAGCTCCACCTCGGTGCCGGGCCGGGCCGCCGCGGTCAGATGCCGGCGCAGCGCGTCCCGGTAGTGCGGCACGTCGTCGAGCACGGTGAAGCTCTGGTGCCAGATGCGCATGTCGGATTCCTGCCGTTCTCGCCGGGTGGCGGGTGGGGGTTCGGTGGGGTCCGTCCGGTACGGCGGGGCGGGCGCGGCCGGCGAGCCCTCACGATGGCCGCGCGCGCCGCCTCGCCGTGGCCCGGGGTCAGCCCTCGGCGGCCTGCCGCCGGCGATGCGGCCGAAGACCGCGCCGCGCAGCACCGAGGTGGAGCCGGTGTAGTTCGTGTAGTACATGCCGGTGAGCTCGCCCGCGGCGTACAGGCCGGGGATCGGCTCGCCGTCGGTGTCGATCACCCTCGCCCGGTCGTCGGTCTTCAGCCCGCCGAAGGTGAACACGTTCGACGCGATGATCGGGTACGCGCGGTACGGCGCGGCCGTGAGCGGCCGGGCCCAGTTCGACTTCGGCGGCTCAAGGCCCCGGGTGGCGAGCCCGTCGACCTCGAGCGGCCGGAACTCGCCCTCGACGCACGCCTTGTTGAACTCGGCGACGGTGGCGGCGAGCGCGTCGGCCGGGATCTCCAGTTTGGCGGCGAGGGCCTCCAGGGTGTCGGCCTCGATCGGCGGCTGGTCGGTGCGGATCGCCGCGGAGAAGTTCGGCACGTCCGCCCACCCGTCATCGAAGATCGCGTACGCGATGCCGTCCGGCTGGGCGTGGATGCGCCGGGCCACCCGCTCGTACCAGGCGTCCACCGGGCCGGGCGCCTCGTCGGTGAACCGCCTGCCCTCCTTGTTGACGAGGATGCCGTACGGGAACGCGAAGATCGCGGCCTCGGGCATGCCGGAGCGCGGGTCGACCGGCTCGGCGTGGAACAGCGCGAAGTCCCCGGCGGTGGCCGCGCCGACGGCGAGGCCCATCACCAGGCCGTCGCCCTTGTTGTAGTGGCCGCCGCGCGCCACCGGCCGCGTGTACCGGCCGCCGCGGCCGTGGTAGCGGGCCATCAGCTCGGGGTTGCCCTCGTACCCGCCGCAGGCGAGCACCACCCGGCCGCGCAGCTCGCCGCGGCTGGTGCGCACCCCGGCCACCGCGCCGTCCTCGACGATCAGCGATCGGGCGGCCGTCTTGTACCGGAACTCGACGCCGAGCCGCTCGGCCGCGGCGGTGAGCGCCTCGACCAGCGCGGCGCCGCCGCCGATCGGCATGAGCCGGGTGGTGGAGGTGGTGAGGAACGGCGTGGGCAGCGCCTCGAACCGCACCCCGTGGCCGCGGATCCAGCGCAGTGTCGGCCCGGCCTGGTCGGCGAGCGTGGCGACCACGTCCGGGTCGACCACGCTGAGCGTGCGGGCGGGCGCGGACCAGGAGTCGCGGTCGCGCAGCGTCTCCACCACCAGGCCCGGGTCGGGGTGGCCCTGGAAGTCGCCGAGCAGCATCTCGGCGAAGTCGTCGCACACCTCGTCGAGCGACTTCATGCGGAGGAACGCCTCGGTGTAGCGGGTGTTGCCGCCCGCCTCGTCCCGGGGCGCCCGCTCGGCGACGACGACGCGCGCGCCCGCCTCGGCGGCGGAGACGGCCGCGGTGAGCCCGGCCACCCCGGCGCCCACCACCACTACGTCGAACTGGGATGTGTCGGTCACGGACATGCCCGCTCCTATCGGGTTGCGTGGTCGACCTCGGCGAGGAACTCCGCCGAGGTGCGGACCGAGGCGAACATGGGGAGGATCTTCTCGATCGCGACGTCGTGCAGCGCCGGGTCGAACGAGGCGCACAGGTCCTCCAGCACGGTGACCTGCAGGCCGCTGTCGGCCGCGACGCGGGCGGTCGACTCGACCGCGAGGTTGGTGGCGACGCCGCCGAGCGCGACGTGCCGTACGCCCTGGGCGAGCAGCATGCCGAGCAGCGGCGTGCCCGCGAACGCGCCGACGGCCCCCTTGTCGATCACCGGCTCGGTGGGCAGCGGGGCGAGCGGGCTGACGATGCGCGCGCCGGGGGCGTCGGCGAGCATCGCCCGCTCGCGCGGGTAGGCGTCGAACCGCGGGGTGCGGTTGGTGCGCAGCTCGTACGACGGGTCGAAGGCGAGGCGGACGTGCACGACGTACAGCCCGGCCTCGCGGGCGGCGGCGAGGGTCTGCTCGGCGGCGGCGATCACGCCGCGGCGCGCCACCTGCTCGGCGAGCGCGGGCATGCGGCAGTGCTCGCCCAGCTCGCACAGCGCGACCTGGTAGTCGATGAGGAGCAGGGCCGTACGGCTCATGCGGGGGATCTCCTTTGCGGGTTCACCAGGCGGACCAGCCGCCGTCGACGTACACGATCTGGCCGGTCATGTAGCGGCCCGCGTCCGAGGCGAGCAGCAGCAGCGGCCCCTCCAGGTCGGTCTCCGGGTCGCCGAGCCGGCCGAGCATGGTGCGCTCGGCGAACCAGCGCAGCCGGTCCGGGTCGTCGGCGAGCGGGGCGGTCATCCGGGTCGGGTAGAACACCGCGGGCGCCAGGCAGTTCACGGTCACCCCGTACGGGCCGAACTCGGCGGCCATCGAGCGGGTGAGGTTGGCGATCCCGGCCTTGGCGGCGTAGTACGCCGACTCGGGGATCGGGCCGACCCGCTCGGCGTACACGGTGGAGAAGTTGACGATCGCGCCGCGCCGCCGCCCGGTCATGATCCGGCCCGCGGCCCGGTTGAGCAGCCAGGTGCCGGTGAGGTTCACCTCCAGCACCCGCCGCCACTCGTCGAGCGAGGTCTTGTCCACCTCGCGGCGCAGCATCATCCCGGCGGCGTTCACCAGGATGTCGAGCCGCCCGTCCGGGTCGGCGGCGTGCGCCACGGCCGCCTCGGCCTGGTCCTCGCGGGTGACGTCGCAGCGCAGCGCGCGGGCGCGGCGGCCGAGCGCGAGCAGCCTGCCGAGGGTGGCGTCGAGGTCGGCGCCGCGCGACGGCAGGTCGGCGACGACCACCTCGGCGCCGCGGCGGGCGAGGGCGAGCGCGGCCTGCGCGCCGAGGCCGCCCTCGGCGGCGCCGACCACGAGGGCGCGCCGCCCGGTCAGGTCGAACACGTCCGTGCTCACGTGGCCACCTCCTTGGTCGCGGTGATCCCGGCGATCCGGCCGAAGACCGCGGACTTGCCGAGCGAGGTGCCGGTCACGTAGCCCGCGCCGTGGAAGCCGCCGGTCACCTCGCCCGCGGCGTACAGGCCGGGGATCGGCTCGCCGTACACGTCGAGCACCCTCGCCTCGGCGTCGACGGTGACGCCGCCGTAGGTGGCGAGCAGTACGGCGGTGCACGGGTAGCCGTAGAACGGCGGGGTGGCGATCGGCCGGGGTTTGCCGACCCCGCCGGAGAGGGTGCGGCGGCCGAACCGGTCCGGCTCGCCCGCGGCGATCCGGGCGTTGTAGTCGTCGACCGTGGCCTGCAGCCGGTCGCCGGGGATGCCGAGCAGGTCCGCCAGCTCGGCGATGGTGCCGGCCTGCTGGAACTGCCCGGCGCGCAGCCGCGGCTCGAAGTCGTAGATCGGCACGTTCGGGTTGGCGTCGGCGAGCACCGGGGCGTCGAAGATCTGGAACGCGATGCCCTCGGGCTGGGCGAGGCAGGCGTCGCCGAGCTCCTTGTACGACAGCGACTCGTCCGCGAAGCGCTCGCCGTGGCCGTTGACCGCGATCGCCCCCTTGTAGACCGCGAGCAGGCCGTGGCCCTCCTCGGCGAGGTTCGGCCAGGGGAACACGCCGAAGGTCGCCTTGATGTACGGCAGGTCCGCGAGCCCGGCGCCGAGCTTGCAGGCCATGCGCAGCCCGTCGCCGGTGTTGCCGGAGCCGCCCGCCTTGATCGCCTGCTCCATGCGCGGGGCGAACCGGGAGATCAGCTCGGGGCTGCGGGAGAAGCCGCCGGTGGCGAGCACCACCGCGCCCGCCGCGATCCGGTGCTCGGTCCCGTCCCGGTCGGCCGCGACCAGGCCGGCCACCCGGCCGCCGCCGGTCTCCAGGCGGCGCACCGCCCACCGGTAGCGGACCTCGGCCCCGCGGGCGCGGGCGGCGCGCAGCAGCGCCTCGACCATCGCGGCGGTGTCGGCCGGGTGGGAGCGCGGCACCGACTGGCCGGAGCCGGGCAGCGGCGGGCCGAACGTGACGCCGTGGCCGCGCAGCCAGCGGTAGGTGGCGAGCTGCTCGCGGCAGTAGGCGTCGACGAGGGCGACGTCGTTGCGGTGCCCGCCGACCTCGAGCAGGTCCTTACGGAGCAGCTCGACGCCGTCGGACACCCCGGCGGCGGCCTGCTCGTCGGTGCCCGCGTACGCGTTGAGCCCGGAGGAGAGCACGGTGCTGCCGCCGGGGGTGGGGTTCTTCTCCAGCAGCAGCACCGCGGCGCCCTGCTCGGCCGCGGCGGCCGCCGCGCTCGCCCCGGCGAGCCCGGCCCCGGCCACCACCACGTCGAACCGCTCAGCCATCGGCGTACCTCTGCTCGACCTCGGTGTAGGCGGCGAGCCCGAACAGGGTCTGCCGGTCGGCCCACGGCAGCAGGTGCGGGGTGCGGCTGCGGGTATCCCCGGCCGCCTTGAGGTGGGCGAGGGCCTGGCGGCCGGCGTGCAGCATGCTGCGCATCAGGTAGTTGGCGAACAGCGCGATCGAGAAGCCGAGTTCGGCGAGCTCGGCGACGCTCAGCTCGGGGGTTTTGCCGCCCTCGACGATGTTGGCGAGCAGCGGGGTGCCGGCGAGCTCGCGGCCGATCGTCCGCATCTCCTCGACGGTGCGCGGCGCCTCGACGAACAGCACGTCCGCCCCGGCCTTCGCGTACAGCCTCGCGCGGCGGATCGCCTCGTCGAGGCCGTACGCGCTGCGCGCGTCGGTGCGGGCGACGAGCACGAGGCCGGAGTCGCCGCGCGCGTCGACCGCCGCCCGGATCTTGGCGACCATCTCCTCGGCCGGGATGAGCCGGTGGTCGTCGAAGTGGCCGCAGCGCTTGTCGAGCACCTGGTCCTCGAGCTGGACCGCGGCGGCCCCGGCCTGCTCGAGCAGCCGGACCGTGCGCATCACCGCGAGCGGCCCGCCGTACCCGGTGTCGGCGTCGACGATCAGCGGCAGGTCGGTGGCGGACGCGAGCCGCTGCACGTGGTCGGCGACCTCGCGCTGCGAGATGAGCCCGATGTCGGGCAGCCCGTACTGGGCGTTGGCGAGCCCGGCGCCGGTGAGGTAGGCGACGCGGAAGCCCGCCTCCTCGACGAGGCGGAGCCCGGCCGCGTCGGTGACGCCGGGGGCGATCAGCGTCTCGCCGGTGGCGAGCAGGCGGCGCAGCTCGGCGCGGCGTTCCGCGGGGCTGCGGCCGGGCAGGACGGCGTGGGTCACGGGCGTACCTCCGGGGCGTCGGCACCGGTACGGCCTGCGGCGGCGGCCGAGGCGTCGGCGATCGGCATGGTCAACCTTTCAGTTCCTGTAGCGACCGCTACAGGCAGGTGGGTGGCGGGCAAGGTCAGGAGGCGACCGGCTCGCGCAGGCCGCCGTAGCCGCCGCGGTAGAAGATGAGCGGCCCTGTCGCCTTCTTCACGCCGAGGTCCACCACCCGGCCCAGCGCGAGGTAGTGGTCGCCGGTCTCCAGCACCGCGTCCAGGCGGCAGTCGATCCAGGCGGTGGCGTCGTCGAGGATCGGCGATCCGGTCTCGCCCGGCTCCCAGCCGAGCGAGGCGAACTTGTCCGCGCCCCGGGTGGCGAACCGCCGGCACAGCTCCTCGTGCTCCTCGCCGAGCACGTTCACGCAGAACGCGCCCGCGGCGCGGATCCGGGGCCAGGTGGTGGACCCGGAGTCGGGGAAGAACCCGACCAGCGCGGGGCGCAACGAGACCGACGTGAACGAGCCGACGGCCATGCCGACCGGCTCGCCGTCGTGCATCGCGGTGACCGCCACCACCCCGGTCGGGTAGTGGCCGAGCACCCGCCGCATGGTGGCGGGGTCCACCTCGCCGCGGTACGGCGTGCCGCTGCAGTGCATCGGGGACACGGACATCGGCACTCTCCTTTCTCCTGCTCGTGGGCGGTACGGCCCGGCCCCGGCCGTGGGGTCCGGCGTCCGCCGCGGCCGCCCGCGACCCGAGCGGCCGGTGCCGTGCGGCGGGGCCGTTCGCCCGCCGTCGCCGGTCATCGGCCGTCCCCCCGGGTCCGCGTCGGCCCTGGCTCTGTAGTGGGCACTACAGGGCGTGGTGGCTGGAAACCTAAGCCGGGCCGATCGGCGAGGCAAGGATCGTGTTCCGCAGAGCGGGCACCCAATCGGCGAGCGGCCCCCGTCCCGGCCGCCGCGGCCGTGCCGTACCGGTGGCGACGGGGGCACAAAGAGTCGGGGCACAAAGAAACGCCCCCGGTGAGATCACCGGGAGCGGGCGGAATCGAGATCCGCGCGTGGGGCGCCATCATCGCCTCAGTGGCGCACCGACACGTTGGGCGGGTGAGGCGTCGGCGTAGACGACTGCGTGGCCCTATTGGCCGGCCCGGAGGGCGGCGACCGATTCGACGAGTCCCGCTCTCTCTAGAGCGTCGAGAACGTCATCGACGCTTTCCGGTGGATTGGTCCTTGAATCGGCAATTTGCTGGACACACGCCCAGACCACGCGCCCATCCAGATGGATCAGATCCAATATGAAGTCATCGGGTGACTTGGCCTCAATATCCCAATCGGCGAGAGCCTCTGCCGGGAAGTCGCGAAGGTTGGACGTGACGATGACCCGAGCCTTCGCCTTGATCGCAGCGGCGAGCACGTGCCGGTCCTCGGGGTCGGGCAGTTTCAGCCCTTCAATCAGCGGCTCGTGTCCCTCGACCAGGCAGTCACGGACGGCCGAGTTCATGAGAAGTCGTAGTTTGCGCAGCTTCTCCTCTAGGATGTCGGGACGATTGGCCGCAAGGTTGCGCTGCAGTTCGTCGAGGATGGTATTAGTCCACTTTGCCTGGATTCGCCCTGTCTGGGTGAGGCGGATCAGCAGGTCGCGAAGCGTGTTCCCATAGAGCACGTTCGCGTCGTACACCACCACCAGGCTCATGCTCAGATACCCAACTCCTGGCCAAGTTCGGCAAGCTGGTCGGCGGCCGCGCGACGACGCGCGTCGTCACGGCGCTTGTACTCCTGGAGATCTTCGTACGTGATGCGCCGGTGCTTGCCGACCAGGCGATACGGAATTTCGCCCGCCTCCAGGAGTTTGATCAGATAAGGACGGGAGACGTTTAGCATGTCCGCGGCCTGCTGCGTCGTCAGCTCGGCATGCGACGGTATGACCGTGACCCCCCGGCCTTCGGCCGCCTGCGCGAGGATGAACGCGAGCAGGCTCACCGCTTCACGAGGCAGGATCAGTGGGTCCTCGGCCCCATGCTCGTCGGCCACCTCGATGGTCAGCCGCTCCGGATGCCGCATGAGGTAGTCCTTGATCCTGCGAACGGCGCGACTCGCCACCTCGGCATCGATGGATCCGGGTTGAAGCCGCTTGGCCTGGACATCCGTCATGACACCGACCTCCTAGTCGAATTATCCGTAACAAACGAAACAAACGCAATGAGTGCGGGGTGTCGAGCCAGTGCCAGTGGTCTTCGAGGGTACGACCGCGGGCGGCAAGAGAACGGCTGAGGAGCCGCGCCGTCGGCGTCGGCGGCGGTTCGCGGGCGTGGCCCGGCGCCGCAGCGCGGCCATGAGGCCGATCGCGTTCTCGGCGGCGGTGAGGAGGGCGTGGCCGAACGCCGGAGCGCGGGCCGAACCGCCGGTGAGCCCGCGAAAATCCCGTCGCCTCCGGGACAATCCCGGGACGCTGTCACAGGTGCGCCGGGACGCCGCCGCGGTTCCATGCGGGCCATGAACGATCAGGCGAACATCACCGCATATCACCACACAGGTCAGGGGGCACCGCCCGGCGCGGCCACCGGGTGGGCCCGGGAGGCGGAGTCGGCGGAGCCCGGCGCGGAGCGGCCCGCGTCCGGCTTCCGGCGGATCGTCGCCGGAGTCGCGTTACTCGCCTGGCCGGTGCTGGAGTTACTGGCCTTCGTCACCTCGCCGCCCGGCGCCACGCACGACCCCGTGATCTTCCGCGAGCAGGACACCAAGGTGCAGCTCAGCGCCCTGCTCTACCTGTGGGCCACGATGGCGATCATCCCGACCGTGCTCGGCCTGTCGCACCTGCTGCGCTCGCGGCTGCCGCGCCTGTCGGAGATCGGTGCGGCGATCGGCCTGCTGGGCGCGGCGCACGCGCTGACCCTGTTCACGACCGACTTCTACGACCTCGCCCTCGCGCACGAGCTCGCGCCCGCGCAGGCCGAGCAGGTCACCGCCCGCGCGAACGACCTGTGGGGTTTCGTGTACGGGATGCTGCTCCCCGGCTTCCTCACCCACGTCGGCCTCTACATCCTGCTGATCGGGGCGGCCGTGGCGCGCGTCCTGCCGTGGTGGGCGGTGCCGGTCGCGCTCGCCGGCACGATCGTGCCGTTCCTGACCGTGGAGCTGTCGCCGCTGGTGCAGGCGATCGGCGCGCTGCCGCACATCCTCGTCTACGGCATGCTGGGGCTGCGCGTGCTGCGCATGTCGAACGACGAGTGGCGCTACGTGGCCGAGTGACGGCCGGTCACAGGCCCGCCTCGCGGGCGAGCGCGATCGCCTCCGCACGGTCGGCGACCCGCAGCTTGCCCAGGATCAGGGAGACGTGGTTGCGCACGGTCTTCTGGCTCAGCCCCAGCCGGTCGGCGATCTGCTGGTTGCTGAGGCGGGCGGCCATCAGCGTGAGGATCTCCCGCTCCCGGGGCGTCAGCTCGGGGAAGGGCGGCGCGGCCCGCTCGGGGGCGGCGAAGTGGGCGGCGAGCCGTGCCGCGACCGCCGCGCCGAAGATCGCCTCGCCGTCCGCGACGGCCTGCACCGCCCGCACGATCTCGGCCTTCCGCGCGCCCTTGACGAGGTAGCCGCGGGCGCCCGCACGGATCGCGGCGGCCACCGAGGCGTCGTCGCCCGCCATGGTGAGTGCGATCACCCGCACGTGCGGATGGTCGCGGACGATGCGCTCGATCGCCGCGACGCCGCCCATGCCGGGCATGGCGAGGTCCATCAGCACCACATCGGGCTGCACCGACGTGACGAGCGCGACGGCCTGCTCGCCGGTCGCCGCCTCCGCCGTGATCTCCATCCCTTCGGCGGTGGCGAGCAGGGCGCGCAGGCCGGCGCGGAAGCCCGCGTGGTCGTCGGCCACCATGATCCGGATCATCGGGCCCCTTCCGTCGCGGGCGGCGTGGCCCGGACCAGGGTGCCTCCGCGGGGGCGGGGCACCACGACGCAGACGCCGCCGAGCTCGGCGGCACGTTCCCGCATCGCGGTGAGGCCGACGCCGCCGGGCCGTACCGGGCCGATGCCGCGGCCGTCGTCGGCCACCTCCAGGTGCAGCATGCCCGCCGCCACCTCCAACGTGATCCACACCCGGCTCGCCGCGGCGTGCCGGCGCGCATTGGCCAGGGCCTCGGCCGCGATCCGGTACGCGGCGGTCTCGGTGGCGGCGGGCAGCGGCGGCGGTTCCTCCGGCGCGCGCACCAGCACCGCGGGCCCGTCCGCCGCGGGCCGCCCGTCGCCGCCGGCGGCGAGCGCCCGCAGCGCGCCGACGAGGCCGAGGCTGTCGAGGACGGGCGGGCGCAGGTCGTCGACGAGCCCGCGGATGTCGGCGACGGCGGCCTGCGCGTCCGCGACGATCTCGTCGAGCAGCCGTTTCGCGGCCTCGTCGCGGACGAGTTCCTGCACCGCCTCCGCCCGCATGCTGAGCGCGGCGAGCGCCGGGCCGAGTCCATCGTGCAGGTCCCGCCGGAGCCGCCGCCGCTCCTCCTCCCGGGCCGACATCACCTGCTGCAGGGAACGCTCGCGCAGCACGGTCGCGCCGAGCGCCACGGGCACCAGCGCCATGCCGACGGCCCCGGCGAACTCCCACAGAAGGCTGCCGCGCGGCCACACCGACCCGGGATCGCCGTCGGCCAGCCCGGCGGCGAGCCGCCCGGCCACGATGGCGGCGTCGAGCGCTGCGACGTAGGCGAGCCACCGCAGCCCGCGCCGCTCGGCGGCGTCACCCCGCACGGCCCGCGCCACCAGCGGTATGGCGCCGCCCGCGAACACGACCCCCAGCAGCGCCGTGAACGCCGCCTCGGCCACGGCCGCCGCCCCGGCCAGCGCGGGCACCCCGAGCGGATTGACCACCCCCGAGCCGACCTGCGTGTTCACCCCTGGGCGCAGCGAGCCCGGCATCGCGGTCACCCCCGCCGCGGCGACGACGGCGATCACCACCGGCCGCCACCGCCGCGACGGCGCCCGGCCGTCCGGCAGCAGCGGCGGGATCAGCGCGAACGCCGTGTTGGCCGGCACCCACAGCCAGGTCTGCGGCCACGCCAGAACGGTCCCGAGCGTGGTGCCCGGCCGGTATAACGCGTATCGCCGCAGGCCTCCATCAGTGCGAACGAGAACCCGCCGAGCGCGAGCAGCCGCCCGACCGCGTTGCCCGGCCTGCCCGTCTCGATGACCGCCGCGACCACCGCGCAGACGGCCACGAACGGCAGATGCCCGAGCGCCCGCGCGTCCGTGCCGTTGCCCAGGGCGAGCACCGTCCCCACGGCGACCAGTGACAGGCTGACGACGCACACCGGCCACGCCGCCCGCCCGCCGACCCGCACCATACCACCCCGCTGCTCGCGCCCGAGATTCATGACGAAGGCGACATTAGCGCCAAAACATGCGCGAGGTATGCGGCCGTGTCTCTTTTACGGCGTTTCCTTCACGCGTTTTCCGTTACGGCACAGCCGCCTTGGCAGGCCCGCGCCGCACAGGGTTCGCCGGGTGCCGCCCGTTTCGCTCCCGCCCCGCTGCGGGAACGTCAGACGGCACACTGGGCCGCTGATCGTTTCGGCCTGCGCGTGACCTTTCGGCCCGCGTATGGCCGGGCGTGCGCGGGCGGCCGGGGCACAAAGAACCGCCCCCGGCGAAGTGGCCGGGGGCGGTGGAGCCGGGAGATCCGCGCGTGTGGCGCCGGTCCGGACGAGGCGGGAGCCGTACCGCTCCGCGGAGGGTCAGACGCGTACCTCCTGGCGGAGGAAGGCGATGTAGGCGATCGCGAACATCACCGCGCAGAGGGCGACGAGCGCGGTGAGCTGGGGCCAGACGAGGAGGAGGCTCTGGCCGAGCGGGAGGCGGCTGGGGACGGCGCGGTAGGCCTGCTCGGGCAGGATCACGCCGAGGGTGCGCAGCTCGGGGG
>ERZ795043.771-NODE-771-length-21351-cov-8.555409_pt1 | contig 21351 bp, 16 predicted proteins | sample MGYA00375127_ERZ795043 | MGnify/ENA primary metagenome ERZ795043 (study PRJEB30172, sample SAMN05518447) | compost metagenome | isolation source: Feedstock adapted compost from Newby Island compost facility, Milpitas, CA | place: USA:Newby Island compost facility... | reverse complement strand
TGTTCGGAGTGTGGCCGATGGCGACGAACAGGCCATGCAGGTCGATCCGGCGGGTGCCGCCGTCGAGCACCGACTTCAGCCGCACCCCGGTCACGCCCGCGTCGTCGCCGAGCACCTCGTCCACCACGTGGTGCCAGACCGGCTCGATCTTCCCCGCGGCGACCCTGGCGAACAGCTTGTCCTGCATGATCTTCTCGGCGCGCAGGGTGTCACGGCGGTGCACCAGGTACACCTTGCGCGCGATGTTCGACAGGTACAGGGCCTCCTCGACCGCGGTGTTGCCGCCGCCGACCACGGCCACGTCCTGGTCCTTGTAGAAGAAGCCGTCGCAGGTCGCGCAGGCGGAGACGCCACGCCCCTTGTACTTCTCTTCCGAAGGCAAGCCCAGGTACTTGGCGGTGGCGCCGGTGGCGATGATCAGCGCGTCGCAGGTGTACTCGCCGTTGTCGCCCTTGAGCCGGAACGGCCGCTGGGACAGGTCGGCGGTGTGGATCTGGTCGAAGATGACCTCGGTGTTGAAGCGCTCGGCATGCGCCTGCATCCGCGCCATCAGGTCCGGGCCCATCACGCCGTCCACGTCGCCCGGCCAGTTGTCCACCTCGGTGGTCGTGGTCAGCTGCCCGCCGGGCTGCATCCCCGTGATCACCACCGGCCTGAGATTGGCACGGGCCGCGTAGATGGCGGCGGTCCATCCGGCGGGGCCGGAACCGAGGATCAGCAGACGGGAATGCCTGGGCGTGTTCATGTACGGCTATACTCGCGGACGATATGGAACGGCTGCGTTCCGGGACGTATAGCTTGGAGGCGCCGGCGCGGCGGCACAAGGCGCGATCGGCACCGGTACCGGAACATTCAGTGCGATCCGCGTGTACGGCGCGAGGGGAGGCGCAACTGGCCATGCCGTTCCACGTCCAGGCGCCAGGCACGTTCCGCGCGCGTCCCGCCTGCGCACGCGCCGCAGCCCGGAGATCATGACGATGCGTATCGGTGTTCCGCGGGAAACCAAGACCCTCGAGGGCCGCGTGGCGCTGGTGCCCGCCGCGGCCGGCGACCTGGTCAAGCGCGGCCACGAGGTGTGGGTCGAGAAGGGCGCCGGCCTGCTCTCCGGGTTCCGCGACGAGGACTACGCCCGGCTCGGGGTGAAGATCGCCCCCGACGCGGCGGCGCTGTACGAGAAGGGCGAGCTGATCGTCAAGGTCAAGGAGCCGATCGGGGGCGACCTCGAGCACCTGCACGGCGACCACCTGCTGTTCTGCTACCTGCACCTGGCCGCGGAGCCGGCGCTGGCGCGCAGGCTCCTTGGCATCGGCCTGACTGCGGTCGCGTTCGAGACGGTCGAGCTCGACAACGGGGAGCTGCCGCTGCTGGCGCCGATGTCGGTGATCGCGGGCAGGATCGCGGTGCAGGTCGGCACCCACTACCTGCACCAGCCGCTCGGCGGCAAGGGCAAGCTGCTCGGCGGGCTGCCCTCGACCGAGCGCGGCAGGGTCGTGGTGTTCGGCGCCGGCAAGGCCGGCGGCGCCGCGGCCGAGCTCGCGGCGGCATCCGGCGCCAACGTCACCGTGTTCGAGATGCGGCAGGACCGCATGCAGGAGATGATGCGGCTGGGCCGCAACGTCACCGCGCTGTACCCGTACCACGACGTGGTCGCGCGCGAGGTCGCCTCGGCGGACCTGGTCGTCGGCGCGGTGCTGGTCACCGGCGCCCGCGCCCCGCACGTGATGACCCGGGAGATGCTGCGCGACATGGCCGACGGCAGCGTGGTGGTGGACATCGCCATCGACCAGGGCGGGTGCTTCGAGACCTCGCGGCCGACCACCTGGGCCGAGCCGACCTACGTGGAGGAGGGTGTGACCCACTTCTGCGTCACCAACATGCCCGGCGCGGTGCCGCAGACCTCCTCGCAGGCGATCTGCGCGGCGATCCTGCCCTGGGTGGACCGGCTGGCCTCCGACCGCGACTGGCGCCGCCACGCGCCGCTGGCCCGGGGGATCAACGTCGAGCAGGGCAGGCTGGTGCACCCGGCGCTGCAATCCATGGAACTTTGACGTAGTATCAATGGATTGGACCAACTTCCTAAGGCGATGGATCACGGTGGCGCGACCGACCACGGAACGTAGCAAACGCCAGCGGGCGGCGACCGGCGAAGCGTCCGCCATGCCCAATTCCCGCCGCCAGCGCGTCTTCCGCGACATCGCGCTGATCCTCATCGCCCCCTTCCTGCTCTACCTGCTGGTCTGCCTGGTCACGCATTCGCCGGAGGACCCGGGCTGGCACAGCGCCGGCAGCGTCACCGGCGAACTGCACAACGCCGGCGGCCCGGTCGGCGCCTGGCTGGCGGACGTGCTGCTCGGCCTGACCGGCTACGTCGCCTACCTGCTGCCGTTCCTGCTCGGCGCGATCGCGTGGATCGCGCTGTTCGGCATGGACAGCGACGGCGACGGCAACATCGACCTTGGCCCGGCGCTGCGCCTGGTCGGCATCGTCGGCTTCATCGTCGCGGCCGCGGGCCTGCTCTCGCTGCGGCTGGGCAACATCGAGGGCATGCCCGCCGGGGGCGGCGGCATCCTCGGCCGGCTCGTCGGCAACTCGCTGCACCGCGGCTTCGGCCTGGTCGGCGGCAACCTGTTCCTGCTGGCGCTGCTGCTGACCTCGGTGACCCTGGCCACCGGCCTGTCCTGGCTGGCGGTGATGGACCGCATCGGCGCCTGGGTGCTGGCCCTGCCGGAGCTGCTGCGCAGGGGCAGCAAGCAGGCGGCGGAATGGCAGGCGGCGAGGGCGCACCGCGAGGAACGCCAGGAACTGCGCAAGATCGAGACCGAACTGCGCGCGAAGCGGGAAAAGGTGAAGATCGAGCCGCCGCCGGCCCCGGTGGTGGAGAAGAGCGAGCGCGCCAGGCGCGAGCAGCAGATCCCGCTGTTCCACGTCGGCGACGGCAGCGGCCTGCCGCCGCTCTCGCTGCTGGACGACCCCAAGCCGCAGCCCAAGAGCTACGACGAGGAGACGCTGGAGGCGCTGTCGCGGCAGATCGAGTTCAAGCTGCGCGACTTCCGGATCGAGGCGCAGGTGGTCGGCGCCTACCCGGGCCCGGTGATCACCCGGTTCGAGATCGAGCCGGCGCCGGGCGTGAAGGTCAGCCAGATCAGCTCGCTGGACAAGGACATCGCCCGCGGCCTGTCGGTCAAGTCGGTGCGCGTGGTCGACGTGATCCCCGGCAAGTCGGTGATCGGCCTGGAGATCCCGAACTCGCACCGGGAGATGATCTACCTGAGCGAGCTGCTGCGTTCGAAGGAATACGACAGGTCGCCCAGCCCGCTGACCCTGGCGCTGGGCAAGGACATCGCCGGCCGCCCGACCGTGGCCGACCTGGCGCGAATGCCGCACCTGCTGGTCGCCGGCACCACCGGCTCGGGCAAGTCGGTGGCGATCAACGCCATGGTCCTGAGCCTGCTGTACAAGGCCTCGCCGCGCGACGTGCGGATGCTGATGATCGACCCGAAGATGCTGGAGCTCAGCGTCTACCAGGGCATCCCGCACCTGCTGGCGCCGGTGGTCACCGACATGAAGGAGGCGGCGAACGGCCTGCGCTGGTGCGTGGCCGAGATGGAGCGCCGCTACAAGCTGATGAGCGCGGTCGGCGTGCGCAACCTGGCCGGCTTCAACAAGAAGGTCAAGGACGCACAGGACGCCGGCCAGCCGTTGCTCGACCCGCTGTTCAAGGCCGAGCCGGATTCGGGCCAGGCGCCCCCGCCGCTGGAGACGCTGCCGTACATCGTCGTCATCATCGACGAGTTCGCCGACATGATGATGATCGTCGGCAAGAAGGTCGAGGAGCTGATCGCGCGGCTTGCGCAGAAGGCACGCGCCGCAGGCATCCACCTGATCCTCGCCACCCAGCGCCCGTCGGTGGACGTGATCACCGGCCTGATCAAGGCCAACATCCCCACGCGCATCGCCTTCCAGGTGTCGAGCAAGATCGACTCGCGCACCATCCTCGACCAGTCCGGTGCGGAGACGCTGCTCGGCCACGGCGACATGCTCTACCTGCCGCCGGGCACGGCCATGCCCGAGCGCGTGCACGGCGCCTTCGTCTCCGACGACGAGGTGCACCGCGTCGTCGAGCACCTCAAGCAGAGCGCCGGCGGCCCGGACTACGTCGAGGGCGTGCTCGACGAGACCCAGGTGATGTACGACGGCACCGCCATCGGTGCCACCGGGCTGCCGGAGCCCGGTGCCGGCGGGGCGGGAGACGAGTCCGACCCGCTGTATGACGAGGCCGTGCGCATCGTCACCGAGACCCGCCGCGCCTCCATCTCCGGCGTGCAACGCCGGCTGAAGATCGGCTACAACCGCGCCGCGCGCCTGATCGAGGCGATGGAGGCGGCCGGCATCGTGTCGCCGCCGGAGCACAATGGCGACCGCACCGTGCTGGCCCCGCCGCCGCCGAAATAACGTTCAGCCTGTTGCCACCTCGAGACCGGGGCCGAAGGCACGCATTCAGTTGCGTGCCGGCACACTGGACGCAATGGCATTCCCGGAAGCACGAGAGATGACCCGACTCCTCCACTGGTTCGCACTCGCCATCGCACTGGCCTCCGACACCGCTTCCGCCGCCGACGCCCGTGCCCGGTTCGAGGCCTTCAGCCGTGGCCTGCAGGGCTTGGACGGCCACTTCATCCAGCGCGTCTATGACGGCAACGGCCAGCTGAAGGAAAGCACCAGCGGCCGCGTCGCGCTCTCCGCGCCGCGCCTGTTCCGCTGGGAATACCAGAAGCCATATCCGCAGCTGATCGTGGCCGACGGGAAGACGGTCTGGGTGTACGACCCGGACCTGGAGCAGGTCACCCGCCGCCCGCAGGGCGAAGCCGAGCAGGACAGCCCGCTCGCTGTGCTGGTCGATCCCTCCCGTCTCGAGCGCGACTACGCCGTCGAGGACGGCGGCAGTTCCGGCGGCCTGGACTGGGTGGTGCTGAAGCCGAAGGCGGGTGGTGGCGACGCGCCGTTCGAGTCCGCGCGCATCGGCCTGGACGCATCCGGCGTGGCGCGCATGGACATCGTGGACGCGCTGGGCCAGCGTACCGAGATCGAGTTCCACGGCTGGAAGCGCAACCCGGCGTTCTCCCGCGACACCTTCAGCTTCACCCCGCCGCCCGGCGTGGACGTCATCGGCGACGGCTGATGCGATCCCGGGCACGAGGGAACGACGCCGGCATGAATACCCTGGGGACGCACCTGCAACGCCTGGCGGGCGTCCTCCTGGCCTGCCTGCCGCTGCTGGGGTCCGTTCCGGCCGCCGCGCAGGAAACGCCCATGCCCCGTGCCGGGCAGGCGACCAGCGGGGACGAGACCCTCGACAACGCGGTGGCCGCGGTGCTGCTGACCGAACTGGGGGCCCAATTCGGCGGCGAGCCGGTGTCGTTGCGCCTGGATTCGGTCGACGTCCGCCCGCTGAACGGCGGCGACCGGCTGGTCAGCGGGGAAGGGCGGGTTCGCGTCGCCGACGACCAGGAGTGGATCCCGTTCCGCTACCGCACCACCTGGGACGCCACCTTCGCCAGCGCCGGGCAGCCGGTGGTCAGCTTCGCCGGTACCGGCAGGCCGCTGCCGAACGACGCCACCCTGGTCCGCCAGCTCGACGAACAGGTGTCCGCGGAACTGGAACGCCAGGCGGGCACGCGCACCTGGCTGCAGCTGGACCGGATTTCCACGACCGCCCTCGGCAGCCGTTTCCTGCGGATCGAGGCGGGCGGTCTGGCCGACCTGGGGCCCGAGGGCACCTCGCAGGTCCGCATCAGGGCCCTGTACGACACCGTGCGGGCTGCCTGGTTGCGGGTCAATTACGATCTGGACTGACACGTGCCCGTCGCAGTGCCTGCGACGGGCGCTTGCTATCTTGGACCAGCCACCCCATACCCGTTCCCGTGTCCAGGACCCGACCCGATCCGACCGCGGCAGACGACGACCTGCTGAGCGTCGACCGCACCGCGATGCGGCCGCTGGCCGAGCGCATGCGCCCGCGCACGCTCGACGAGATGGTCGGGCAGAAGCGGCTGCTCGCGCCTGGCTCGGCGCTGCGCAAGTCGGTCGAGACTGGCCACGTGCATTCGATGATCCTCTGGGGGCCGCCCGGTTGCGGCAAGACCACGCTGGCCCTGCTGCTGGCCCGCTACGCCGATGCCGAGTTCCGCGCCATCTCCGCGGTGCTGGCCGGCCTGCCGGAGGTGCGCCAGGTGCTGGCCGAGGCCGGGCACCGGTTCGCCGAAGGCCGCCGCACCGTGCTGTTCGTGGACGAGGTCCACCGCTTCAACAAGGCGCAGCAGGACGCGTTCCTGCCGCACATCGAGCGCGGCACGATCATCTTCGTCGGCGCCACCACCGAGAACCCCTCGTTCGAGCTCAATTCCGCGCTGCTGTCGCGCTGCCGCGTGCACGTGATGGAGCCGGTGTCGGAGGACGACATCGTGCTCGCCCTGCGCCGCGCGCTGGAGGATGCAGAACGCGGGCTGGGCGGGCGGGGGCTGCACATTTCCGACGAACACCTGCGGCTCGTCGCCACCGCTGCCGACGGCGACGTGCGCCGGGCGCTGACCCTGCTCGAGATCGCCGCGGAACTGGCGGGCGAGGGCGGCAGCATCACCGGCGAGACGCTGGAACAGGTGCTGGCCGACCGCACCCGCCGCTTCGACAAGGGGGGCGAGCAGTTCTACGACCAGATCTCGGCCCTGCACAAATCCGTGCGCAGCTCCGACCCGGACGCCGCGCTGTACTGGCTGTGCCGGATGCTCGATGGCGGCTGCGACCCGATCTACCTGGCCAGGCGCATGACCCGGATGGCGGTCGAGGACATCGGCCTGGCCGACCCGCGCGCCCTGCGCATGGCGATCGACGCCTGGGAGGCCTACGACCGCCTCGGCAGCCCCGAGGGCGAGCTGGCACTCGCGCAGCTGGTGATCTACCTGGCCAGCACGGCCAAGTCCAACGCCGCCTACAAGGCCTTCGGCGCCGCCATGCGCGACGTGCGCGAGTCGGGCACCCGGGAGGTGCCCATGCACCTGCGCAACGCGCCGACGAAGCTGATGAAGGAACTGGGCTACTCGAAGGGCTACCAGTACGACCACGACCTCGAGGACGGCGTCGCGCTCGACCAGACCTGCTTCCCGGACGGCATGGGCGACCGGATCTACTACCACCCGGTGGAACGCGGCATGGAGCTCAAGCTCAAGGAAAAGCTCGACCGCCTGCGCGAAGCCCGCCGTGCGGCACGCAAATCCAGATCCGGCCACACCGCTGCTTCCCGACGTGGCGGCGATGTTTCCTGAACCCCTTGCCGGCCTTCGTCGTCCAAGGCCACGAACGCGGGCCGCGGGTAGGGTGCGAGCCCACTTCCGCGTCTAACCCGGACGGAAGCTGCGCAGGATGCATGACGCATCGGCGTGGTTCCATCATCTCTCGTCTTCCTCTCTTCGATCGCTGATCCCTGCTGTTGTCGCCGCCCTGGGCTTCCTGGGCGCTTTTTTTCTGCGCCTGCGCAGATGGCCTTGTCCGCCACACGACGACAGGACGCGATGCCTGGCGATGGATGCACGCGTGCGTGGCCACAGACAGGATCTGGAAAGGGAGCGGTAAGCATGCACCGGAGCCGGGACGCTCAACGTATCTTGTAGTACACCTATAATTTCGCATAATACATCTTATGTAAACGGCGGCCCGTGCGCCGGAACTGGTCGGAACCCGATACCATTCACCCCGGACTCACTGCCTGATTGGCTACAAGTTCCATACTCAGGTCAGTCCCGGCGCCGCACCGATGTGCCGCCAGCCGGACGGGCCCTTGAGTCTGGACCCGGGTCCAGGGAGACACTGGTCTTCCGCGGCCGGATCCGGCCGCCTCCCTTCCACGGGGACCCGCGATGAAGATCGGCGAACTCGCACGGCGTGCCGGCGTCTCGGTCGACACGGTGCGCTACTACGAACGCAACGGCATCCTTGGCAAACCGCAGCGCACGCCATCCGGCTACCGCGAATACGGCCGCGGCGACGTGCGCCGGCTCGGCTTCATCCGGCGTGCCAAGGCGCTCGGCTTCAGCCTGGACGAGATCCGGGAGCTGCTGGACCTGTCCGGCGGCACCGACATGGCCGCGGTCCGCGCCGCCGCCCGGGACCGGCTGCGTGACGTCGAGGCCCGGATCGCCGAACTGGTCCGGGTCCGGGACGCCCTGCGGGGACTGGTCGAGGCCTGCCCGGGCCACGGCCCGGCCGACCGCTGCCCGATCCTGGCGGCGCTTTCGGGAGACGACGATGGCGCATGAAAAGCACGCCTGCTGCCATGGTGACGGCCACGGGCGGCACGGCGGGGAAAACAAGGCCAAGGCCGGCAACTGCCACGGCAACCATGGCGCGCATCCGGATCACGGGCACGCGCATACGCGCGGGCATGGCCATGCGGATCACGCGCACGGATGCGGGGGCGCGGCCGTACCCGCGCCCGGTGCCGCCTACGTCTGCCCGATGTGCCCGGACGTGCGCCAGCCCGGCCCGGGCGCATGCCCGCATTGCGGCATGGCGCTGGAACCGGAGCTGCCGGCCCCGGATGCCGGCGAGGATCCCGAATACATCGACTTCCGCCGCCGGTTCGTGCTGACGCTGCCGCTGACCGCCGCCGTGGTGGCACTGGCGATGTGGGGCCACCGCCTGCCCCTGTCCGGGACCACGCGCAGCTGGCTGGAACTGCTGCTCAGCGTGCCTGTGGTGCTGTGGGCCGGCTGGCCGTTCCTGGGACGCTGGGCACGGTCGATCCGCCACCGCAGCCCGAACATGTGGACGTTGATCGGCACCGGCGTCATCGCCGCGTTCGCTTACAGCCTCGCGGCCACGCTCGCGCCGGACCTGTTCCCGGCCGGGTTCCACATGCACGGCCGCGTGGCCGTGTACTACGAGGCCGCGGCGGTGATCGTCTTGCTCACCCTGCTCGGCCAGCTGCTGGAACTGCGGGCGCGGGCGAAGACCTCCGCCGCGCTGCAGGCGCTGCTGGCGTTGTCTCCGCCGACCGCGCGCCGCGTGCGCGACGATGGCAGCGAGGAGGACGTTCCCCTCGCCCACGTCCAGGTCGGCGACCGCCTGCGCGTGCGCCCGGGCGAGAAGGTGCCCGTGGACGGCATCGTGCTCGAAGGCCGCTCGCTGGTGGACGAATCCATGTTGACCGGTGAACCCGTGCCGGTGGAAAAGACGCCCGGCGCGCACGTCATCGGCGCTACCCGGAACGGCAACGGCGCGCTGCTGATCCGCGCCGGGAAGGTCGGCGCGCAGACCGTGCTGGCGCAGATCGTGCAACTGGTGGCACAGGCACAACGCTCGCGCGCGCCGATGCAGCGGCTGGCCGACCGGGTCGCGTCGCGCTTCGTACCGGGCGTGGTGGCCGTCGCGGCCGTCGCGTTCCTGGCCTGGGGCCTGTCCGGCCCGGAGCCGTCGTGGACCTATGCCCTGGTCAACGCGGTGTCGGTGCTGATCATCGCCTGCCCCTGCGCGCTCGGCCTGGCCACGCCGATGTCGGTGATGGTCGCGACCGGGCGCGCCGCGAGGGCCGGCGTGCTGTTCCGCGACGCCGCGGCGCTCGAACGCCTGCACGTCGTGGATACCCTGGTCGTGGACAAGACCGGCACGCTCACCGAAGGCCGTCCGGCGTTCCGCGCGGTCGTTCCTGCGGACGGCTGGAACGGCGACGAGGTGCTGCGCATGGCGGCCGGCCTCGACCGTCACAGCGAACACCCGCTCGGCGCGGCCATCGTCGCCGAGGCGCGGCGGCGCGGACTGGCGCTGGCCGACGCCCGGGATTTCGAGTCCGTCACCGGCACCGGCGTGCGCGGCATCCTCGGGGGACGCAGGGTTGCGGTCGGCTCCGCGCGGCTGATGGAGGACGCGGGCGCGGACATCGCGCCCCTGCGCGAGGAGGCCGAACGCCTGCGCGGCGAAGGCGCCAGCGTGGTCTACGTCGCCGTGGACGGCCGGCCCGCCGGGCTCATCGCCGTGGCCGACCCGGTCAAGGAATCGACGCCCGAAGCGCTTGCCACGCTGCGCGAGGCGGGCCTGCGCATCGTCATGGCCAGTGGCGACGGCACCGCCACCGCGCGCGCGGTCGCGCGCTCACTCGGCATCGACGAGGTCCATGGCGAAATGCGCCCCGGGGACAAGGCGGAACTGGTGCGCCGCCTGCAGGCCGAAGGCCGGCGCGTGGCGATGGCCGGCGACGGGATCAACGACGCCCCTGCCCTCGCCGCCGCCGACGTCGGCATCGCCATGGGCGACGGCACCGACATCGCCATGTCCAGCGCGCAGGTGACCCTGGTCAAGGGCGACCTGCGCGGCATCGCGCGTGCACGGGCCCTTTCCGATGCCGCGGTCGCGAACATGAAGCAGAATCTTGGCTTTGCTTTCGTGTACAACGCAGTGGGCGTGCCGCTGGCCGCGGGCGCGCTCTACCCGCTCACCGGCTGGCTGCCCGGCCCGATGTTCGCCGCGTTCGCGATGAGCCTCAGTTCGGTCTCGGTGGTCGGCAACGCGCTGCGGCTCAACTGGGCCAGACTCGACTGACCACGGGCGATACAGGATGACCTTCCCCGGCAAAGACCTCCAGGACGCATCGCGCCGCCGCTTCGTGGCGGGACTGGCCGCGGCGCCGCTGCTCGCGGCCTGGCCGCGGCACGGCGGGACCATGCCGCCACCTCTGCCGCCGTTCGAGCTGCGCGGCAGCCACTTCGACCTGGACATCGGCGTGATGCCGGTGAACTTCCCCGGCATCACCCGTCCCGCGATCACCATCAACGGCTATCTGCCCGCACCCGTGCTGCGCTGGCGCGAAGGCGACACGGTGACGGTACGCGTGACCAACCGCCTGCGCGACGCGATCACCTCGATCCACTGGCATGGCATCCTGCTGCCGGCCAACATGGACGGCGTGCCGGGCATGAGCTTCGACGGCATCGCGCCCGACGAAAGCTGGCTGTACCGGTTCACGCTGAAGCAATCCGGCACTTACTGGTACCACAGCCACTCGCTGTTCCAGGAACAGGCCGGCCTGTACGGCGCGATCGTGGTCGAACCGGTGGAGCCGCACCCGTACCGCTGGGACCGCGAGCACGTGGTGCTGCTGTCGGACTGGACCGACCTCGACCCGGCCGCGCTGTTCCGGCGGCTGAAGAAGATGCCCGGGCACGACAACTGGTACCGGCCGACCGTCGGCGACCTGCTGCGCGACGCCAGGCAACGCGGCTGGCGCGCCGCCCTTGCCGGGCGCGCCGCCTGGGACCGGATGCGGATGACGCCGAGCGACATCTCCGACGTCAACGCCCACACCTACACCTACCTGTGCAACGGCTTCACGCCCGCGCGCAACTGGACCGGCCTGTTCCGCCCCGGCGAGAAGGTGCTGCTGCGCTTCATCAATGCCTCGGCGATGACCTATTTCGACGTGCGCATCCCCGGGCTGAAGATGACCGTGGTCGCCGCGGACGGCCAGCCGGTGCATCCTGTGACCGTGGACGAGTTCCGGATCGCGGTGGCCGAGACCTTCGACGTGATCGTCGAGCCTTCCGGGCAGGACGCCTACACCATCTTCGCCCAGGACATGGGCCGCACCGGCTACGCGCGCGGCACGCTGGCCGTGGAACACGGCCTGGAGGCCCCCATTCCCGCGCCCGACCCGCGCCCGCTGCTGACCATGCAGGACATGGGCCATGGCACGGGCCACGGTGACAGTCACGGTGATGGTCACGGCGCCGGCCATGGCATGGATCACGGCATGGACCATGGCGGCGGGCACGACGGCCACCACGGCATGCACGCGGGTGAGGCGCACGCGCATGCCATGCACCGTGCGCATGGACCAGGCGGAACGCATGGTGGACACGGCAGCCATGGCGCCGCCATGCAGCCGCACCCGGAGAGCGAGCGCCGCAACCCGCTGGTGGACATGCAGGCGACGGCGCCGGAACCGCGACTGGACGACCCCGGCATCGGCCTGCGCGGCAACGGCCGCCGCGTGCTCACCTATGCCGACATGCGCAGCCTGTTCGACGACCCCGACGGCCGCGAGCCCTCGCGCACCATCGAGCTGCACCTGACCGGGCACATGGAGAAGTTCGCCTGGTCGTTCGACGGCATGCGGTTCGCCGACGCCGGGCCGCTGCGCCTGAACTACGGCGAGCGCGTGCGCATCGTGCTGGTCAACGACACGATGATGACGCACCCGATCCACCTCCACGGCATGTGGAGCGACGTCGAGGACGGGGACGGCCGATTCCACCTGCGCAAGCACACCGTGGACATGCCGCCGGGCACGAAGCGCAGCTACCGCGTGCACGCCGACGCGCTTGGCCGCTGGGCATACCACTGCCACCTGCTCTACCACATGGAAGCCGGGATGATGCGCGAGGTGCGCGTGGAGGAACGGGCATGACGCGCATCCAGGCCGCCCCGTTCGTGCTCGTCCCGTTGCTCGCGCTGGCGCCCGCGACGCCGGCCTTCGCCCGGCATGGCGCACACCACCCGCCGTCTCCCCCGCCAGCCTGCACGCCCGAGCACGCGGCGATGGGACATTGCACGCCCACCCCCACCCGCCAGGCGCACGGCTGCACGCCGGAACATGCCGCCATGGGCCACTGCAAGCTGGAACCGGAACCGGATGCAGCGTCGCACGGCGCGCATCCGCACGGGGCGGTCCCGCCGGTGACGGATGCCGACCGGGCCGCCGCCTTCCCTCCCCTTTCCAGGCACATGGAACACGCGCAGGACGTGCACTGGCGCGTGCTGTTCGACCGGCTCGAGGCGCGCCATGGTCATGACGGCACCGGCCAGGCCTGGGAAGGCAACGCGTGGATCGGCGGCGACCTGCACCGCCTGTGGCTGCGCGGCGAAGGCGAACGCGAAGGCGGCCGCACGCGGGCGGCGGACCTCGAGGCCCTCTACGGGCGAAGCGTCTCGCCGTGGTGGGACCTCGTGGCCGGCGTCCGCCACGAATTCCTCCCCGGAGACGGCCGCACCTGGCTGGCCATCGGCGTACAGGGCATCGCGCCCTACTGGTTCGAGGTCGCGGCCACCTTCTACCTCGGCGAATCGGGTCGCACCGCAGCCGCCCTCGAAACCAGCTACGACCTGCTGCTGACCAACCGCCTGGTCCTGCAGCCGAAGCTCGAGGCCAGGGCCTATGGCCGGGCGGACCCGGAACGCGGCACCGGGTCCGGGCTGGCCACGGTCGAGGCCGGCCTGCGCCTGCGCTACGAGGTGACGCGCCGCTTCGCGCCGTACGCGGGCTACGCCTGGTCGCGCGCCTTCGGCGGCACCGCGGACCTCCGCCGCGACGCCGGACAGCCCGCGGACGACCACGGCTGGGTGGCCGGCGTCCGGGTCTGGTTCTGAGACGGTACCGCCGGCCCGGCTGGCGGGATGCCGCAAAAGCAACGGCCCGCGCAAGGCGGGCCGTGCTTCGCATGATGGCGTCCCCACGGGGATTCGAACCCCGGTCGCAACCGTGAAAGGGTTGTGTCCTAGGCCTCTAGACGATGGGGACGCGAAAACCGGATTTGCGATTCCCGCGACCCCGTCTGTCTGGCGCGGGACTGGAATCCTGTTGGTGGAGCCAGCCGGGATCGAACCGGCGACCTCTTGCATGCCATGCAAGCGCTCTCCCAGCTGAGCTATGGCCCCACAGCGGAGAGACGAAAGTTTAACTGGGCCCCCGGAGGACTTGCAAGCACTTTGCTGCACGCCGGCCTGCGCGCCATCCGGGACCACCCGCGATGCACCGACAGCCCCCGGGAAAAGTCCTGCGCGGCACTGCGCCGGAAGCCGACTCCCCGCGCCCCGGCTCCCGGCGATCCTGCCGCCCGTCACACAGCGCTGGCCGTCGGCATGTCCGGCGTGCAGGGACGCACCGCCAAGCCCCGGGCTGGAAGCCCCCGTTCCGTCTCCCGGGAGGAAACGCGATGGAGCGTGCATTCGTGGCCGTGGAACGCGACAGCGAGGGCTGGCCGGTCGACATGGGCGGGCAGGTCTTCGCCCGCGGGCTCGACAAGTTCAGCGCCATGCAGCGGGCCGGGCACATCGCGCGGGAATGCCACCGGTCGCTGGGCATCCCGACCGGCGTCCTGCTCCGGATGGGCTGCGGCCGCAGCGTGATGATCGGCCGGCACGGCTGAGCCGGGCCGGGCGGCGTGCGGTCCGGCGAACCGCCCCTGCCAGCCAGCCCGGCCCCACCGCGCCCGGTGCCCGTTCAGTGCTCGCAGACGGGCTGGCACTCCAGTTCGTCCGCGGGGCGCAGCGTGGCCACGCCGTGGCCGCGCTCGGCCAGGTACTGCAGCCACTTGCCGAGGAAGGTGTTCATGCGCAGCCGGTGGTCGAGCACCTCGGAAGGCGGCGGGTACAGGCCGATCACGTCCTGCCAGCGGCGGCCGACATAGCAATGCGTGGCTTCGGCCTGCCTCGCGTCGCGGTACACGCGCAGGTAGGCGGACGGATCCGGCTCCCCGGTCACCGGGTCGGTCATCACGTAGCTCAGCCGCAGCTCGGTCGTGTAGCGGTGCTGCTCCAGCACGTCCAGGCGCACGTCGATGCCGTCCCCCGCGCGCGAGAGGTAGCAGCCCGGCGCCAGGTCGACGGGCCGGAACAGCCGCATTACCTGCCGGTAGTTCTCGGCGTACAGGCCCATCAGCCAGCCGAAGCGGCTGAGGCACGGGATGCCGATCTCGCGGGGAAGCACGTAGCGCATGCGCCCGATGCTACACGCATGCGTCACGCGCAGGCAGATTGACGGCCCGCGGCGGACGCCCTAACGTGTGGAAGTCTTCCGCTCTTTTTCCGCGCCTGCCGCGCCGCGCCTTCAGAACATCTCGCGCTGGATGCCCAGGGTGCTCATCACCTTGCTGGCGATCTCCTCGATCGAGGTGTTCGTGGTGCTGAGCACCGGGATCCGCTCCGCCCTGAACATGGCCTCCGCCGCGGCGACCTCGCGCCTGCAGGTGTCGAGCTGCGCGTAGCGCGAGTTCGGCCGGCGTTCCTGGCGGATCTGTTGCAGGCGCACCGGGTCGATGGTCAGTCCGAACAGCTTGCTGCGGTACGGCCGCAGGCGCGCCGGCAGCCGTTCCTGCTCGAGGTCCTCGTCGGTCAGCGGGTAGTTCGCAGCCTTGATGCCGTAATGCAGCGCCAGGTACAGGCAGGTGGGCGTCTTGCCCGCCCGCGACACCGCCACCAGCACCAGGTCCGCATCCTCGTAGTCCGTGGCCACGCCGTCATCGTGGCTGAGCGCGAAATTGATCGCGTTGATCCGGCGGTGGTAGACGTCGAAGTCGGCGATGCCGTGGGCCTGGCCGACGCGCGGCTTGCGCTTCTCGCCCAGCTCGTTCTCCAGCGGCTCGATGAACGGCGCGAACACGTCCAGCATCAGCGCCCCGCTCTCGCTGACCAGCGCTGTCAGTTCCGGGTCCACGCAGGAAGTGATCACGATCGGGCGGGTACCGTGCGCCTCGCCGGCCGCGCGGATGCGTCCGGCCGCCTCCCGCGCGCGTTCCGGGCTGTCCACGAACGGGATCCGGTCGGATACGAACCGGCTGCCGGTGAACTGGGTCAGGAGGCTGTGCCCGATGGTCTCGGCGGTGATACCGGTTCCATCGGAGACGTAGAACACGGGACGGACGGGCGGCGTGGACAAGGCGGGACTCCGTGCGGCGCGACGTGGCCGGTCGGGTGGGTAAAATAACGTTTCTGGTCGGGGCCTGCCCGGCCTTTTCGCATATTTCCCCTCATCCCGCGGAGCGCCGTCTTGAGCACCCCTGCCCCGAACATCCTCTGGCTGCAAGACCTTCGCCTGTCCGACCTCGCCCAGGTCGGCGGCAAGAACTCCTCCCTTGGCGAGATGATCGGCAACCTCGCCCGGCTCGGCGTCTCGGTGCCGGGAGGCTTCGCCACCACGGCCGACGCGTTCCGGGCCTTCATCGCCCACAACAACCTGCACGAGCGCATCTACAGCCGGCTGGCCAGCCTCGACGTCGAGGACGTGGCCGCGCTCACCGCCGCCGGTGCCGAGATCCGCGGCTGGGTGACCGGGGCCCCGCTGCAGCCCGACCTCGAGCGCGACATCCGCGAGGCCTACGCGAAGCTGTGCGCCGACAACGGCGGCGGCGAGGTCGCGGTGGCGGTGCGTTCCTCTGCCACCGCCGAGGACCTGCCGGACGCCTCGTTCGCCGGCCAGCAGGAAACCTTCCTCAACGTCACCGGCGCCGACGACGTGGTGCGCAAGGTCAAGGAAGTCTTCGCCTCGCTCTACAACGACCGCGCCATCGCCTACCGCGTGCACCACGGCTTCAAGCACGAGGACGTGTTCCTGTCCGCCGGCGTGCAGCTGATGGTGCGCTCGGACGTCGGCGCCTCGGGCGTGATGTTCACGCTCGATACCGAGTCCGGCTTCCGCGACGTGGTGTTCATCACCTCCAGCTACGGCCTTGGCGAGATGGTCGTGCAGGGCGCGGTGAACCCGGACGAGTTCTACGTCTACAAGCCCACCCTGCGCGACGGCAAGGAGGCGATCCTGCGCCGCACGCTCGGCGCCAAGGCCATCCGCATGGTGCATTCCGACGTGCCGGGCGAGCGCGTGCGGATCGAGGACACCCCGGCCGAACTGCGCCGCGCGTTCTCGATCTCCGACGAGGACGTGCACGAGCTGGCCCGCCAGGCGCTCATCATCGAGGAGCACTACGGCCGGCCGATGGACATCGAGTGGGCGAAGGACGGCGTCAGCGGCAAGCTGTTCATCGTCCAGGCGCGCCCGGAGACGGTGAAGTCGCGTGCCAAGGCCACCCGGATCGAGCGCTACACGCTGGAGAAGCGCGGCAAGGTGCTCGCCGAGGGCCGTGCCATCGGCCAGAAGATCGGCACCGGCGTGGCCCGCGTGGTGCGCAGCCTCGACGACATGCACCGCGTGCAGCCCGGCGACGTGCTGGTCGCGGACATGACCGACCCCGACTGGGAGCCGGTGATGAAGCGCTCGGCGGCGATCGTCACCAACCGCGGCGGCCGCACCTGCCACGCCGCGATCATCGCCCGCGAGCTGGGCGTGCCGGCCGTGGTCGGCACCGGCAACGCGCTCGACGCCATCCAGGACGGCCAGCCGGTCACGGTCAGCTGCGCCGAGGGCGACACCGGTTACATCTACGAGGGCACCCTGCCCTTCGAGTGCACCACCACCGACCTGACGGCGATGCCCGAGGCCCCGCTCAAGATCATGATGAACGTGGCCAACCCGGAGCGCGCCTTCGACTTCGGCCAGCTGCCCAACGCCGGCATCGGCCTGGCGCGCCTGGAGATGATCATCGCCAGCCACATCGGCGTGCATCCCAAGGCCCTGCTCGAGTACGACCGCCAGGATGCCGCCACGAAGAAGCTGATCGACGAAAAGATGGCCGGCTACGCCTCGCCGGTGGACTTCTACGTCGAGCGCCTGAAGGAAGGCATCGCCACCATCACCGCCTCGGTCGCCCCGAACCCGGTGATCGTGCGCCTGTCGGACTTCAAGTCCAACGAGTACGCCAACCTCATCGGCGGCCGCAACTACGAGCCGCACGAGGAGAACCCGATGATCGGCTTCCGCGGCGCTAGCCGCTACGTCGATCCCTCGTTCGCCGACGCCTTCGCGCTCGAGTGCAAGGCCGTGCTTCGCGTGCGCAACGACATGGGCCTGACCAACCTGTGGGTCATGATCCCGTTCGTGCGCACCCTCGAGGAAGGCCGCAAGGTCATCGAGGTGCTGGCCAGGAACGGCCTGCGCCAGGGCGAGAACGGCCTGAAGATCATCATGATGTGCGAGGTGCCCTCGAACGCGCTGCTGGCCGAGGAGTTCCTCGAGATCTTCGACGGCTTCTCGATCGGCTCCAACGACCTCACCCAGCTCACCCTGGGCCTGGACCGCGACTCCGGCATCGTCGCCCAGCTGTTCGACGAGCGCGACCCGGCGGTCAAGAAGATGCTGTCCATGGCGATCAAGGCCGCGCGCGCCAAGGGCAAGTACGTCGGCATCTGCGGCCAGGGCCCGTCCGACCACCCGGACCTGGCCGAGTGGCTGATGGCCGAGGGCATCGAGTCGGTGTCGCTCAACCCCGACACCGTGGTGGACACCTGGCTGCGCCTGGCCAAGCTGAAGGCCGCCAACGCCGCCTGAGCGGCGGGCCAGGACACGGGCACCGGCTGCAGGAGCCGCGTACGCGGCTCCTGCACAACACCGCGTCGCCGCAGGAGCCGCGTCAGCGGCGACCCGACGGAGCCATCCGGAGCCGGCATTCAACGCGGCGCTTCCAGGGCAAGGCCCCGGCCAGGTGGCGGTTGACCGTCGCCCTGGATACGCCGGCCGGGTTGCCGCGTACGCGGCTCCTGCAGAACAGCGCCCGTCGCTGTAGGAGCCGCGTCAGCGGCGACCCGACGGAGCCATCCGGAGCCGGCATCCAACGCGGCGCTTCCAGGGCAAGGCCCCGGCCGCGTGGCGGTTGCACGCCGCCCAGGACACCCGCAACCCGGCCTCAGCGCCCGGCGCGGGCGATGCGGGCGTAGGCCTCGCGCACCGCGTCGGCGCCGTGGCGGCGTTCCAGCCGACGCACGATGAAGTGCCCGCGCGCCACGTCCTGGTAGTAGCCGGTGAACAGCGTGTTGAGCGTGGCGCCTGTGGCGGCACCGATCACCGGCACCGCCTGCGCGGCGAACTTCTCGGTCACCACCACGCCGAAACGGCCGGCCACCTTCTCCACCAGCCGTGCCAGCCACTTGCCCGCCTCGCGCGCTCCCAGGCCCAGGGTGAGGCCCTGCGCGCCGGCACCGCCAGCCAGCTCCGCCGAGAGGTGGCGGACCACGTCGGCGACGAAGCCGCGCGCCAGGTAGTAGCCGGTCTCGCTGGCATCGTCGCCCGGCGAGCGGCCGCCCAGCGCGAAGACTTCCAGGCAGGCCTGGCGGGTCTCCGGATCCTGCAGGTCGAAGCCCTCGCTGCGGGCGACATCGGCCACCGCGCGCATCATGATCGTGGTCGAGACCGGCAGCTCCAGCAGCAGTGCGCCCAGGCCGAAGGCGCCACCCACCGCGCCGGCGCCGGCCGCGGCCAGCTTGTGCCAGCCCGTGGAGGCGGGCTTGCCGGGAGCGTTGTCCAGGCTCCACAGCGCCACCTGCACGGCCTTGTACAGCGCCGCCTCGGCGGCGGCGTGGATGCGCCGCGACACACCCTCCGGCAGACGGCTGACCGCGAACTCCAGCGGCGCGCCGGCCAGGTCGGCCATGCGCGCGGTCAGCGTCGGCGCCTCCAGCAGGGCGACGGCGCGCTGCAGATCGGCCCAGTCGCGCGGGGCGCGCGCCGGACCGGTGGCGGGAAGCGGCAGGCTCATGCCCGCATCCTAGCCGCCGCGGCCGCGGGGCGGAACGCACCCCTGCAGCGCCGGTTCAGGCGGAAGGCAGGCCGCCCAGCTCGCCCATGTAGCGGCGGTAGTGGCGCAGTTCCTCGATCGAGTCGTGGACGTCGGCCAGGGCGGTGTGCGCGCCCTGCTTCTGCACGCCGGCCAGCACCTGCGGCGCCCAGCGCCGGGCCAGTTCCTTGATCGTGCTCACGTCCAGGTTGCGGTAGTGGAAATAGCGCTCGAGCTGCGGCATCTGCCGGTGCAGGAAGCGACGGTCCTGGCAGATCGAGTTGCCGCACATGGGCGACTGCCCAGCCTCGACCCACTCGCGCAGGAAGGCGATGGTCCGCGCCTCGGCCTCGGCCATCGACACGCCCTCCTCCAGCACCCGCTGCCACAGGCCGGAGCGGCGGTGCTGGTTGCGGTTCCACTCGTCCATCGCCTCCAGGGTGGCCAGCGGATGGGCGATGGCCAGCGACGGGCCTTCGGCCAGCACTTCCAGGTTGGCGTCGGTCACCACGGTGGCGATCTCCAGGATGGAGTCGCGGTCCGTGTCCAACCCCGTCATCTCCAGGTCGATCCAGATCAGACGGTCCTGTGCTGCGTTTTGGCCCATTGCGAGTGTTCCGGTGTGCGCTTGTCTGCCGCGCGTGGGCTGGCATGATAGCGTAGCCCCCCCGCGCGTACCGGAGCCGATGAGTCCGTCCACCGACCACGCCGTGCTCACCGCGATGCTGGCGCCAGCGTTCTTCCTGACCGCCACCGCCTCGCTGCTGCTGTCGGCCAACAACCGGCTGGCGCGCATCATCGACCGCACCCGCACCCTGCTGCGCGAGCTGGCCGAGCTGGACGACCCGGACCAGCGCGCCCTCTACGAGACGCGGGTGGCGCTGCAGCGCCGGCGCAGCACCATCATCCTGCGCGCCGGCCAGCTGCTGTACGGGGCCATCACCTTCTTCGTCGCCACCAGCCTGGCCATCGCCTTGGACGCCTTCACCGGGCACCGCCTCGGCGTCGTGCCGGTGTGGCTGGCCAGCGGCGGCGTGCTGTGCATGTTCTCGGCCAGCCTGCTGCTCGCCCGCGAATCCACCCTCGCGGTCACCGCGATCCAGGAGGAGATGGACCACCGGCCGCGGGCGCGCCGCGGCTGAGGCCGCGGTCAGGTCAGTGGCGGCTTGCCGCGCTTGCGCCGGAAGTAGTTGGTCAGGCGCGTGCCGGCCTCGGCCGCCAGCACCCCGCCGGTCACCGCCACGCGATGGTTGTGGCGCGGGTCGGCCAGCAGGTCGAACACGCTGCCGGCCGCGCCGGTCTTGGGGTCGGTGGCGGCGTACACCACGCGGGCGATACGTGCGTGGACCATGGCCATGGCGCACATAGCGCAGGGCTCCAGGGTCACGTACAGGGTGCAGCCGACCAGGCGGTGGTTGCCCAGCCGGGCCCCGCCCTGGCGCATGGCCACGATCTCGGCGTGGGCGCTGGGGTCGTGGTCGCGGATGTTGCGGTTCCAGCCCTCACCGACGACCTCCCCGTCCGGCGACACCAGCACCGCGCCCACCGGCACCTCGTCGTACTCCTGCTCGGCGCGTTCGGCCAGGGCCAGGGCGTGGCGCATGAAGCGCTCGTCCGTGGCCGGGTCGGCCGCGGCGGCGGCGGGCGGCTCGCGCGCGTCCAACAGCTTCCAGAACACCCGGGTGGCGCCCAGCCCGCCCAGCGGCTTGTAGGCGTACTCGGGGATGTCGCCGGCCACGTGGTAGCCCAGCCTGCGGTAGAAGCCGCTGGCCCCCTCCACCAGCGAGGCATCCAGGGTGATCAGCCGGCGCCCGCGCTCGCGCGCGACCTGCTCCAGGGCGCGCACCAGCGCCGCGCCCACGCCCAGTCCGCGCGCGGCGGTGGCGGTCATCACCTTGGTCAGCTCGGCGCGGTGCGGCTGGCTGGGCGC
>ERZ795043.764-NODE-764-length-21567-cov-6254.002510_pt1 | contig 21567 bp, 18 predicted proteins | sample MGYA00375127_ERZ795043 | MGnify/ENA primary metagenome ERZ795043 (study PRJEB30172, sample SAMN05518447) | compost metagenome | isolation source: Feedstock adapted compost from Newby Island compost facility, Milpitas, CA | place: USA:Newby Island compost... | reverse complement strand
TGGCCATATCCATCAACATCCGCACACGAGCCAGGCGTTCACGCAACAGGAGGCGACATTGGATACGGCCATGCACATCTGCCGCATCGAATGCCTGTACACGTAAGCCCATGTAGCTTGCAATATAAACGGCTCGTTCATTATGAAAATGCTGGGAAACGATGATCAGATGCCGGATACCGGCTTCCCGGCAATGCTGAAGCGACTGCCAGGTGCGATTGCCATGCGCATCAACGCGGATCTGATGTAGAGAAATCCCATTTTCCAGACACCAGGTTTTCATGCTCGTTGTTTGATCTGCCTGGCCCGATACATGGGAACCGCTGAGGATAAGTGTTTCTACTTTACGGGCCTGCATTAGAGTCCATGCGGCCTGCAAGCGATACAGCAAATACGGATTCCATTTTCTGCACACCCGGGCCCGGGTGCCCAGCACCAGCGCATGGGTACAGGGCTCCATATCCGCTACCCGCTTCACACAATATTTTCGGCTCATCCACGAGATCCAGCGATACCAGCCTTCTACCCACAACACCCCCACTAAAGCCATCCAGAACAAAGCCATAAGCCCGTCCATGATCTTCAGGATTGATGAGACGTAGGTTTGGAAGACGTAAGATGGGAACGACGTGGATACCGCAAATGCATGTCGGCCAGGGCTCGATGTACGGCATCGGCGATTACATAGGCTTTATACCAGTTCTGATCAGCTGGCACAATTGTCCAGGGGATATCCGGACTGCAGGTATCGAATACTTCTTCATAATAATGCAGATAGTCGTGCCATTTGCGGACTTCTTGCAGATCGGATGGACTGTATTTCCAGCGTTTTTCCGGATTCTTTAATCGTTCCTCCAGTCGTTTATCCTGCTCTTCCCGGGATATGTGCAGGTAAAACTTAAGGATGGTGGTTTGATGATCGAGGAGTAATTGCTCGAAATGATTGATATGTTGCATGCGCCTGCGCGCCGTGGCATCATCAATCCAGCCGTGTACGCGGGTGATGAGCACATCTTCATAATGCGAACGGTTGAAAATTTGAATCATGCCGCGTGCCGGCGCATGTGCATGTATGCGCCAGAGAAAATCGTGTGCAGCTTCTTCAGGCGTGGGCACCTTAAATGAGACCACTTTCACGCCCTGGGGGTTGACACGGTTGAATACATGCCGGATGGCCCCATCCTTGCCGCTGGCATCCATTCCCTGCAACACCACCAGCAGGCTGTGTCGTCCTTCGGCATACAGGATATTTTGCAAACGGGCGATGGCCTTTTTCAGCTTGCGGGTTTCTTTTTTCACCGATTTTTTCTGCAGCGCATCGGGGGCACGGGTTGATATCCGGGATAACTGTACGGACTTTTCCATATCGGGTGTGTTTGGGATACACCCGAATGTAGAAGATTTTACAGAAATTTTTCAGGCCGATCTAAAAAGAAAAGCGATTTATACGATCATGATTTCCTTTTCCTTGGCCGCGCAGTACTTGTCGACCAGGGCAATGAATTTATTGGTCAGCTGCTGGGCCTCTTCTTCGGCATCTTTGGCCTGGTCTTCGCTGAGGCCATTTTTCTGCAATTTTTTAATTTCTTCGATGGCATCCCGCCTGATATTGCGGATGGCAATCTTGGCCTGCTCGCCTTCGGCATTTACCCGTTTCACCAAATCACGCCGCCGTTCCTCGGTCAGCGGGGGCAGAAAAATCCGGATGATCTGTCCGTCGTTCTGTGGGTTAAAGCCCAGATTGGCTGCGATGATGGCCTTTTCGATGACCGGAACCATCTGTTTTTCCCAGGGTTGAATGACGATGGTACGGGCATCGGAAGCCGTAATATTGGCCACCTGATGCAGGGGCACCATCGACCCGTAATATTCCACCTGAATCCCTTCCAGCATCTGCGGATTAGCTTTACCGGCACGAATTTTCACCAGTTCCGATTCCAGATGCTGAATGGCCTTCTGCATTTTTTCTTCGGCATCTTCTATGATCAGGGTAAGTTCTTCTTCCATAGAAGTATTTCGGGATGTGCAAACCTACAGGAATTTGTTCATATTCACAAAGCAGCTTCCTATCGGGATTTCAGATATGGCGTCTCCTGCTGCTTAAAAATTTTCTTTTACTTTTGACACTTAAAAATCAGGTATCATGGCTTCGCTTACAGAAATCGCCGCACAAATCAGAAGGGATATTATTCGCATGGTGTATCTCGCGCAGAGTGGCCATCCGGGTGGTTCGCTGGGATGCACGGAATTTTTTACCGCCTTGTATTTTCAGGTGATGAAACACAACCCCGACTTTACCATGTCTGGCAAAGACGAAGATATTTTCATACTTTCCAACGGCCACATTTCACCTGTGTATTACAGCACACTGGCGCGTGCAGGTTATTTTCCGCTGAAAGAGCTATATACATTTCGAAAGATAAATTCGCGGTTGCAGGGACATCCCACCACACACGAGCACCTGCCCGGTGTACGCATCAGCACCGGTTCACTGGGTCAGGGTATGAGTGTGGCTATCGGGGCGGCTTTAGGTAAAAAGCTCAGCGGCGACAAACGCTGGGTTTTTTCCCTGCATGGCGATGGCGAGTTAGAAGAAGGCCAGTGCTGGGAAGCCATCCTGTTTGCGGCTCATCATAAGGTGGACAACCTGATTGCTACGGTCGACTGGAACGGTCAGCAAATTGACGGTCCCACCAGTGAAGTTGCCGGCCTGGGTAACCTGGTAGAAAAATTTCATGTCTTCGGCTGGGAAACGCTTGAATTGAAGGATGGCAACAACCTGCAACTGGTGATTGACACGCTCGAAAAAGCCAAGACCCTTACCGGTAAAGGAAAGCCCGTGGCCATACTCATGCATACCGTGATGGGCAAAGGAGTTGATTTTATGGAAAACAACCATGAATGGCACGGCACAGCGCCCAATGAAGAGCAATTCAAACGTGCTATGGCTCAGCTTCCCGAAACTTCGCTCGGCGATTTCTAAGCACGAAGCGACTTTAAATCGAGCTGTTGCCGGCCGGCACGGTATGCGGGTAAATAGGAAGCCAATGCAGCGATGATGGCTACAGTCAATACCACCAGGATGAAATCCTGCGCCTTTAAACTCACCGGATAGGCATCTATCACAAAAGAATGTCCACCTAACTTAATCCAGCCATAGCGTTGCTGGCCTATACACAACACCAGCGCCAGACATACGCCGATTGCCGCACCCATAAAGGCTATCCAGAGGCCTGTTGCAAGAAAAATCCGTTGAATGAGGCCCCCAGTAGCCCCCATCGCCTGAAGGATGGCAATATCGTGTCGCTTGTCGATGACCAGCATGGAAAGGGCTCCAATCATATTAAAGGCTGCAATCACCAGGATAAAGCTCAAGAGAGCATATACCACCCATTTTTCCGTCTGCATCACCTGATATAGCGTTTCATTCTGCTCATAGCGGGTTTTCACCACCACGCCGGCTCCCAGGATATTCCGAATTTGCCGGGTGAGTTCGGGAAGGGAGGCCCGATCATGCACGCTGATTTCTAATGCGGAAACCGCATCCTGAGGCCATAAGAGCAATTGACGCAGGGCGTCGATCCGGGTAATCACATACTTATCATCAAACTCTTCTTGAATAGCGAATATGCCCTGGGGCATCAGGCTTCCCACCCGCAAAGCCTGTTCAGGATTTAAGAATGTTTCTACATGCGGATTCGGCACGTAAACCAGCAATGGATATAGGGGATTCTGCAGATCTACACCAAGTGCCGAAGCAATGCCTATACCGATGACGGCTCCGGGCAGTTCGGCCGAGCCTAAGGTATAAGCGCCCTGCACCAGTTTATCTTTTACACCCGTCACCCGTTCATAAGCACTGTCCACCCCTTTTACAATGGCAATCATCTGCCGATCGTTGTAGCGGATGCTGGCTTTGGTCTCAATGGTTTCGCTCACTGCACCAATACCGCGCATCTGGCGAATGGCCTGCAGCTGCTGGGGTGTAACCTGAAACATGGGGCCATGCAGGGGCGTTACCCGTAGAGCCGGATAAAAGGAAGAGTAGAGCGATTTGACCAGGTCTTCAAACCCGTTGAACACACTCAACACGATGATGAGGGCAGCTGTACCCACCGCAATAGCCAGCACGCTTACCCATGAAATGAGCTGAATGGCCTGGGTGGATTTCCGTCCCAGAAAATACCTCCGGGCAAACCTGAGCTCCATTCCAAGATTGGTCATCACTCTTCGGCAGGCTTGTCCTGTTCATGAATCTTTTTAAAGATTTCTTCGAGGCGAAAGACCTGCTCCAGCGTATCGTCGCGGAAAAACTGTAATTCAGGAATGCGACGCAGCTGATGTTTGATACGTGCCGCCAGCTGTTTTTTGATTTCCCATTTTCGATCTTTTATCAAAGCCAGCATCTGATCGGGATCCGTAATTTGATAAAAGCTCACATACACCCTTGCTTCTAACAAATCCGGAGTCATCTTTACACCGGAAATGGAGATCATACCCCCGTGTGAGATGTTCAGGCCCTGGCGTTGAAAAATATCACTCAGCTCTTCCTGAATCAATCGCGCTACCTGTCTCTGACGTTTGGATTCCTGCATGATGATGCTTTTTTACATGAAAAAACCAATCCTCTGCCTGTTAACTTGTAAATTTACGGGGTTTTCATGAGCTTCACATGAAATGCGGGTCATATGTTCGTTTTCCGTTGAACCCTGTCGGCAGGCGCTATCACCAGCCGGCAGCAAGCAGGGAATCGTAAACCTTTAAACAGCCTTCTCATGAAAAATATTTTGTGGGTATTGCGTTATCTGAAAAAACATGTACAGGGCATTGTGCTGTATTTTATCTGCAACCTGTTGTCGATCATTTTTTCGTTGATATCGCTTACAATGCTCATTCCATTTCTATCGCTCATTTTTGGAAAAACGCAACCCATACATACCAGACCGGTATTTCATCTTTCCTCCTCAGGCCTGATGCAGTTGTTTAATTACTATCTCACACAGGTTATCGATGCTTACGGTAAATCTTATGCCATTGGCTTCATCTGCCTGGTGGTGATTGCCGCCATTTTGCTGAAAAACCTGTTTTTATATGGTGCTTCTTTCATCAGTACGCCCATTCGAAACGGCATCCTGATGGATATCCGCAGGGATCTGTTCAACCATGTCATTGCATTGCCTATCGGATATTTTTCAGAGGAACGAAAAGCAGATATCCTGAGCCGGATGACCAATGATGTGCAGGAAATCGAAGTTTCCATCATCAGTTTTCTGGAAAGTGCTTTCCGGGATCCGTTTACGGTGTTGATTTATTTCTGCACGCTGTTGATTTTAAGCCCACAGCTCACCTTGTTTTTAGTGGTTTTGTTGCCTGTAGCAGGGCTCATCATCGGACGCATCAGCAAATCCCTGAAGCGACATTCCAATGCCGGACAGCAAAGGCTCAGCAACCTGTTGTCGATCATGGATGAAACCATTACCGGGCTGCGTGTGGTGAAGGCTTTTAATGCTGAACGCCACCAGCAGACGAAATTCCAGCATGAAAATCATCAGCTGTTCCGAATTAAAAATCGCATTAATCGCCGGCGCGATCTGGCCTCTCCTCTATCCGAGTTCCTGGGTGTGGTGGTGCTCTGTGTGGTATTGTTTTTCGGCGGACAGCTTGCCCTGTCTAACCCTCCCATTGTCAGTGCCGATGTATTCATCGCCTATATCGCCATTTTCTCCCAGATCATCAATCCGCTAAAATCGTTTTCCACCACCTCGTACAACATCCAGAAAGGCCGGGCCAGTGCCGAACGCATTCAACACATTCTTTCCACACCCATTACCGTGGTGGAAAAACCGAATGCTATCCCGATTCAAAGTTTTGAACATGCCATTGAATTTCGCAATGTAAGCTTTCGCTATCGCGATCAGCTGGTGCTGGATAAGATTTCGTTGACCATCCCTAAAGGCAAAACGATTGCGATTGTAGGTGCATCCGGATCCGGAAAATCCACGCTGGTTGATCTTATTCCCCGTTTTCACGACGTTACTGAAGGGGAAATCTTGATTGATGGGGTGAATATTAAGGATTATCGCCTGCAGGATTTGCGCAGATTGATGGGTATTGTAACACAGGAGCCGATTTTATTTAACGACACGATTGCCAACAACATTGCGCTTGGCGCTTCGGGTCAGGTACGGGAAGAGGATATCGTAACAGCGGCAAAGGTGGCCAATGCGCATCATTTCATCATGCAAAAGGAGCAGGGCTATGCTACCAATGTGGGTGATCGGGGAATCAAATTGAGCGGCGGTGAAAAACAGCGCATCACCATTGCGCGTGCGGTGTTGAAGAATCCGCCGATCCTGATTTTAGACGAGGCCACCTCGTCGCTGGATACCGAAAGCGAAAGGCTGGTACAGGAGGCCATTCAGCGACTCATGAAAAACCGCACCAGCATCATTGTGGCACATCGACTTTCCACCATTCAGCATGCTGATGAGATCTATGTGCTGAGCAACGGACGTATCGTGGAGCATGGCTCGCACGACGAATTGATGGCTTTCGATGGAACCTATCGCAGATTGATTCGGATGCAACAAATCGATGTACCGGCTGCAGAGCTTTAACTGCCCTTGCTGAGCGCTTTTTTGGCCTCGATGCTCAGGGTGGCATGCGGTACGGCGCGGAGTCGAGCCTTGTCGATGAGTTTACCGGTCACGCGGCAAATCCCGTAAGTCTTATTCTCGATACGCACCAGTGCTTTTTCCAGGTGTGAGATGTATTGAATCTGCCTGCTGGCCATCTGGTTAAGTTGCTCACGTTCCAGCGTACCGGAACCGTCTTCCATACTCATGTATTTATTTTCCGTGTCTTCCGTACCCATTTCATCTTTTCGGGTGATGAGGCCTTGCAGGTAAGCCAACTCCTGGCGGGCAGCCTCCAGTTTTTTAAGAATCAGTTCTTTGAATTCCTGCAATTCGGCATCGCTGTAACGGTACACGGGTCCGGAATGCTGACCAGGTTGATCGAGTACAGATTTTTCAAACTCAGGTTGATACACAATTTCTGCCCGTTCTTCTTTGTTTTCGGTTTGCGCGGATACAGTCTTCGCAGCAGATGAACGGGTGGAACGGGTTGCAGAAGCCGTTTTTTTCGCTTTTGGCTGATCAGCCGCACTGGATGAGGATGTGGCATTCATCTCCGTATCAGTCACGGCAGGCTGTTTTTTAGCAGTTTTAGCGGCCGAACGTCTGGCATCTGTATGCGCCGAAACGCTACGCTTCGAAGCTCCGGTCGTCGAAGCCGCTTTTTTGGTCTCTTCACTGGATTTGCGGGATGATGAAGAAGTCGACCGGGTAGATCGGGCATTGGTCTTACGGACGGTTGAAGCTTGCTTTTTTTCGTCCTGTGTCTTTTTTTTCTGGATTGCCATACGTTTAGCGGGTTTTTTGAAGGTGAACGGTTAAAGGCACTTCATTAACTTCAATCAAGCTACCATGCTGAATTTGCGGAACAATTTCCAGTCGATCTGCCAAAATTTCCGTGCAAATATACTTATAAAGATGCGAATCACTCAGTACCGGCCGGATAAGTTCATGGTCGGCAATTTGCACCTGAATCCGATCGGTTACTTCCAATCCCGAGTCCTTACGCAGCCGCTGGATCCGATTCACCAGCTCGCGCGCATGCCCTTCTTTTTCCAGTTCGGGCGTTACGGTGATATCAAGGGCAACGGTGAGGTTGTCCTTGTTCGCGGTCATCCAGCCGGGGATATCTTCCGGTACGATTTCCACTTCCTCGGGAAGCAGCGCAATGGTTTCTTCCGCCGTTTCTCCGGGCATAGCCAGGCGGTCGCCCACAAAGGCTAAATTCAACGCCTTACCCTGCTTGAGCTGAAGGATATGCTGTTGATCGAGCTGCTGCAAATACTGGGTGACCGCCTTCATTTTTTTGCCCAGTTTACTTCCCAGCAATTTAAAATTGGGTTTGATGCGATACTGTATCCCCGATTCGCTAATATATTCCACTTCCTTCACATTCACCTCAGCTTTGATGAGGTCTTCCACTGCCTGCAACTGTTGTTTCATGCGCTCGTCGACAATGGGGATGAGCACCTTACGCAGGGGTTGACGCACTTTAATATTCACCTTTTTACGCAGGGAAAGAATCAATGAGGTGATTTCCTGCGCCAGCCGCATCTGTTCTTCCAATTCGGGGCGGCTGAGCTGGTCGTAGGGTTGCGGAAAATCGGTCAGATGCACCGAAGCGGCCGGGATGCGACCTGTAACCCCATTCAGGTTGCGGAACAGCCAGTCGGCGAAAAACGGGGCGATGGGCGCCATGAGCATGGATAGGGTTTCCAGGCACTCATACAGGGTTTGATAGGCCGATGTTTTTTCCAGGTTATCCTGCTGTCCGTTGTCGCTGGGGCGCAACGGGCTCCAGAACCTTCTGCGGTTCAGCCGCACATACCAGTTGCTCAGCTGCTCAATCACGAATTCCTCGATCAGCCGGCCGGCAGTGGTAGGCTCATAATCGTCGAATGCTTCATTCACCTTAGCCACCAGCGTGTTGAGCGCCGATAAGATCCACTGGTCAATGGCGGGGCGCTGGGTTACGGGTATGGGCCGTTCTGCGTAAGTAAATCCGTCGATATTGGCATAAAGGGCAAAAAACTGATAGGTATTGTAGAGCGTACCGAAAAACTTACGCTGGGCCTCGCGGATGCCTTCCACATCAAAACGTATATTTTCCCAGGGCGAGGCATTGGTGATGAGATACCAGCGGGTGGCATCGGCGCCGTAGGTGCGGATGGTTTCAAACGGATCGACCACATTACCGAGGCGCTTGCTCATCTTGTTGCCGTGCTTATCGAGCACCAGGCCGTTGGAGACCACGGTTTTGAATGCCAGGCCGGGATAGCGTTCCTCATCGGCCGGAAAGCCCTGCCGGCGAAGCTCATCCTGAATTTCTTCTTTCAGCAGCGCACTGATCGCATGCAGGGTATAAAACCAGCCTCGCGTCTGGTCGACCCCCTCACAAATAAAATCTGCGGGATAATTACTGGCGAAGGTAGCCGCGTTTTCAAACGGGAAATGCCACTGGGCAAAGGGCATGGCCCCACTGTCGAACCACACATCCACCAGATCGGGCACCCGACGCATGGGCTTGCCGCTCTCGCTCAACAAGATTATCTCATCTACAAAAGGCTTATGCAGGTCTAGCTCCACCTCATCGCGGAAGTATTCGGGTTTATTCAGGGAAGCAGCTTTTTTCAATTCGGCTTTTAGTTCTGCCACCGAGCCGATGCATTTTTCTTCGGTGCCGTCGTCGGTGCGCCAGATGGGCAGCGGCGTACCCCAGAACCGGCTTCGGCTGAGGTTCCAGTCCACAATATTTTCCAGCCAGTTGCCGAAGCGCCCTTCGCCCGTGCTGGCAGGCTTCCAGCGAATGCGTTTGTTCAGCTCCACCATCCGATCTTTAAAAGCGGTGGTGCGAATAAACCAGGCCTGCAAGGGATAATAGAGCACGGGCTTATCGGTACGCCAGCAATGCGGATAGTTGTGTTCGTATTTTTCAATCCGGAAGGCCAGTCCACGTTCTTTCAGCCAGTTGCACAAATCCGCGTTCACATCCTGATAATTGGGGTCGTCCTTGTAATTTTTCACATATCGGCCGCTGAATTCGCCCACTCCGTCGATGAACTTACCTTCTTTATCGACCAGGATCAGGATGCCCAGGCCGTATTGCTTACCCACGCGGAAGTCGTCGGCCCCAAAAGCCGGGGCGGTGTGTACGATGCCGGTACCTTCTGCTGTAGTCACGAAATCGCCCGTGATGATGCGGAATGGGTCGCCCTCGATACGGTCGGGTCGGTTGGCCTCGAAAGGCATGAGCTGCTCGTAATATAATCCCTGAAGTTCCTCCCCTTTCAACGTCAGCAATTCCACCCAGGGCGATTTGATTTTGCGATGGCCGTCGAGTGCAAGGGGCGTTTGTTCCACCGAACCGGCTTCCGGGGCGGCAAAATATTCGCTCACCTTTTCTTTGGCCAGCAGTACGTGTACCACCTGATGGGTATAGGGATGACGGGTGCGGATGAGGCTGTAGGTGAACTCGGGGCCTACGGTCAACCCCAGGTTGGAAGGCAGCGTCCAGGGCGTGGTCGTCCACGCCAGGCAGTAAACCTGCTCCTGATCGAGGGGTAGATCAACGACATGTGTCTGGCGATAGGCCAGTATGGCTTGCTGGATACGCTTCCAGGCCGGATGAGCCGCATTGCGGGCATCGGCCCAGGGCAAACGGAACATGGCCACCACGCTGACATCCTTCACTAACTTATAGGTGCCGGGCTGGTTCAGCTCATGCGAACTCAATCCTGTGCCGGCCGCCGGTGAATAAGGCTGTATGCTGATGCTTTCATAGAGCAGCCCTTTCTGGTAAAGCTTTTTCAATAGCCACCAGAGGGTTTCGATATAATCATTTTCAAAGGTGATATAAGGGTGCTGGAGATCCACCCAGTATCCCATCTGCCGGGTCAGCTCTTCCCATTTGTCTTTATAGCGCAGCACGGCCTCCCTGCAACGCCGGTTGTAGGCCTCGACTGAAATTTTTTTCCCGATATCGGCTTTAGAAATCCCCAATTCCTGCTCCACGCCCAGTTCCACGGGCAGCCCATGGGTATCCCAGCCGCTCTTGCGTTTTACCTGAAACCCTTTCATCGTCCTGTAGCGGCATACCAGATCTTTCAGTGTCCGGGAAATGACATGATGAATACCCGGCAATCCATTGGCTGAAGGAGGACCCTCATAGAAAACAAAGGAAGGACGACCTTCCCGCTGAGCAATGCTTTGTTCAAACGTCTTTTCCTGTTCCCAGCGTTTAAGGATTTCCTGTTCAAAAGCCGGAAGATTCAGCTGTGCATACTCCGGATATGTTGCCTTTGTTGCCATGCAAATGCCTGTCGATTTAATAAAAAATGGATGCAAAAATACAACAAATGCCCATCACGGCCTGGTAGAGATGAAAAGAACATCCGCCCTGGACAGGCCCGGACGGATGCAGGAGATCAGCATGAGCGATGCTTAGCATTGCATGACACAAAGCTAAATCAACCGTAAGCTATGGCCTTATCGAACCGGGAAAAATCGATATCCCAATCAGGAAAATTTATTTATCGAATCAATTCACAGGGCTTGAGCCCGGTATACTTCTTAAATGCCGTACTGAAATGAGAAATACTGGAATACCCCATGCGGGAAGCGACTTCCGACACGGAGAGTCCCTGTTCATAGAGTAATTGACGTGCTTTTTCCATCCTTTCCCGCTGGAAATAATCGTAAATGGTGGTACCAAAAATTTCTTTAAATCCTTTTTTGAGGTAACATTCATTCATGGCTACTTTTCGCGACAGTTCGCGAATGGTCAGTGGTTCATCCAGATGCTGCAACATCATGTCGCGTGCCTGATAAATCTTTTGCCTGTCTTCCGGATGGGTCAGGAAACGTGAACGGGGCTTACGTGGAGCGACCTGGTGTATTTGTTCCCGGGAAAATACCAGTAGTTCCAGTGCTTTGCTTTGCAGGTAAAGTCGTTCATCCAGTCCTTCATAGGGATGATGCAGCAGATGATGCAACAGGCCGTTGATGCGGGCAGTTACCTGCACGGGCTTCCAGATCAGGGCCTTCGGTGCGGTTGACGGCTGTTCCATATTGACCCAGCTTTCTTTCAGTTCAAGCCCCCTGAAAAAGCTGGAAGAAAAGGCTATAGAAATCATTTCGGCCGTTGAATGGCTATGCAGACAATCTTCTTCCTGATGCGGAGAAACGCAAAGGCTACCTTTACATCCGGCAAAGGCACAATAGCGGCGGCCTGGAATGCAATATTTCAATTCTATCACCGGTTCCCCATCGGAAGCTTCTTTACTCAGATGATAAATGATTGCACCCGCTGCCACAGGCTCACCTTCAGCCCACAAATACCTGCTCACCTGAATTTGCAACGCATCGCCCATCTGAAAGTGCCGTTCAGAAAGCAGCTCCAGACGGTTATCGGCAAACTGGCGCAGACCTATATGCTGAAAAAACTGCAGTTCCTGATTCATGATCTGCAAAGATAGGACAATCCGCATTCTTCGCCGTTATTTCTCCATGCGAGATGCCCGATTTTCGAGCAATTTTGTGTAATTTTGTCTTTTCTTAAAACCGTGTTCATTTCAACATGATTACCGACAACCAGCCTGTTGTGACCTCATCCGCACATGCTTATACCGCAGAAAGTATCCAAATCCTGGAAGGTCTTGAAGCCGTAAGAAAGCGGCCAGCCATGTATATTGGTGATATCAGCAGTAAGGGGCTGCATCACCTGGTATATGAAGTAGTGGATAACTCCATTGATGAAGCGCTTGCCGGATACTGCAAGCATATCAAAGTCATCATCCATGCCGATAATTCCATTACCGTTGAGGATGATGGCCGTGGTATTCCCACTGATATCCACCCCAAAGACGGTCGCTCCGGTCTGGAAATCGTGATGACGGTATTGCATGCCGGCGGTAAGTTTGATAAAAATACCTATAAAGTTTCCGGAGGATTACATGGCGTGGGCGTCAGCTGCGTGAATGCACTCTCCGAGAAACTGCATGTGCTGGTGCACCGCGATGGGAAGATTTTTGAACAGGAATATCGTAGAGGCGTTCCGCTGTATCCGGTTCGGGTCATCGGAACAACCGATCGCACCGGCACCATCATCCATTTCAGCCCGGATCCCACGATTTTTACCACCCTTACTTTCAACCGGGAAATCCTCGCCACACGCCTTGAAGAACTGGCTTACCTGAACAAAGGCGTTCGCATCGAACTGGTTGATGAACGTGAAACAGATGAATCAAGCAAAGAACCTCATCGGGAAGTTTTTTATTCGGAAGGTGGACTGGAAGAGTTTTTATTGATGCATGAAAACAAGGCAGGTCGCATTCTGCTCACACCTTCGCCTATTTATGTAAATACGTTTGATGAAAGCACTTATATCGCCGTAGAAGTGGCCATGGTATATCATGATGCTTACGGCGAACATTTGTTTTCTTATGTAAACAACATCAATACCATCGAAGGAGGCACTCATGTGGCCGGCTTTCGCAGGGCGGTAACCCGCGTCATCAAAGCGTATGGCGACAAAAACAAGCTGTTCGACAAGGTAAAAATCGAAATCACGGGCGATGATTTCCGGGACGGATTAAGTGCGGTGATTTCGGTAAAAGTGCCCGAGCCCCAGTTTGAAGGACAAACCAAGACGAAGTTAGGCAATTCCGAAGTGATGGGTGTGGTGGATAGCGCTGTAGGAGCCGCTCTGGAAGCCTATCTGGAAGAACATCCCCGCGAAGCCCGCCGCATCATCGAAAAAGTAATCACCTCTGCCACTGCCCGAATCGCCGCCCGAAACGCCCGGGAAAAGGTGCAACGAAAAGGGGTGCTCACGGGAAGCGGACTGCCGGGCAAGCTGGCTGATTGTTCGGATACCGACCCCGCCCGTTGTGAACTATTCCTGGTAGAAGGTGATTCGGCAGGTGGAACCGCCAAGCAGGGACGGGATCGGAGCTTTCAGGCTATTCTTCCGCTGCGGGGTAAAATCCTGAATGTGGAAAAAGCCGCCGAACACAAAATCTATGATAACGAGGAAATCAAAAACATCTTCACGGCACTGGGTGTAACCATCGGCACGGAAAACGATGATAAAGCCCTGAATCTGTCCAAGCTGCGCTACCATAAGCTGATCATCATGACCGATGCCGATGTGGATGGAAGCCATATCGCCACCCTTATCCTCACCTTCATCTTCCGCTACATGAAAGAGCTGGTGGAACAGGGTTATGTGTACATCGCCCAGCCGCCCCTCTACCTGATCAAAAAGGGTAATGAGCATGTATATGCATGGACCGAGGAAGAACGGAAAAAAGCCATAGAAAGGCTGAGTGGCGGAAAAGAAGGCAGTGTTACCGTGCAACGGTACAAGGGGCTGGGGGAAATGAACGCCGAACAACTCTGGGAAACCACCATGAATCCTGCTACACGTACCCTGAAACAGGTAACGCTGGAAAGCGCTGCTGAAGCCGACCGTATCTTCTCCATGCTGATGGGCGAGGAAGTACAACCGCGCAGAGAATTCATCGAAAAACACGCCCGCTACGCTAATCTGGACGTCTAATCCCCGCCGGCCATAAGAAAATCATCCAATCCTGCCATTCAGCTGCATGTGGCCGGGCCGAAAATAAAAAGCGGATACCGTTGAGGGATCCGCATCGGCAAGCGATCATGCAACAAGCCGCTGCCCGACAATGGACACAGCCGCATGATTATTCTTCTTCATTTTTGCCGTGAATGCCAAATGCATAGATGGTTTCGCTGGTAAAGGTTTGACCCGGATTCAGCACGGTGCTGGGAAAATTCGGATGATTGGGCGAATCCGGAAAATGCTGGGTTTCCAGGCAAAATGCTGAACGACGCAAATATGGCTTACCACTCAGTCCACGCCTGGTACCATCGAGAAAATTCCCACTGTAGAATTGCACGCCTGGCTGTGTGGTATATACCTTCATTTCCACACCCGTGACGGGCGAATAAGCAATCGCAGCCAGACTTAAAGTATCGGGTTTGGGTTTGTTCAGCACAAAATTGTGATCGTATCCATGACCATACTGCAGCTGAATGAAGGGCGAATCGATCCGTTCGCCTATTGCCACGGGCCGTGTAAAATCAAGCGGCGTTCCGGCTACAGGTGCAATTTCCCCGGTAGGAATTAAGGTGCTGTCGATGGGGGTATAATGATCAGCAAACAACTGAAGCATGGTGTTTCCTATGGTCGGGTACCCTTCACCGGAGAGGTTAAAATACGCATGATTGGTGAGATTAAGAATCGTGGTTTTATCGGTCGTAGCTTCATAACTAATTTTCAGCGCATTGTCGTCGGTCACGGTGTAGGTCACACGCACAGTAAGTGTACCCGGATAATTTTCTTCCCCATCGGGGGAAACGTAAGTAAGCTCCAGTACGCTATCCGACGGCTGGCGGGCTTCCCACACCTTGCTGTCGAACCCATGATGACCGCCATGCAAACTGTTGGGTGCATTGTTGATATACAGATGATAAGTTTTGCCGTTCAGGGTAAAGGTACCTCTGGCAATGCGATTGCCATAACGACCAATAAGCGCTCCCAGATAGGTATTGCTATCGGCCAGATAATCATGCAGGCTCGGATAACCCAGCACTACATCAACAGGATTCCCAGAGCTATCGGGCACCACCAGACTTACAATACGCCCGCCATAATTGGTGATGGCTACGGCCATTCCCCTGTGATTTTCGATATAATAAATCCGTACTTCCTTCCCATCTACCGTGTCGGCAAATGCCGTAGAATCGGGTAATAAATGTTCCATAATCAAAGAATCAATTGAATAAACGCGTTGTTGTGTTTGATGATGTGCTGTTTTGCAGGAGAAAAAAGCTGCAAGCAAAAATAATGTAAGGATAACATTTAATCGCGCCAGCATAAAAAAACAATTATGGGTTAAAATTAATATCGGCTTTTGGCATTACCAAATGGTTCCACTAACTTTCCCTGAATTTTTTATATCATGTCAGCATCATGGACAACATTGGTGATTGGTGCCTCACCACATCCCCATCGATACAGTTATCTCGCTGTACAGCAGCTTCAGAAGCATGGTTATCCAGTTATTGCGCTGGGGATTCATGAAGGCATGATTGGTCAGATACCCATAGTTACCAGCTGGCCTTCAACTCCCGTACATACGGTAAGCCTGTATCTTCATCCGCGACATCAACATCAATATGCAGATAAACTCATTGCCATGCACCCGGTGCGGGTAATTTTTAATCCGGGTACTGAAAACGCTCCACTGGAGCAGCATTTACGAGAGGCCGGCATTGCTGTCATTGAGGCCTGTACCCTGGTGTTGCTGAGCACCCATCAATTTGAAACTGCTGGATTAAATCAAGAATTCAACTGAGGATACATATTGGTTAACAAAAACAAAACATATCATCTTCAGGATTTTTTGCTACATTAGTTGCTTGATTATGTTCTTTTTATCATCAGAACCAGGTTAACATGCATTGGCGAAGATTTAATGGCGAACCCATCAAACTTCCCATAAAAGAAGAGGTTCGCCGCGCTATTGAACGTGAAACAGCAAAAGGTTTCCGGTTGAAAGTATGTATTGGCACCGATAGCCAGGTGAGGGGCGATGAAACCGAATTTGCCACGGTAATTGTATTTCTCCGCGAAGGACACGGAGGTTTCATGTTCATCCATAATGAAAAAGATCATCAGCGATATTCCATCCGGGAGCGCATGCTGGTTGAAGTAAGCAAAAGCATTGAAATCGCGTATGAACTCTGTGATTTGTTTAATGAATATGATGTGGATATGGAAGTGCATGCGGATATCAACACCAATCCTCACTTCAAAAGCAATGAAGCCCTGCGCGAAGCCATGGGCTATATCCTGGGTATGGGCTTTGCCTTTAAGGCCAAGCCCGATGCTTTTGCCAGCAGTTGTTGCGCGAATAAAATCGTGAATTAATCTTCAAGCTATTGCTTGAAAGCGTGTATTCCACTCCTGGATAAAATCCAGAATCTCTGTTCTGCCTGTTTTTTTCTTTGCTGAACCCATAAAATGAGGGGGGAGTTGATCCCATCGCGCCTGCATCTCTGCCAGAAATGCCTGCACATGTTTGTGCACAAGCTGTTGTTTTTCTTTATCGGTCTTGGTAAAAATCAATACAAAAGGAATTTGCCAGTTACCGAGCTGATCGGCAAAAGCAAGATCAATGGCCTGTGGAGGAATAGAACTATCAATCAACAGAAAAGTATAAACCAGGTTTTTGCGTTGTTGCAGGTATGCATGAATAAGTTGTTCCCATTTTTTGCGTTGTTGTATGGACTGGCGGGCATAGCCGTAGCCAGGCAAATCAACCAGATACCAGCTACCCCGCCTGATGCGGTGCAAAGGATCGGGACGACTTTCGATGAGATAATGATTGATGGTTTGTGTTTTCCCGGGTGTGGCGCTGATTTTAGCCAGCCTGTGCTGGCCGGTGAGCATGTTGATGAATGATGATTTGCCCACATTTGACCGACCGACAAAGGCATATTCGGGCAGATGCGGCCTGGGTAAACTATGCACATCCGCACTGCAACTCACCAGTCTTGCAGAAATAATTTCCATGGGCGAAACAATCATGCAGCTTGTGAAGATGAACAGTTAACTTTGTGCATCATGTCAACTTCAGCTCACAAGCCACCGGTAGTGCCTTATCAGCAATCAAAGTTAAGCAAGAAAGCACAGGTGATGCAGATGTTTAATGAAATTGCCGGTAAGTATGATTTGCTTAACCGATTGCTATCCGCCGGTATTGATATACGATGGCGAAAGAAAGCCATTCGCCTGCTGGCCGATGTGCAGCCCAAAAGCATACTGGATGTGGCCACAGGTACAGCCGATGTGGCTTTAATGCTTGCCCGGTTTTATCCACAGGCCCACATTATCGGTGTAGATATTGCCGCACAAATGCTTCAGCTGGGTCAGAAAAAAATTGAACAAGCACAGCTGCAGGACCGAATTACGCTTCAACAGGCCGATGCTGAAGCACTGCCCTTCCCCGATCATCATTTCGATGCCGTGATGGTTGCTTTCGGCGTGCGCAACTTTGAAAACCTGCACACCGGGCTCAGCGAAATGTTGCGCGTGTTAAAACCGGGTGGTAAAGCTGTGATCCTGGAGTTTTCTTATCCAGAATCTTTTCCGGTTAAACAATTATACCACCTCTATTTTCGTTATATCACGCCGATGATCGGGAAATGGTTGGCTCATCATCGAGAGGCTTATTGTTATTTACCCGAATCGGTGAGCGCTTTTCCATACGGTCAGCGCATGATCGATCAATTAACTGAAATTGGTTATCAGCAAGTCACATGCAGAAAGTACACCTGGGGAATTTGTTCCGTGTATTGCGGCTACAAAAAACAATCGTAGTTTTTCTGGGCCTATGTTTATTTTGCGCCATGCCCGCACAAGCCCAGTTTTTTTCCAGTGATATTGACAATGCCGATTACTATTTCGGCATTACACTCGGTTATGCAGCATCTACTTTTAACCTGGATCCTTCACCTTATTTTCTGCAGCAGGACAGTATCCAGGTAGTACTTCCCTTGAACAACGGAGGACTGACCATGGGTTTCCGGGCAACGATGCGGTTAACCGATCATATTGATGTACGTTTTAATCCAGCATTAATTTTCACCGACCGCAACATTCGTTATACCATCAAAGATTCATCTGTTGTAGATAAAAAAATTGAATCGGTATTATTGAATTTTCCCCTGCATGCGGTGTTGAATTCCGATCGCTTCGGTAATTTCAGGGTATATGCTTTTACCGGAGTTCGATTTGCCGATGATGTGAGCACCAATGCCACGGCTCGAAAAGCAGAAGATATGATTCAGCTTGCTAAATATGATCTGGGTTATGAACTGGGATTCGGATTTCATATTTATTTTCCTGCGTTTGTGCTTTCACCCGAAGTGAAGATCAGCAATGGATTTCGCAATATATTCAAACCCACACCGGGATTGATTTATTCGGATGTCATCGAGCGGATGAAATCGCACATGGTGGTCTTTTCCCTGAATTTTGAATAACGCGGTTTGCTTCAGGGCCGATAACGGGCATCGGTGAGCAATTGCTGCGCATCGTGCATCTGCATGAGCTGAGGTAAGCTAATCTGGGGGTGATCGTTCATATATTTTCTCACGATCTGCCAGCCCACCCAGCTGCCGATATTGCCCGGTGCTTCTCTGGGCATGCCCTGCGTGCTGGGGCCGGGCCCCACATAATGCATGACCTGTTGCATATCGCGCACATAGAGTAAATTGTTTTGAATGAAATATTGCCAGATCATGCGCTCATTTTGTTTACACCAATCGAGTTGTTTTTGCGTGAAACCGATCTTCACACTATCCGGCGCATCGGGCAATACGGCGTCGAGAAAATACAACTGCTTGCCTGCCTGCACCATCATATCCAGCAAGGTGCCTTCCTGAGCCGGTGGAAACATTTGCTGCTGAATGGCCTTAAAGCAATCGGGCACAATATATGCCGGTGCAAACTGATGCAACATGTATTGCGGATAAGGATCCGACACCTGTAGATAAAACGGATAATTTTCACCTAAAAACATATCCAGCCCGATGCCCAATACACTGGTATCTATCGTGATTGCCCCGAAATTGTTCAGACCCGAATAAAACGTCACCACCCGCGGAACAGGGTATGTCGGGAAATAATATTTCAGATAACGAAATCCGTTTCTGAGTTGCTGTTCCAGCCAGCTCAGGTCGGGAAAATGCCGATTGATGGTATCCTGCAAACCATGAATATCTTTTGAACGCAACATGGCCCTTACTTCCTCAAACAATAAACGATTGGTATCGCTATACGGCCCATAATTCATGATCTGTTCAAAATAGATCGGCATGAATGCGGGGTATTGCTTGTAAAGCCGAGCCAGAGCCTGATGCAGATGCATGGTGTCGAGTGTCGTCAACGCCTGATCGAAACGCTCGATAACGATGGGAGGCACCTCGATATGCGATACATCGGGCCGGGGACGACGCTCATGATGTGCACAACTGCTGAACAACAGCAACCCGGCTGCAACACTCATCCAGCCTATCCATAATCGAAGTAAACCTGGTTTCATATCTCCTGTGCTTAGCTGTGCGCACAAACTTAGCGATTTGAAAAGTTTACCGGCTCAAATATTTGTTAACACCCTCACCCCGTCCACCGGCCAGATATCCTATTTTTGCAGCATATCACATCCGGGACGATATGAAAATTGCGCTGGCACAACAGAATTACCATATTGGAAATTTTGACTACAATGTAGCCAGAATGAAAGAGGCCATCGACCGGGCACGCCGGCATCAGGTCGATCTGGTGGTGTTTTCCGAACAATGTATCTGTGGCTACCCGGCCATGGACCTGCTGGAACTGGATGATTTCATCGATCAGTGCGAAGCGGCCATCAAAGCACTCAGCACCTGCACCGAGGGCATAGGCGTTATCGTGGGTGCTCCCACACGCAATCCTGCCCCGCAGGGCAAGCGGCTTTTCAACAGCGCCTATCTGTTGTCCGACGGGCAGATCCAGGATGTGGTGCATAAAACATTGCTGCCCACATACGACGTGTTCGACGAAAGTCGTTATTTTGAGCCGGCCGACAGCTGGCATTGTGTGCAATTCCGGAATAAAAAAATCGCCCTTACCATCTGCGAGGACATCTGGAATGTGGTTGAACCCAGGTTATATCGGCTTTCTCCGCTCGATCAATTGATTCAGGAACAACCCGACTGCATCATCAATATTTCCGCATCACCGTTTGATTACGATCACGAACAACAACGGATTGAAATTATCCGGGAAAATGTACGGCAATATCATGTGCCCCTGATTTATTGCAATACCGTAGGTGCACAAACCGAATTGGTGTTCGACGGCGCCTCGCTGGTATTCAATGCACGTGCCGAGCTGGTCAGGCATTTACCCTCATTTGAAGAAGCATTTGAGATCATCGAACTGGAAAACCTCACCCATGAGCCTGCCATCACCCAACAGCCACCGGCCTCCACACAAACGCTCAGGCCGACATTTCAGATCGATCGCATCCATCAGGCCCTGTTGATGGGTATCCGGGATTATTTCTCGAAGATGGGATTCGAACGTTGTGTGATTGGCTCTTCCGGAGGCATCGACAGTGCGGTGACCACCGTGCTGGCCTGTGAAGCCCTGGGCGCCGACCGGGTGCTGTCGGTCCTCATGCCTTCCGATTATTCTTCTTCCGAGTCTGTGGATGATGCCGTAGCGCTCAGCCAACGCCTGGGCAATCGATATGAAATCATACCCATCCGCGATATATACCACAGCTATTTACAGACCCTGAAACCCGTATTTCAGGATCGACCGTTCGGACTGGCTGAAGAAAACATCCAGGCCCGCATCCGCGGTAACCTCCTGATGGCCGTGGCCAATAAGTTCGGATATATCCTGCTCAACACATCGAATAAAAGCGAGCTGGCCGTGGGTTACGGCACGCTCTACGGCGATATGGCCGGAGGCTTGAGCGTGCTGGGCGATGTGTACAAACTGCAGGTATATGCCCTGGCATATCACCTCAATCGCGAGCAGGAGATCATCCCGACTTCCATCCTGCACAAAGCCCCTTCGGCTGAACTCCGACCCGGACAACGCGATACCGATAGCCTGCCACCCTATGAACAGCTCGATCCCATCCTGTATCAATATATCGAACAACACAAAACCATGCGAGAAATCATCGATATGGGCTTCGATCCAGCACTGGTGCAACAGGTGGTGCCTATGGTCAATCGAAATGAATACAAGCGCAATCAGTTTTGCCCCATCATCCGGGTATCCTCCAAAGCCTTCGGCCGCGGCCGACGGATTCCTATCGTGGGAAAATATTGATGTGCTGTT
>ERZ795043.763-NODE-763-length-21568-cov-14.988519_pt1 | contig 21568 bp, 24 predicted proteins | sample MGYA00375127_ERZ795043 | MGnify/ENA primary metagenome ERZ795043 (study PRJEB30172, sample SAMN05518447) | compost metagenome | isolation source: Feedstock adapted compost from Newby Island compost facility, Milpitas, CA | place: USA:Newby Island compost facility... | reverse complement strand
TCATTAATATAACCGACCTAAACAACATTTCAATTCGAAATAACCCCATAAGAAGCTCGAACTTGTTGAAGAAAGCCTCCGAATTCAATAGGAAACTGGCAACTTTCAGTTCGTTTCCATTTAAACTTTACATTGAATTCTTTTCCACGTTCCCCTAAATCAAACTTGACTCTCAAAGCCCTGCGAAAAACGTGAGGATGTACATTAAACTGTGAATGAGCATTATAACTTATTCTTCTGAACTCATTAATTGAAGTGTATATTGAGCATATTTTGTATACTTCAATAAAAACTGAAGGTAAATCAATACTCAATTGCTTATCCTGCAACAGTTTAACGAATTCAGAAAAATCCTTACGCGATTTAATACAATTTTGAAATGCCACGATCAATACGTCACCAATTTGCCAATATTTCTGTTCACGTTGGTTTCGATCAAACAAGTTAACGTCAGGTCTAACCTCACTATAATGCCCAACACACATCCGAACAAAAGATCTGCTTGTCATATTGAATTCGAGGCCAATAAATAAATCATCTGGATAATTCCACAATTTTATCATCTCCCTCAACTGGTTTCAAAAAAGTTTCCTCAAATAAAAAAATTGGACAAACAGCACATTTAAAAATCATCTCAAACGATCCCGGTTTCACAACTTTCTTGCAACAAATTAAACCACAGGTTCGCATTAACTCCGTTAGCTGAGCCAAATAACCACTCGCTTTAAAAGCCATTAAATCCAATGAGTTTTCAATCTTTTGGATTTCAGTCCTAAGTTTTGAGAAATCAGGTGATTTGGATAAACATTGCTTTCCCCCAATCAAATTCAATTCTTCTACTTTATCAAGTGCCTTTAAGTATAATCCCCGAATTTCTTTAATTTCCATCTTCCCACTAGTCAACGCCAACACCATCCCTAATTACGGTTACATTTCCAAACCAAACTTAACAAAGTATTGCTATCGTCATATTACTCGAACTCGATATCTTCAACAGCTTCACGCAACTCCTGCAAAGAAGGCAAAGTATACCGCCTTGTTGTCTGTATGTTCGAGTGACCAAGAAGAGTTGCTGCGGCTTCGATCCCCCGCTCTTTCGCCACTTGTTTTCCAAACGTATGACGAAGCTGATGAACCGTAAATTTAAGTTGAGTAAGTTTCGACAACTTTTCAATCATATGCTGGATCGCTCGAACTGATAATTTCGGACCGCGTTGAGAATAAAAAAAGTAAGGAGATTTCCCTCCATGATGAACCAACCATCGTTGCAGGATATCACGTGTTTTAACGGAAAATGGAACATGACGATATTTATCGCCTTTACCGCTGCGAACAACGATTAACCCCGAGTCCAAAAGAACATCCGTAAGCAACAAATCAGACAATTCCTCCACTCGTAATCCGCAATTAACAAAGATAGTTACAATCGCTTTATACATGGCCTTCCGTTTTTCACTTGTGTGCTCCATCATTTCGATGACATGTAAAATTTGATTTACTTCTTGTCGAGTAAGCCAACGATAATCATTTTGTGAAGCAACAGGCTTAAGCTTGATGGCACTTATGGGATCAGACCTAAAGTTAACACCAGTTCCCTTTAAATAAAGTAATAAGGATTTTAAAGCGATCAGGTTTTGATTTATCGTATAAGGCGATAAAGGCTTACCTGTCTTGCGAGATACCCTTGTTTCGAGGAAAGATTTAAAATCTCTAATAACCGTTTGGGAAACGTCCTCAATTTCGGTAACATTACCCCATGAGGATTCCAACCAATTTATGAACCGCTTATAACACATAGCATAACCCTTAACAGTGTTTTTCGATTTTCCTTCAGCAGACAAATATCGAAGGTAATTCTTGACGGCTTCATGAATTTTCAATACCCCTCACCACCTTGGGTAACGTTGTACGACAAGTTTGCCAATAACGTTGTACGACAAGTTATTTACAATACTGAGCCATACCAACAGCCGATTCTTACGAACTCGTCATATAATGATAATTGTATGACGAGTTGTAGGAGCGTCCTTATTGCTTCATTATATAACCATGAAAGCAACAGGCAGGACGACCAATAAAGAAGCAACTGAACTAAAAGAAGGAATTGTGTTCTTTAACGCCATCTGTTTGCAGATGCTTCAATTCTGTTGCCAAGTGGGGATGCAGTACGGTTCTAATATTGAAAGGGGAAGGGAGATTGATTTGAAAGCTATACCCCTAATAAGGGGGATTGTTACCAACCACCATACCACATCCTACTTGGTGTATTATTAATCTAAAACTGACTGCCAAAGTAGAATAAGATCACCGACATGCGAGTAACTATTTTTCAAAATAATAAATAATCGGGATAAAAAATAAACGGGCAGTAAAGAACTCGACCAGCGAATTCGATACTGCCAAAATTAAGCTGCTATTTGATCATCTTAGATTCCAGATCTTTTCCTTATTTCTCACTACATTCTGCTCGAAGAAGTGTCTTGCCCACATGATTTCTCGGTCGGTTTTCGCTTTCATAATAGCCTTAACCGCACTGTGGGCGAGAAACTCCATAACTGCGTCAATTCGGTCAAGTTTCCTCTTAAGTTCGTTAGTAGATAAATTCAAATAATGGGATGCTGATCTCAATCCCAAGAAATAACCATGATCGCTATACTCCCACCAAAAAACTTCAAGGCATTTTTTCGCCTCACTAGGCAAATTATTCTTGAAACCACCCTCCAAAAACGGATATTTGAGATCAATCGCAGACCCCATAAAGGCGAAGATATAATCTATTGTGCGTAATCTTGCTTCTGCAACCTCTAAGTCACATCGGTCATAAAGGGTTTCAATGGTTTTATATCGTTCTCTTCTTTCAGCATGACAATGATATAAACACCGCTGTAGTTTGAAAAGGAACCTCATTTGATCAAATCCCTTCTACAGTCGCGGTTTTCGGTGGTATCGCCTAAAACGAGTTTCTACTATATCTCTCCTCAGCTACTTATTGATCATAGGGCGAAGGGAATACTTTCCCGCGCGTTCTTGCTTCCTTAGCACATTGGTCAAAACACTTCTCTAGATAGATAAGAAACCTCATGTGAACCAGTTCTTTCTGCAGTCTTTTTGAAAACAGAAAGACAGTATTAAATCTAAAAAGGCGAGATTTAATACTGTCAACATCCATCTAACTATATCTTAGTAAAGATATTAGTCTTTCCAACATGGACTCCACTTTTTCTCAAAAATATGCTCATCTTCATCATTGTATTCAAGCAAATCAAATACCGCCCATTGTGTTGGATTAACCGAACTGTAAATGATTACTCGATCTTCCCCCGTATCGAGCCATAAATTTTCACTAACCAAAACTAAACCTGTAGCCTCGTTCTTGCTGAGTTTTCGATTCACTTCTAATACCGTGATATTAAGGACTTCAACTGCACCAACCACATTATCTTCGTCCCAGACATAAGGAAAATCAGGATTGTTAATATTCTGTAGGGCTTTCTTTAAATCATTAACAACACCAAACTTCTTCATAGAAACAATTCCGATTTCCCCCGGCAACTCGGTCTTTTCTACGAGAATACAATCTGCTTCACCGACAAAATGTTGGCACACAAATTCATCGGAATACGGATAATTTAGATCTTCACCTTCATTACCTTCATGATCATCGGGTTTAACTTCAATAAAGCGATAAGATACATTTGGATTTGACACAACCGCCGGTTTGAACCAATCAATATTCATTCTAAACAACCTCCTATTTTTGATTTCATAGAATATAAAAAATCTCTTGATGCAACTCCGTAAAATATTTTAGCTGCCATAGCCTTTGGTAACCTGAATCATCGGGAATCACGACAACGAGTAAAGTTAACGACCCTCTGAGCAGTTCATGAACACGTTAACGGCAGAGCATCTCATTCAAATTGAAGCAAGGCTTACCCCATTTAAGCGTGAAACGGCTTGTAATCGATTTTTCCCTGCAGACCGAACCACTGATACAATAAAATCGATTGTAGAGCCACGTAAGAGCGGAAACGATTAGTGAGTAAATAGAGTGAACAACCCCCGTCACCCCGAATTGTTTCTCTCGCCTGTACTCTTCGTAATTTCGGGATTTCAACGCCCGATACAAAGACCCCATCTTGACGAATACGGTAAATATATTGCGCCCCAATTCTAAACCGATCCCACAGAGCCTCAATTCCGAATTTCTTTGCAATATCGACTTGCTCAGGTGTGAGAATACGGAACTTATTATTCATATTCGGCATCGGATAACCTGCTCGAGCCATAATTTGACGAGTACGCTCTGTCCGCATTTGGACAAGTTCATTAAAGATTTGCTCAATGCTCTTGTCCTTAGAGAATAAATTTCTCAATGTTACCCCAAGATCAGCAGGATAACCATCTTCGCAAACCCAAAATCCTTTACCATCAACTCTACTATCGATGACAACTGCTCTTGTACTCATACTGATCGCCCACTTTTGTAGAATAAAATCTTACAATTAAGGTGTTTTTACTCACCTACAAAGTGCAAAAGTAAATAAACTCTGGTTATGGGGAACGTTTTCACTATCGCTTTTGACAATCCGACATTCGGAAAATTAATCAAAGGTTCAAGAACTCTATTTGCTTCATTTGGTAAACATCTGATAAGATAAGACACAATAAAGTTGTAATATGAGGGGGAAGAAAATGTCGGTGGAATATATCTATACCTTTCACGGGGATTCAGACCACAAATACATTTGGGAACATATAGAAGAAGGTCGCTCGTATCGATTATACATAGCAAAAACAAGAGTCCCGCTCCCCATACCCCAAAATATTAAGGTGGTCTTTAACATTGAAAGTCAAAGGGTTCATACCGGCTACAGCTTAAAAGACCCCTTGGTGTACTATATAAACAAATATATGGCTGGCGAGAAGTACATTGCTTCTAACAAAAGAGATTCACCTATACCGGTTGTTTATATGCCGCGCTCATTTTTTGAACAGACAAGAACCCAAGATAATCGACCTCGGCAAATACAAATCATTGTGTATTGGAATGATGAATAATTTCAATCTCAAACATTAAAGGCAGAATAAAAAAAAAGACAGCATAGAACAAGGAAGGTTTCTATACTGTCCTTTTCCGACCAAAATATATTACTTTAACACTCTTCTGAATATATTGTAATTCAATTTCTGCGGAGTCGGATCATAAACCGCAAAAATAATCTTTTTGAAAACTCCCTTAAAACGATCACTAGTTAAAGTATCACGGAAGATAGTAGCAACATCCTCTGGTCTGTTTTTGAATACCCCACAACCGAAAGCACCAAGGATGAGGGTATTCTGCTGGTTAACGAAAGCGACTACAAGAATCTTCTCGATTCTACGCTTCATCACCTCATTAATCAAATGCGCTTTATGAGGCTCCCGCTCACGGACAAGTCCAGCGTTGACTGCAGGGGTGGTGATGAAAGAAACGAAGTATGGCTCATCCATCAAATTTCCATCGTCATCCCGAAAAACCGGAACATTAGGTGAAAAAATCATGTAGTCCGAATATAAACCAGTTCGGATTCTGAGATTATGCTCGTACATTTCTTTCATTTGTGCAATAGTCGGATATAACCCTGAAGAACGAGCCAGACTCTCCTCTTGTGCCCTAGATCCAGTCAAAAATCCACCCCCTGGATTTTTAGCTGAAGCAAAATTTAAAACACAAACTTTACCATCATTTTCACTTAATCTCTTCGCCGCGGCCAAACTTGATTCAGACGTTACTTCAATAATGGTATCGTACTTGTTTAAAGGGGTAAAAGAATTCAGTAAACGATCTGTTTCATCCGGGGAGTACAAGACCGCCCCTTTGATCGCTTCCCTTATCGAAGCACTAAGATTAACTATTTTTCTTTGACGATTAAGATACTTACCAGATTCAAGAATGCTCATAGTTTCCTTAGCAATTTTGATGGCTTTCAACTTATCCATTGCTAACCTCCATAAAGTTGGATTGTAGCTAAATTAGCATGGTTTAGCACAGAATACTAGTGATTCTTTACAAAACATACCTACGAGAGGAAACCATAAAAAACGAGCCCCCTCTGCCCTAACGAGCAGAAACAAGGGAAAGCCCCATTTAGGGATCTACTGTCGCTTTGTAATCTTGCAACAATTTTCGTCATTTGATGACTTTAACCTGCTGACTCTGTCTAAATGTCCATCAAACAAACAAATGAGGGAACTCTCGCCGGATTTCAACAAAACAAGAGTCACACACAATGAAATTTCTTTCACCCGTTCCAATAAAACGTGCCCGAATATTGTAAGTCGTATCGAACTGGAGCTCTACCGGTAGAAAACTTTGATTACATACCCCACAACATCCGTGGAGTTTCAAATAACATTCGATACATAGGTTACCGATGTTGTGGGTAATGTTACTAAACAACTTTTCAGACTCCTTAGAACAAAATGTACATTTACTCAACATTTAAACCCTCCTAATCACACTAAAAAACCGCAGACTTTCCCCACAAAGGATCGTCTGCGGTGCTTCCGCAATTAGTGATTTTTGAAATATGATATTATCTTCAATGTACTTTAATCATTAATTTTCGTCAATTTTTATAGTTGTTATCTTACTGTCTAATATAATTCCCCAGCGAGAGTAATAAGTGTTAAAAATTTTCCGCAATAGCACAACAAGAATTTCTATTGTAGCACTAATTCCCTAAAAGCAAGTGATACGTAATAATCATCCCATTATAAAGACCTACTGGTCCGCCCATAAATTGGAACCTCCGTTTTTATGGTTCGGCTTTACCCTTGATAAAAGTCGAAATATCCTCATAAAATGAAACAATCACTTTCTTCACAGCTTCATAATGCTGAGTTGCCATTTCCATGGCCGTTTGATCCAAATCAGAATAATGTGCCATTACAACATAAATTTCAACTGTCGCCACTAAACTTACTAATCCCCATATTAATAGCTTTCCAAAAAAACTAATCACATCTCTTAACCCATGATAATACAACACTTTGAAAATCCCCTTCATTGGAGCAGCAATGAAGGTATAAAACTTTTTCTTAGACAGATCATTATTTGTTTCCCTTACAATAATGAGTCCATCGGATCGTTTGTTTGAGTTTTCTTCAATATAAAAATCAGAATCAGGTATTGAAATATTCGCTTCTTCAACAATTGTAAGTGAAGGTTTCCATTTAGACGAATCTGCATTACCAACCTCATTCCTAATTGATTTTAACTCCAAAGATCTTAGATAATTCTTTACTTCTTCGAACATCTTAATGCTTTTCTTGATTTTCTCGCGATATTCATCACTTGTAGGCTGCTCCGTTGTTGCTACATTTAATGCATTATCAGGAACAGTACTGAGTGTTGATTTGATATCTTCAGTAAGATGAGCTTCAACTGATTCTTCTAAATCCCTTTTCAATGGTAATACCTTATCATTTTTGGTTTTTGCCTGATCTTCAACAACTTGTTTGGAGTGATCTAATGAAGTAGGTGGATTATTCTCCTTTTTAGATTCCCCCGAGAAAATCGTTGGATTAACTCCAATACCGAACCCTAAATCGACTGGATCATCAGTTCCATCGCCGATAATAGAAAAATCAAACTTTTCCTCAAGGTTCTTTGTTGCTTTATCAACATTTCTTCGTTCATCAATAGAAAAATCAATTGACTTGGTATTCATTACCTCACCACCTTTTTCCTTGCCGTATATATTTTTTCTTAAAATCAATATGCAAAAATAAAATTATTATCGGTCAAATTTCAAAATCTATTTTTAAGAAAAAAGCATCTCGAGAATTCCGAGATGCTCCATATAATACATTCAGCATTCAGTTTATTGTTACCTTAATGAAGTCTTGATCATTTGATAAAATCACTGGAAATCGGACTGCATTGTCGTACTTAACAAACAATTCAATACCCCTAAACAAATCCGGTTTTTTGAACTTAACTAAAAACTCGGTTCCTTGTAACCCCGATAAATCAATTTCTGTCTCAGGTTTGACTGCAATTCTCAACTTCCTAACGACAATACCATCTTGATCATAGACAACCACATTTTTCCGCCTAAAATACACAACAACTAAAACTATAAAAGTTATGGCAGAAACTGCAATCGGAATTATCGGTAATTTCTCATCCTCCACGGGTGGATCAATAGGATCTGAATACTCAAAAGGCGTTTGTATTTGTGGTACTTTTGGGATAGAAGGTTTTGAATCAACTGCATCAATAATGAAGTCAATCCTTTGGACACTTCGTAATTCATTCAATTCAATTGCTACATCAATTTCTGCCGAGCTTAGCAATTCCGACCAATTATTCAACGCCCCATCTTCTTGATAAACCAATACATCGATTTTTCCTTGTGTACCATCGGTGAAAGGATTTTTTAAAATTACGGTATGAGCCCCAAGCTCAACATTTTCAAATTTATACTCACCAAAATCATTCGTATGGGTCACTGTCACTTGAGGATTAGAATGCAGTTCAACTTGAATCCCTTTTATCGGATTACCCCTGACATCCGTAACAACCCCAAAGACTGTTCCAAATTGCTTCAGCTTTTGATACCTGAATTCAACTACCAACTGACGACCTTGAGCTGCGACTGTTACACTTTGGATAAAAGGAGCTAAGGGTTCATACCCCTCTATAGCAGGGGCAGAAATCACTTGCTTACCGAGTGGTAAATCCCGCAGAATCTCTTCTGTCAAGACTTCATCCGTTTCAACGTCAATCGCAACAATACGAACCTGATCCAATTCTGGAACCTTTTCAACTATCGAAACATCATTCGAAACCGGAACATCCTCCGATGAGCCTTCATCACTTACCGGCTCTTGATCGATAGCAGGTTCATTTTCTACAGGTTGGTCAGCAACTGGATCTTCGACAACCGGCTTTTCATTGCCAATAGGTTCCTCCGGCTGCTCAACAACAGGAGGTTCGGCTGGAACTTCAACTACAGGCGGATCAGCAGGTTCTACAACCACTGGTGGTGTAGGTGGTTCCTGAACTACAGGCGGTTCAACTGGATCATCGTCCACTGGTGGTTCACCCACAGGCGGCTCGACCGGATCATCGTCCACTGGTGGTTCACCCATAGGCGGCTCGACCGGATCATCATCATCATCATCCACTGGTGGTTCAACTACAGGCGGTTCAACTGGATCATCTTCTGCAGGTGGAGTAATAACCTTCTCTTTGTAGAAGTAAGTAATCTTTTGGATTGGCTCGGCTACGGTTAGCACGACCTTTTTCAAAGCTTCGCCCACAAGCTCGTATACCCCGATCTGAGTTTCGGCAATATACGAATGCTCGCCCAGATCTAAATCAGTTAATACTTCATCTTCCTTAATCTTCTCATTGGTTACCGCATCCCTGAACTCGACCGTTATTTTGCCCTTAATAACTGGTGATGGTGTTACCTTTTCAAAATAAGCGGTCGCGGTTTTATCCTTGTCCATTTTAATGGTGATTTCAGCGTCCGTATATTCTTGACCATCAACAACCCACTTCACAAATTGATATCCATCAGCCGGTTCAGCGTTTAAAACAACTTTCTCGTTTTCTTTATACACCAATTTTCCGTCACTCGAACTTGGTGTGATCGTCCCTTCTCCGACCTGGTTTACTGTCAACGTAAACAGGCGAGGTTCATTCGGAGGTAGCGGTTCAAAGTAGGCAACCGCCGTAGTATCCTCCATCATCGTGAGAGTAAAGTTAGCATTCAAAACATCTTTCCCATTAACGACCCATTTTACGAATTTATATCCGTCCGCAGGGTTAGCAGTCAACTCAACCGTTTCAAACTCATAAAATTTTGATACCCCTGCAGGGGAGACATTTCCTTCACCGACCTGATCAACAGTTAAAGTGTACTGAGTCAACGGCTCGAAGTAAGCAGTCGCAATCGTATCGGTATTCATGGTAATCGTCAGTACTGGATTGTAGAACTCAACACCGTTGACCACCCATTTAACAAATTTGTTGCCGGCTGCAGGATTGGCTGTTAATGTTACCAGATCAGCAGGGTTATGCTTCGATACCCCTGCTGGGGAGACATTACCATCTCCGATCTGATTAACAGTCAACGTATATTGTTCTGATGCGGTCGGCTTAAAATAAGCAATAGCCACTATATCTTCATCCAACGTGAAACCTGGCGTTTTGAAGAAGTACTCCTTGCCATTGATTACCCATTTTTCAAATACATATCCATCCTCAGCACTTATTGCAATTAAATTTACCCATTCTCCAGCTGGATACTGATATGTTCCTGCACTTGGATTTGTTGTTCCCTGTCCCTCTACTTGAACTGTTACTGTATAATGAGACGGTGGCAATTTTTTGTAATAAAATACTACTGGATTACTACCAAATGCTCCTGTATCAACGGTATATGTGCCTCGATATTCTCCATTTTCAACAACATCAATTTCAGTATTACCAGAACCAATCACTTCGATATTTTTACTAACTGCATCATACTTCAAAACGGAATCATCTTTTATTGTATAAGTGACAGAATTCCAATTAACAAGACCGTCCACAGAAGTATTAGGGTCTGGTGCATAGATACCCCTCAGCAAAAACTTTGGAGTTAATACTGCACTTTCAGTTGCATCGAATCCTGTTACCGTTTTTTCAAAATCATCATCCAAGGAATATCCATCAATATCTTTCGCATAGTAAGTTTGTGGTTTCAAAATATCAACATTTGTAAACACTTCGGAATCAATGATTTCATTGGTATCCCTGTCTCGATATTCGACCTTTACACTTCCAGTTGGAACGAACTCAAAGTTATACTGTGGGCTACGAGATGCGACATATGAAGTAATTTTCATCAGGTCTGAAAAGAATTGAGTACTTTCTGCATCACCTAACACAAAATAGTTATAAGCTACATCCACATAATTCGGTTTCGCTTTGTTGAATATTGATGTTAAAGTTGCCATATCATTGTTTGTTAGTTGATTATCGTTTAACCTCAACGTGCCAACTGCAGTTAAACTTGATAACCCACTAATATCCGTCAATTTATTTCGTCCTAGATTAAGGTTTTCAACAGTCCGCAAATTTCTTAATCCATTTACATTCGTAAGTTGTCCATCGTTCAAAAATAAATCTTTAGCATCTTCCAAAAAGCTCAAAGGATCAACATTCGTTAAACTACTGTTTGGAAAGTAAATATTCTTCGCAATTCGAGGATTTTTGAAAAGACCTTTATCGAAAATCTGCATTCCCTCAAGGCTCGAGACCCCCATATTGCTTGCAGGGTCACCGAAACTAACATAACTGAAACCACTATCAACGTATAAAGCCATGATTCTTGTTTCGACATCTACTTTATTGATCAAATCAGTTACCGACCATTGTTGTCCAAATTCATAAGATACCCATTCAGCAAAATAAGTCGCTAAATCCTCGTCTTCAAATAAATCTCTGATAACTACATCTTCCCCACGATGATATCTTGAGATCGGATCTTGACCACCATTGTCGATTTCAGGAACATCAGTGCCAGTGGTAATATCTTTAAAGTTAATATTGTTGGCGATAGCATACTCTTCGGCAGGTGAACCAACGTGACCAACAATTGTGGTTTGTTGAGGAATTGTTCCAATGAAATCGCTGATCACAGTATTTGGGCTTTCGATCACTATACTTTTCAAATTGTAACAATGACGGAATGCGTAAATCCCGATATCTGTCACACTCGCCGGGATAACAACCGACTCTAATTTTGTAGAAGCAAATGTATTATTACCAATACTCGTTACAGATGAAGGTATTTCTATACTTGTCAATCCAGTCCCTGCAAAGGCGTAATCGGGGAGATTGCTCAAAGTACTGGGAAGTGTTATACTGGTTAAATTTTCATTCTCAGCAAAGGCTCCTTCACCGATACCTGTAATTCCTTCCGGTAGGGTTATACTTGTTAGATTTGGCATCATGCTAAATGCCCCTTGCCAGATATAGGTCACACCTTCGGGAATAACTACACTCAAAATATCAGAATTACCCCTAAATGCATCAATAAAAATGCTTGTGACAGGATATCCGTCAATTTCATCCGGTATGACGATATTACCTCCTGGTCCCGAATAACCTGTGATGCTGGCACATTGATATTCATTTGCAAGATCATCAAAGCATACGAAACTATTATCGTAGGAAAAATGACTCGGATCGGAATCATAAACTATACTGGTGACCGTAAATTCTCCATAGACCGAATCGGTAACGCTGCTGTCACCATAAACAGCATCCGTCACGCTTGCCCCGTTGTCAGCGAATACCCCAAGCGGGAATAGAGTTATTATTAAAGCAATGACTAGTAGTATTGCAATTCCGCTAAACAACTTCCTCTTTTTTGACACTTCAATCATCCCCTCACGATAGAATAAACATTTCGCTGGTCTATAAAGGTGTGAAATTAATCAGTTAATAACTGCAAAAATGTTCTTTTCTCTGGTATAGCTCGTAGCATCATGAGGATCTTTCGATGAGGTTCAGACATAAAAAAAGTGCTGCAACTCCAATAAGAAGTACAGCACATTACTGTTATTTTTACTTCTCATGGTAATCTGAGATGATTACAATCAAAGTCGATCTTTTGAAACATTATTAAGAGATGTATTGTTAGACTAGATTGTCCATGCTACTCAACTTCAACGTATTCCATGATGATCTGTAATGCTTCATCGTAACTGCGTGCTTCGGTAAAGACCTTTTTCTTCATCTCGATTGCTTGCTCATCTAGTCCGGCACTTCTTAAAGCTTTAGAAGCGATACCGAGTAGGTTGTAGATGTTTCCATTCTCTCCAATTAAACGAGCAACAGGTTTTGTCAAATTCATTACCCCCACATGAAGATTTAATACTCACTCGGAAGCATGATGGTGAAGTATTTTGTCTTCCCATCGTCACCGTAGATCGCCCATACTTTCTCAGAAAATAATTGCTTGTTATCGACAGTGACCAAATGGTTGTCGTCCCCATCTGTGATAACCGTGTTGCCATCAACATTTTTGAAAGATATGAATTCATTACCTTGCTTATACAATTGAAAAATAAGAAATATCACCAAGTCCCAATCGTTACACCCGATTTCGTTGACCCCTTGTGTCATAAAGATTCTAAAACTCAACTTCCTATCTCCTCTCTAACAGAACATATCCAAGATGAGTACTCATAAATTTAGACATTTGTAATATTCGGAAAAGAAAAGTAATCCGTCATGGATACATGTACTGCTATTTTTCTTTTAAACTTCCAGAAGACCCATATAATCAAGCTCATACGTAATTCTTAATCTTTGCACCTGATAGCGATAAGGCAGTTTCCAAGTAAGAAAGCTCTAAACAATTTTGTAAATAGCCTTCATGAATGGTCTTATAATAGTTCTTTGATGGAGGTGCTGGTTTTGAGTCGGTATTCAAAATATAGACCATTGCTTCAATTTCTTTAAATTCATCAAGATCATTTTGGATTTCCCAGTGTTGAATAGCTACCTTTAAGGTCTTTTTACGATAACACCCCAGAGCAACCCCCTCATAACGATCTAATGCTTTTTCATCCCATTTGGAAATACCCCATAATACAACAGGTACTTTCTTACCCGGACTTGGCTTAATGGTCGCTACACCCCGAAACTCCAACTCATAATCGTTAATAAAACCTTTAGCCATCATTTCCGCATCGGGACATCTTTTCTTCATTTGTTGGGTATGTAAGTTTGAACCGTAAGCCGCATATAAACGCATTTATAGCCCCTCCACACTTTGTTATGGTACTATAACGTACTTTCCTGATTTTGTGTAATATAATGCTCACCAAAAAGCTCCCCGAAAAAAGATGACCTTTGTCTATTTCGATTACGCTTTGACGGATCTCGCCAAGCAGAGTCACCTTTCAATGGTTTTAATAAATGATAACGCATTGTCTTAAACTCATCGGAGATCGCTCCCATTCGCAAAAGCCACACCCTGAATGTGTATTTGTCATTTCCGTTTTCCGAGATAGTGACCCGACTTGTCGCCTTCTTTTGATGAAGAGCTTGACTCACGATAAGTAAACACAACTGGATATAAGCTTTAACCTTTCCCGCATGTAACGTACTATTAAACAACCTAAATTCCACAGTCTTTAATCTTCCGCTTAATAACTGATGAAGGTTTAATATATGATAGCGGCTTTCATTAAAACGATAAGTCAAGGAATCGGAAAAACCATAATACCAAACCTCCTGAAATTGCGTCATAGTCTTAGGTTTAATTCTGTTTAATCTTTGAATGAAGTCATCGGAGAGGTTTTTACAATAACGTTGCCGAACTTGCTTAATTTTTACTGCCTTTTTTAATAGTTCCTGTTTTGAGTAAACAATATTGCATAAAATTCTTAACTGATTAGGAGTTAAATGATCAGCACCAACATGAACATGAAGTCCGCAAGAGTCATTGACTCGTGCCCCAGCCAATCGTAATTCTCTGACTAATTCTTGAAGCATTGGAAGTTCGGAATAATTGAGTATTGGCGAAATCAATTCGCATTGGTAATCATCACCCGCAATAACAACTTCATCAAGATTTAACCTTTCCGGAGTTATCGAAGCGTCGCGAATAATCCTCCATATTCGACCTGAATGATCTGGAACCTCATAGGCTTCGTGCCCCCACACCATTTGGGTCTGAATAATAGAATCAAAAAATTCTTTCAGAACTTTCGCCGCGGCATACCTTCGAATACGAGTAAATTCGATTTCAACCCCAAACGATAAGCTGGAATAATCAACTGACACATTCTAAAGCTCCTTTCATATAGGCTTCACATAGGTTTCCCTCCAATTTATTGTGTTTTTTCTCCGGTTTAAAATGCTGATTTGAGAGCATTCTCTGAGGAATTTTGAAAAAAAAATATCGAATTAATTTAAAAGGTGTATGGTTAATCTAAACTGCATTTCAATTGTTAGACAAACCTCTCAATTAGAAGTGCAGTTCATTTATCAGGCGGTTATACTTCAATAAAAAAAGCCCCCTCCTCCAAAAAGGAAGAGGGGAACTGACTGAAGAATAAAAGGAGAGGTTCGAATCAATTTTTAAATTTCTCTCCTTCATTCATAAAAACATACTAAAAATCTTCATACTAACAACGTTCCATCTAGATATATAGTTAAAAATGCTCCAAGCTCCTCTTAACTCTCACATATGAAACAAATTCTTGGAAAGAAACATCCGATGGTTTCAACCGTTTAGCAACTATATTGACAAAGTCTAAAGGTTCCAAAAGAAGATATGTTACCTTTACAGTATTGTATTCTTTCCCCGTATTAACAGGATAAATCCCCATATTAATAAGGCCAATTTGCCAACTGTTGTCCGGTTGAATTACCCCGATTAACAATCGGTCAAAAATATTACAGATTTCCAAACTATATTGAGCTGTTCGAGATACTATTCGATGCATCAATTCTTCATTAAAACCAAACTTAAAATGGATGCTGTAGATACCATAACTACCAAGAAATTCTGTCCCCTTTATCCATTTCATTTCTCTTACCGTATATAACAAGGAACTAATATTAGTCCGAATAACCAGATTATTAATTGAATACTTACTCAACTCAATTCGGAACAACTTGATTAATTCAAGGTATCCCTCGTCAGTGTAATTACGAAGTGAAGGATAAGAAACATGAAATGCCAACTGAAGAAAATGATCATCTCGATACGGAAGTGCTGCCAACTGTACTAATTTTTCAAAACTCAAAGGCTCAAGGTTTACCCCCTCGATAAGGGAAATGTCCTCATAAGAGGGAAACTGACAATCCAACAGATCTTTAATAACCATCGGTCGCATTTTCAGTTATCTCCTTAATACTCTTATAAGGGTTCTGTTGATCGAGCCAGTTAAACATCAGATTTACTTGCCTTTGGATTGGTATCAGCTTTCCAGACTCCGAGCTATTAAACTGACCATCAAAATATTTTTTTAATGCCTCCCGTTCAATAGCAGAGCCATTACGAGTGCTAATTAAAGAAAGAATATGAGCAATCTTCTTTTGATTACAATATTGTGTTAATAAAACTTCCGAAAAATGAGCAAAGACACCCAGCCACATCAGCTCTTTTTCACAATCCTTTAATAAAATACTTGGATCATATTTAGGTGAAGGTAAATAATGCGAAATACCTGGTAGGAAATATCCATATGTCCCCGGTTGTACCGGACTTTCCCGAAACTTTTGAATCACTTCATCAATGGTTTCAATATCCGATGCTTGCATTATAGTCTCTAAAGTACTTCCAATTATTTTTCGTAACTTATCAGAAGCATTTTTTACGGTTTGTTCCACTTTATTAACATTGTTGTAACCAAAATATTGAGCGGTCGTTCTACAATTTAATCCAGATTCTGTAAGATAATAATTCAACCTTTCTTTAGTGTCCTTATGACTAACATACGAAAGTGATCTAACATATCGAATTAACTCATCCAATGCATCCAGACGCCTTTTTTCTAGGTCAAGTTGGCTGCTATAAACATCATCTGTCAATCGACTAATTACCTCTTGACGATAAAATTTAAGCTCACGGAAAATATTTGGCCGACGTGCCATAAAGTGAGACCTCCTTATTGATACCGTCTAATAAAACTTTTCAATTGTTTATTTCCAACAAACCTGCCTTTAATATTTTCATAAATCTTTTCGACCTCAGTAATAGAGTTTGTCTCGAGTAATTGATTGATATCATCTGTGTTCAAAATAGTATTGACCAACAAACCCCTAAGCTCATTAACAACGTATCGCATGTGATTGACATGTCTGAAATTAAACTCATTTGCCTCAGCACTAGTACATCTTTCATCAGTTAATGATTTATGAAGTAATTTATTTATTTTGGGCGAAAGTTGTTTAAAACTTAAAAGAACACTCATTATATAACCTATTGCTAAAAGTTTACTCTTATAAAGTTTCTGAGTCTCTTCCGAAAGATTCGATACTTGAAGTAATCCCATTAATTTTGAATATTCTTCAATAAGTGAGTTTACATTTCTAACAATCTGTACCTTTAAAACATTCATTATTGTCATTCCTTTCTAAGGTTTTTATTAAAGCTAGATTCACAAACTCAATAAGAATTAACAAAAACAAGATATTGTATTTCGTCTTCATCTACTACTTAAGCAATTAATTAAACTTTCCTTGACTTAAGAACTGCTTTCAAAAATTTTAATTTTGAAAACCGAGACGAAACAAGGAAAGATCAACCCTAGGAAAAATAAAAAGTAAATTTATACAAGTAGTTCTTTTAAGTAATATAAATTTTCTCCAGTCCTAACTGTCAAAATTAAATAGAGATCCACCGCTGGGTGTATAGTCAAACTGAGGAATTTTCATATTGGAGAGGATAAAAGATAGTGGCCTAAATACAACAAAATTTGATACAACGTCCAGTTGAGGAATATTTCAAGGAAAAAAGAGTAATCGAAAAAGAGGAAACAAAGATTTTTCTCATCTTACGAAATCCAAACTTGGGGTTTTTCTAAAAAACGATCATTACCTTATAAAACTACTTCGTACCTTTATTAACAAAAACACGGTTTTTATAAAGAAAGTTCCCATTTTTCTAAAACTAGTTTAAGTTTTTATTGCTGTAATCCTTCTGATTATAATCGTGATCAGAATACTTATAAACATTGATTCCAATTTACTTCACCTCAATTGGCATTAAATTCGCTTAAAGAGGATAATGAACATAATTAAAGCGAGGTAACCATGACCATTTCTTACCCCGCTAACCTAACTAAGACATTTATTAAATAACTCCATACTGTTAATCTAACTCCTAACTAGCTAATGTCAAATTCATTACCTGATCTTCCAACCAAAAAATTTCCGAATTAGCTCCATGTTTTTCACGAATTAAATTCTCATATACGCCATACATAATCTTCCTATGCGCTATATTTTCACTATTTGTCACAATTTCTAAATTTTCTGGTCTATTATCGTAAATATACAAGTTCCGATGATTAATCTGGAACTTACCATTCCCATTAATCTCGTCCCCAATAGCATAAATTGCTTCCTCACCAAAGAATAAAACTGCAATTAAATGATGATCCTTTAAATAAAAGTAAGATACTCTATCCCCTTTTCTTTGCCTTAAAACTGAACCTAAATAGTGAGAATCACTCATTTGAGGACTACTTTCCCTCAACCATACCCGCTTTGAAACGAAAAACTGTCCCTCTTTGTATATTAATTTTCTTTCTCCATCACTCTTCCTAATCATGTAAATGCAATTGTCCTCAACCACATGCGTATATTCATTCTCCTTATAGTTATAAACTTTACCTGTTACATATGAAACAAAAAATATATACCCCATATGGCTTGTACAATATACATTCTCCAACAGTTTCACTTTACGCTTACGCATCTGAGCATATTGTTTCTGTCTATAATTCCAATCTTCCTTAATTTCGATTTGGTTTGAGTCCTTATCAATAATAATGGGCCGTGGTCTCCAATGCTTTTCAACCTCTTCATCGCTCAACAAAATTTGGACATAAGTATCATCACAATACAAGTGTTTCACAGCAAATCTCCCCCTCATATAGCTATCTGTGTCGTGTTTTCGTTATGACTCCCTTGTCCAATAGCTACCTCATTAGATCTTCCTACTGCGAAGTCTTTACGATTTGGTAAAGGAACATCCTTGATCAACAAATCAAAGAGCGGATCTATATTGGTAAGAATTGTTTTCATTAATTCTTCCTTTCTGAACTCTTTAACATAAGCAGCAACCCTTTTAATGGCTCTTGTATCCCCTGCTAAACCCCTTTTTATTAAAGTTTTTATATTTATACCCCGCTCAATTGAAAGTTCCATGTAAAACTCTTCAAACTCCGCGATTATTGCTAAAAAACCAGTTTCAAAATCAATCCGATTAATCAACCGATCAAAATCACTTTCTTCAAACTGACTTTTAATCGAATTACATAGGTAACTATCAGTAACGCCTCGATACCCGTGTTCAAATTCTTCCACATCTACAATATTTATCTCTCGATTTATTTTAGAATATCGCGAAAACTGTTCACATCTTATTGCATACCCAGTTACGTTAACTCCTTGATACTTATCTAAAGCGGTGAGGCACTTAATTAACAACTCACTTCGTCCTTCTGCATAAGGATCTTTTCTTATTCGGATGTCCTCAACCTCTTTAATATCCTCAAAATTGTTATAAACGATTCGACATGCTTCAAAAAATTCCTCATCAGTTTTGTTCAGCGAAAAAGTTAACACTCTTCTCATCCCTCCTCTTTTAACTTATGACTCAAACAACCGTACAAGTTCGTAAAACTTCGATTTATGGAGTTTTAAAATGTCCGCGGCCTCATCTGCCTTAATTTTCTTATCACGGTAATCGAGATAAACTTCATAGAATCCAACAGGAAACTCCTTTGCAGGGCGACCAATCTTACGTTGATTCTGACTATCCTTTTGTTGGATATAACCCTGCAAATAACTCAATACCTTATACCCCTCTTCACTTAAAAGCACTTTTCCATCACTTTCATTGATCAATTGCACCTCAATCGCCAATTCCTTGATTCTGCCGAGAAAAGAATATAATTCAGAAATATTGTTGAAAGGTAAATTACTCAACCCTTGAAGGATTATTACATCCCCTGGAGACATCTCGGATAATAATTGTTCAAACACCTCACCGTTCGTAATTGACTGATCGTATTCATTGAGTAACTCAACAACTACCTTATCTGCATGTGCTGCCATTTGAAATGCCTCAATATCTTTAATATGTCTTGCTTGAATATAACCAACTTTCAACTTCTTAACCTCCATTTGCGACTAAAGTAAATTAAGAAAGTTGATGTTTACAAACTAAAATAATAATTAAGAAAATTACGGCTAATACTCCAGAAACACGTCCTTTCACGGTTTCAAATAACAAATCGTCCATCATGATAGTGAATGAATGGTAGAAAAGAAAAAGACTTATTAAACTCAAAAAAAATGCTAAATGAATAGACATCTCGATCCTCTCCCCTTTTATTCTTCTCATTTCACAAACGGCATCCTTTTTATTTTCTTTTTAGTTAATTTTTTCCTTTTTTTGTGTGTGATATTAACATGAATAAAAGGTTTAGTCAAGAGATTTGTGAGTTTATTTGCGAGTTTTTTTTATAAAAAAATCCTTACAATAAATTCCATTCAAACGTTGACCGTAAAATAACCGACCGAACGTGACGAATCGTGAGCCACCGTGGGGCGCGGAATGAGATTAGGAAATAGTTTTATACCCCTTTAGCGCGAAAAGGGCTGTGTGGGCAAATACGAAGGGCAGGACAAGCAAAGAAGATAAAGGCGACCAAAAGAAATCGGGAAATTTGAGGTGTTCCGGAGAAAAACAGGAGTTAAATTAGCTGCCACCACTCATTTATACTAATGCTAGGTTGTTAACTCCAAATTTTAGTTGGATTTCCGACTTCAAAAATATTCTGCATTAACAAGTGTGTTTTTCAAAAATCTCTTCTTAACTCAATGAATTTGACTCCTAAAAGTCTTTACAACATTACGCTATCAGTCGTTTAAAACATAAAAATGTGAACAGCCTAACCCCATATGGGAAGTGAGATTGGGGAAGTGAGCATGGACCGAAATAAACACCTACTTCAAACCACGGATCGAACAAACTCTTACAATAGGCCAGCTCCTCTTCCGATGCCAAAACATGTGGCGGATGTTTCAAAATTCCCTTCAAAGCAGGACTCACCGTCGACTTGTTTCCGACGGCCAACGCTGGCCCCAACTCCTGACATTCAAGGCCTTTGTCACAATCCTTCGTCATATTTCATTACCTCCTCTGACCATCTTTTCAGAGAAAGGTAAGGAACCTCTTAATTTCACATCGTAATTTAATTGCAACACCCCAACATATGTAGTGGTTTAAGTGGGAAAATCCATTTGGAAAGGAAAATAAAAAAAAGTGCCGAAGCACTTCTCAGTCATCACTACGGTCAAAAACATCCCTGGAAAACTTAATATATTTATTTACAATTTCATAAACCTCTGTCCAAGGAGAGAACATTTCGATTCGTAGCTCTCCAAATAACCTATATACACCGAAAATAGCAACCTCAACCGGCATATTCTTCTTAGTAAAAAATGACTCGATCTCTAAAAACATCTGCATTAGCAATTTCATAATCGATTCATCAAAATCCCACGGTAATGAATTAACAAAATACCCCTCCGCTTTTTCCTGCTCGGTTAACTCTGGAATAATCGGCTTTGACCAAGGGAAACGTTCATGAAGATAACTTTCAGTTATTTTCAACACAACGACAACTCCTTAAGAAAAGATAAAAAATTGGTTGTGTTGTACTTTAACGTAGGAAGAACATCATTACAACATAAAAAGGTGCCGATTTTCACGACACCTTCAATATTGATTAGTGAAAGCGCACCTAAAATTCAAGCGAAGCCAAT
>ERZ795043.761-NODE-761-length-21649-cov-37.603640_pt1 | contig 21649 bp, 22 predicted proteins | sample MGYA00375127_ERZ795043 | MGnify/ENA primary metagenome ERZ795043 (study PRJEB30172, sample SAMN05518447) | compost metagenome | isolation source: Feedstock adapted compost from Newby Island compost facility, Milpitas, CA | place: USA:Newby Island compost facility... | reverse complement strand
CAGAAGCTCATATCTTGACCTAAGCGGAGCTAACTTGATATTCAAAAAAAATTTTTCAAAAAACTCCATTATTTTTTACAATTACAAGAAGGAATTCTTCTGCTTTTGTGGAATAATACACCAAGTCTTCATGAGGGGCAAAAGGTGGTGAGCACAAGTGCAGGTGACAGACGTAAGACTTCGGCGTGTCAACTCAGAAGGACGAATGAAAGCGATTGCTTCGATCACCATTGACAACGAGTTTGTCGTTCATGACATCCGTGTCATTGACGGCAACAATGGGATGTTCGTGGCAATGCCGAGCAAGCGCACCCCGGACGGCGAGTTCCGGGACATTGCGCATCCGATCTCGTCCAGCACGCGCGAAAAAATCCAGGCGGCCGTGCTTGCGGAATACGAACGCGCTGCCGCCCAGGAAGAAGAGCAAAATTCCGCTGTTGAAGAAGGCGCTTGATACGCAGCAAGAAAATACAGAAATTTGTGTGATGATGAAGGGAGCCTGAAGCCGGGCTCTCTTTTCTTTTCGTTTATTATGAGCTATCATTTCTTAATGGTTATAAAACGAACCTGCAGGGACGGAAGGCGGGTTGAGCCGAATGAAAAAAATGGCGGTCGTGCTGGCTGCAGGACTCGGAAAACGCATGAAATCATCCCTTTATAAAGTTTTGCATCCGGTATGCGGCAAACCGATGGTCAGCCATGTGCTGGATACGGTGAAAAAGGCCGGCTGTGAACGGATTGTCGTGGTCGTGGGCCACGGCGCGGAAGCGGTAAAAGCCCATCTGGGCAATGCGGCGGAGTTTGCGCTGCAAGCCGAGCAGCTCGGCACCGGCCACGCGGTGCTGCAGGCGAAGGAGCTTCTTGCGTCCGAAGACGGAGTGACGCTGGTCATTTGCGGCGACACGCCGCTGATTACGCCGGAGACGGCCAAGGCCATGATCGAGCGGCATTGCCGGGACCGGGCGGCGGCCACCGTGCTGACGGCGCGCATGGAAAACCCGCGCGGGTACGGGCGGATTGTCCGCGGCCCCGACGGCAGCGTGCTGCGCATTGTGGAGGAAAAAGACTGCTCGCCGCAAGAAGCCGAGATCCGCGAAGTCAACACCGGCACGTACTGCTTTGACAACCGCCTGCTGTTCGAAGCTTTGGAACAGGTGACCAATCACAACGCGCAGGGAGAGTACTACCTGACGGATGTGATTGGCATTTTTGCGGCCAAAAGCGAGCGCATTTCCGCATTCATGCTGGAAGATCCGGCGGAGGCCGTCGGCGTGAACGACCGCGTCGCGCTGGCGGAAGCCGAAAGGCTGATGCGGAAACGAATCAACGAGCGACATATGCTAAACGGCGTGACGCTGATTGATCCGGACAGCACCTATATCGAAGCGGACGTCATCATCGGCCAAGATACGGTGATTTATCCAAACACGTACTTGCGCGGCCGCACGGAAATCGGTCCGGGCTGCGTGATCGGGCCTTCCGCCGATTTGACCGACACGGTGGTGGGCAGGGGCACGGTGCTCCGCTACGCGGTGACGGACCAAGCCGAAATCGGCGAGGAAGTGACGGTTGGTCCTTACGCGTATTTGCGGCCGGGCACCCGGCTTTCGCGGCACGTGAAGGTCGGTCATTTTGTGGAGCTCAAAAACGCGCAAATCGGGGAAAACAGCAAGGTGCCGCATTTGAGCTATATCGGGGACGCCGTTGTCGGCGTCGACGTCAATATCGGCTGCGGCGCCATTACGGCCAACTATGACGGCTACAACAAATCCGTGACGGAAATCGGGGATGGCGCGTTTATCGGCACCAACGTGAACCTGATCGCGCCGGTCAAGGTCGGCAGCGGAGCCTACGTGGTAGCCGGCTCCACGATTACCCAGGATGTGGGCGAGAACGATTTGGCCATCGCCCGGACGAGGCAGATCAACAAGCCGGGATATGCCGTGAAGATTCGCGCCCGCGCCAAAGCGAAATCCGTCAGAAACAACGTATCCGATTCCAGTGAGAAATAGCTTTCAGTAACATAAATGGCAGGTTTATAAACTAGGGAAAGCGGGATGTCATCAGTGCCTTATTATGACGGGAATCTGAAAATCTTTGCGGGCAATTCCAACCCTAAACTCGCGGCGGCCATCGCGCGCCATATCGGCGTGGAGCTGGGCGCTTGCGAGGTGACGCGTTTCAGCGACGGCGAAATCCAGATCCGCCTGGATCAGAGCGTCCGCGGCAGCGACGTGTTCGTGGTGCAGTCCACCTGCGCGCCGGTCAACGAGCATCTGATGGAGCTTCTGGTCATGGTGGATGCGCTCAAGCGCGCGTCCGCGAAAACCATCAATGTGGTCATGCCGTATTATGGCTATGCCCGGCAGGACCGCAAGGCCCGGTCGCGGGACCCGATCACGGCCAAGCTGGTCGCTAACCTGATCGAGACCGCCGGAGCCCACCGGGTCATCGCGATGGACTTGCACGCGATGCAGATCCAGGGATTTTTTGATATCCCCGTGGATCATCTGCTCGGCGTGCCGATTTTGGGCGACTATTTTTATGAAAAAGATCTGGTGCGGCCGGTGGTGGTATCGCCGGACCACGGCGGCGTCGTGCGGGCAAGGCGCCTGGCCGACACGCTGAAGGCGCCGCTGGCCATCATCGACAAGCGGCGGCCGGAGCCCAACGTGGTGGAGGTCATGAACATCATTGGCGATGTCAGAGGCCGAACCGCGATTCTGATCGATGACATAATCGACACGGCAGGCACGATCGCGCTGGCCGCAGGCGCGCTGCAGGAAGCGGGGGCTGTGGAAATTTACGCCTGCTGCACCCATCCGGTGCTGTCGGGTCCCGCTTACGAACGGCTGGAAAATTCGCCGCTGAAAGAAGTCGTCGTCACCGACACCATCCCGCTCAGGGAAGACAAGGTTTGCTCGAAAATCCGCGTGCTGTCCGTGGCGCCCCTGATCGGGGAAGCCATCATGCGCATTCACGAGCAAAAGTCGGTCAGCAAGCTGTTTGAGCCTATAACGTAAAGCAATACGGCAACGGGCGCTTGGCGGAGCGCCCGTTTTTTCTTGGCACAAAGGGGCAACAATGATTAGGGTAAAACCTGTAAAGGAGGTTGCCCTATGGGACAAGGCCCCATGGCATTGAAAGCGGAAAGGCGGACCGACATCGGCAAGGGCGAGCGGAACCGTCTGCGCAAGAACGGCCGCCTTCCGGCGATTGTTTACGGCAAGAACGTCAGCGGCGGATCGATCCCCATACACGTGGACAAGAAAGAATTGCTGCAATTGGTGCAAGCCCACCCGCACGCCATCGTGGAGCTGGATATCGCCAGGGAGGGCAAATACAGCGTGCTGACCGCCGAACTGCAGCAGCATCCTCTCACCCGGGATATTATCCATGCGGATTTCCACCAGATCCGCCCGGACAAAAAAATCAGAACGCCGGTCCGGCTGGAGCCGTCCGGCAAATCGGCGGGAGAAAAGGAAGGCGGCGTGCTGCAGTTTGTGCTGCATGAGCTGGAAGTGGAGTGCCTGCCGAAGGACTTGCCCGATGTGATCAAGGTGCCGATGGAGCACCTGGAAATCGGCGACGTCCTGACCGTCGGCGAATTGCCGCTGCCGCCCGGCGTTGTGGCGATGGAAGACCCGGACACCGTGATCGTCACGGTCCTGGCGCCGCAGAAAGACGACGCCGCCGAGCCGGCAGAGCCGGTCCAAGTACCCGTTCCCGAAAACAAAGCGTAACGGGCCGCGGCGGAGCAAGCTTGCAACTGACATTAGGCTTGGGTGGAAAAAAGTTCCCAAGCGAGTGTTAACCAGGCTAAAGATAAACGCAAAGGGCTGTCTTTCCGCCCGTTAGGGCATTTTTTCGAAAGGACAGCCCTTGCCATTTGAGTCAAAATCAAGGCCGCGAAACAAAACTGAATTGCTTGCGGCAGTAGAAATAGTTGTTGACCTTCACAAAATCCCTGCCATAATATTCGATGTACCCGATATCGCCGTGCATGCTGCCGAGAAACACCTGAACCGGCACACCTGCCAACATATGATCCTTAAAGTGGCGATCTTCATAGATCAACTGGCCGTTTATGTACCGCATTTGCTCTCATCTCCGGCGGATCGCATTCAAAGATAACGGTATACATAAAACACGCGAAATCGGCATGAAGTTGCAAAACCGCCATTTTTTCGGCAACAAATGAAGGACGGTGGCTCCATGCGCTGGATCGTCGGCCTGGGAAATCCCGGGCCCAAATACGCAAACACCCGCCATAACGCGGGCTTTATGGTCATTGACGAACTGGCCCGCCGCTGGAACGTCGGCCACTTCCAGAGCAAGTGCAAGGCGCTGGTGGCGGACGCGCGGATTGACAACAACAAAGTCTACCTGATCAAGCCCATGACCTATATGAATCTTTCGGGGGAAGCCGTTCGGGCCTTTATGGATTACTTTCATGCGGATTTAAGCGACGCCATCATCATCTATGACGACATGGACACGGAAGTGGGCAAAATCCGGCTTCGCTACAAGGGCAGCGCCGGAGGCCACAACGGCATCAAATCCATCATCCAGCACACGGGGACGCAGGAGTTCAACCGGATCCGGATGGGAATCGGCCGGCCCAAGCCCGGCGAAGCGTCCGTCATCGATCACGTGCTCACCCCGTTTTCCAAAGAAGAAGCGCCCCTCGTGCAGCAAATGATCCGAGACGCCGCCGACGCGGTGGAATATGCGCTGAATCACACCTTTGAGCAGACGATGGCCAAGTTTAACGCGCTCGGCCACAATTTGCCGCAAAGCTGACCGCGCTTAAATGGGCTTCCTTGCGGGAATACTGAAGGTATCGCGTTGGGCAGCCGCATAACCCCGCTTAAGGAGGCATACATATGGCTGTAACGTACGAATGCAGACATTGCCATATGCCGCTGGGGCGATTCGAACCGGATGAGGTCCCTGAATACAAGCTGGGCTTGCAATTCTTGACCCCTGAAGAGCGAAAGCGTATAATAGCGTATAATTCAAACGGTGACGTAACCGTCAAGGTGGTTTGCGATTGGTGCGCCCAGATTCTGGAAAACTATCCGGAACTGGCGCTGCTTTCCAATCCGCTGCAATAGTGCATCAGGTATTTGCGTGGGCAGCTTCGTTCACCGTGCAGGGATACATTTCAGGGCCTTGGCAATGCGCCGGGCTCTTTTTATGGTTTGTCATAAGGAGGATATGAAATGGACCCGTTGCTCCGGACAATCGTTGCCGATGCCGATCTGGTCAGCGTCATCGACGGAATCAGGAGCGGCCTCAAGGAGCAATTGGTGGCCGGATTGTCGGGTTCCGCCCGGCAAGTTGCGATTGCCGGATTGTATCGTGAACTCAAGCGGCCCATTCTGATCGTTACCCATAACATGTTTTCCGCCCAGAAAATGGCGGAAGATCTGCAGGAATGCCTTTCCGAAGAGGAAGTGCTCCTGTATCCGGCCAACGAGCTGATGGCGGCGGAAGCGGCCATCTCCAGCCCGGAATCGCCAGAGAAGCGGCTGGAAGTGATTTTGAAGCTGGCCGAAGGTTTTCGCGGCATCGTCATTGTTCCGTTTGCCGGGATCCGCAGGTTCCAGCCCGAACGGCAAGCGATGCGGGATGCGCGCATCGAATTGAAGGTCGGAGACGAGTTGCCGCTGGAGAAATTCATACGGGATTTGACGGCGCTTGGCTACGAGCGGGTGGACCGCGTCGAGCAGAAGGGCCATTTTAGCGTTCGCGGAGGTATTGTGGATTTCTATCCGCTGGTGGCCGAACAGGCCTATCGCGTCGAGTGGTTTGACGACGAGATCGACTCCATTCGGACCTTCGACCCGGCGGATCAGCGATCCACGGGCAAGCTGGAAGCGTATACCGTCACGCCAAGCCGGGAATGGGTGGCCGATGCCGGCCGATTCGAAAATGCGGCCCGGCACGCCCGCAGCTTGCTGGACGAGCAACTGGAGAAGATGACGGACCGGCAGGCCAAAGAGCGGCTTATGGCGGAAATTTCCCGGGAAATCGACCTTTTGCGGCAGCACGTTTATTTCCCGGAAATCTACAAATATATTTCCCTGCTTTATCCCGAGCGTCAAACACTGCTGGATTACGTGGCGCCGGACACGATATTGATTATGGATGAGCCGAGCCGGCTGGCGGAGACGGCCAAGCAGCTGGAGCGGGACGAGGCGGAATGGACGATGCATCTTTTGCAGCAGGGCAAATCGCTGCCCGGCTTCGTTCTGTCCATTCCGACGGAGCAGGCCCTTTATCCGAAAAAGTTTCAGACCCTGTACATGTCGTTATTCGTGCGGCAAATACCGCACACGAATCCCCAGAACATCGTCAACTTCGTGTGCCGCTCCATGCAAAACTTCCACGGCCAGATGAACGTGCTGAAATCGGAAGTGGAGCGCTGGCGCAAGAACGGGTCGCGCATCATCATGCTGGCCGGCAGCCAGGAGCGGGCCGACCGCATGCGGCGGGTGCTGGAAGACTACCACATCGAGCCGCCGGAAATTTACGTGGCCCATCTGCAAAACGGGTTTGAGCTGCCGAACATCCGGCTGGTGGTCATCACCGAAGGCGAGATGTTCACGCAGAAACAGCGCAAGGCGCGGCGCGCCGAGCAGCGCAAGATCGACAATGCCGAGCGCATCAAAAGCTATACGGAGCTGAAAGTCGGCGATTACGTCGTCCACCAGAACCACGGGATCGGCAAATACCTCGGCATCGGCACGCTGGAAGTCGGCGGCATTCACCGGGATTATCTGCACATCATGTACGCTGGCGGGGACAAACTGTCCGTGCCGGTGGAGCAATTTGACCTGATCCAGAAATATGTCGGCGCCGAAGACAAGGAGCCGAAGCTCAGCAAGCTGGGCGGCCAGGAATGGAACCGGGTCAAAAACAAGGTCCGCTCCTCGGTGCGGGATATCGCCGACGAACTGATCAAGCTCTATGCGGAGCGCCAGGCGACCAAAGGCTACAGTTTTGCGCCGGACACGCCCTACCAGCAGGAATTCGAGGCGATGTTCCCTTATGAGGAAACGCCGGACCAGCTAAGGTCCATCCAGGAAGTCAAGGCGGACATGGAAAAGCCCCGGCCGATGGACCGGCTGCTGTGCGGGGACGTCGGCTACGGCAAAACCGAAGTGGCCATCCGCGCCGCTTTCAAGGCGGCCATTGAAGGCAAGCAGGTGGCGGTGCTTGTGCCGACGACGATTTTGGCGCAGCAGCATTACGAGACGTTCCGCGAGCGGTTTTCCGGCTATCCGTTCAACATCCGCGTGCTCAGCCGGTTCCGCACCCGCAAGGAGCAGAACGAAACGATCAAGGGACTGAAAAACGGCACGGTGGACATCGTCATCGGCACCCACCGGCTATTGTCAAAGGATGTGGGCTTCAAGGATCTGGGACTGCTCATTGTCGATGAAGAGCAGCGGTTCGGCGTCGCGCACAAGGAGAAGCTGAAAAAGCTAAAAACCAACGTGGACGTGCTTACCCTGACGGCCACGCCCATTCCCCGCACGCTGCACATGTCGATGCTGGGCGTGAGGGACCTGTCGATCATCGAGACGCCGCCGGAAAACCGTTTTCCGGTGCAGACCTACGTGGTGGAGCACAGCCCGGCGCTGGTGCGGGAAGCCATCGAAAGGGAGCTGGCCCGCGGCGGGCAGGTATACTATTTGTACAACCGGGTGCAGGGCATCTACCAGATCGCCGAAATGATCAGCCAGCTCGTGCCCAGCGCGCGCATTGCCGTGGGACACGGACAGATGCCGGAGCAGGAGCTGGAGAAGACGATTTTGGATTTTCTTGACGGCGAATATGACGTTCTCGTTTCGACCAGCATCATCGAAACCGGCGTCGACATCCCCAACGTCAACACGCTGATCGTGCATGACGCCGACAAAATGGGCCTGTCCCAGCTGTACCAGCTGCGCGGCCGAGTGGGGCGCTCCAACCGGATTGCCTACGCTTACTTTACGTACCAGAAGGGCAAGGTGCTGAGCGAGGTGGCGGAAAAGCGCCTGCAGTCCATCAAGGAATTCACCGAACTCGGCTCCGGATTCAAGATCGCGATGCGCGACCTGGCCATCCGCGGTGCGGGCAATTTGCTCGGCGCCGAGCAGCACGGTTTTATCGCCTCCGTCGGTTTTGACATGTACACCCAGATCCTGGCGGAGGAAATCCAGAAGCGCAAAAGCGAATGGGAAGGCAAAGAAGCGACGGTGGAGCAGCCGGTGAGCACCCAGCTCGATCTGGGCGTGGACGCATACCTGCCGCCGGAGTACATTTACGACAGCGTTCAGAAAATCGAGATCTACAAAAAAGTGGCCGGAAGCTCGTCCATCGAAGATGTGGAGGACCTGTTTGACGAGCTGACGGACCGTTTCGGGGATCCGCCCAAGGCGGTGCTCAACCTTTTGGCCGTGGCCAGAATGCGCGTGTATGGCCGCCAGTACGGCATCGAATCCATCCTTCGCCGAGGTGACGAAGTGACGATCAAATTCGACGAACGTCACGCCGGCGACGCCGACCCCGCGAAGCTGAAATCGCTGGGTCAGGCCGACCCGTTCAAGGGAAGGCTGCAGATCACCCACAGCGCCTCGCAGCTCATCGTCAGGCTGAACACCCGCGGGCTGGATGAGGATGCCTTGCTGGCAACGGTGGAACAATTTTTGATACAATACAAGGAAGTCTTAAAGTCGAAGGGAGAACTGCAGGATGTGGCACCTTAAGCGCCCATGGGCGCGAAAGGCCGTTTTGGCTCTGGTGGCTGCGCTGATGGGCGCGCTTCTGGCCGGCTGCGGCGGCAAAAAGGCGGAGCCGGTCGGGCTGCCGGGCGAAGGTCAGGGCGAGCCAATCGCCACCTACAAGGGCGGCCAAATTACCCAAACGGAATTTGACAAATTTACCGCATATCTCATCGTGGAAGAACCGACCGTCAGCGTCTATTTGCAGATTCCGGCGTTCAAGGAACAGTTCGTCCGCCAGCTGGCCCTGTACAAGACGCTGGCCGGACAAGCCACGGAAGCGCAGAAAAATCAGGCGGAAGAAAGCGCGGCGCTGTTTGCGGAGCAGCTGGAAGAGTATCTGAAGGCATATCCGGCCGTTCAGGAAGAGATGACGAAACGGGGCGTTTCGGCCGACGAGCTGAAAACGATCCGCCGGGTGCTGGCCGCCGCCGACCAGGTCATCAGCGGCAAAGCCGAGGAACTGGCCGGCAAAGTGACGGAAGAAGAAATCAAAGCCGAGTTTGACAAAAACCCGAACGATTACAACATCGTTACGGTCCGGCATATTCTCGTCTCCACGATGGACCTGTCCACCGGCGAGGAGAAGCGCACAAAGGAAGAAGCGCTTAAGCGGGTCCTTGAGGCGAAGGACAAGCTGGAAAAAGGCGCCGGCTGGGACGAAATCGCCAAGGAATATTCCGAAGACCCCGGCTCCAAGGACAACGGCGGCCTGTACGAGAACCAGCAGGCCGGCGTCTGGGTGACGGAATTCAAAAACGCCGCCAACACCCAGAAGGTGGGCGTCATCGGCGATCCGGTGGAGACGATGTACGGCTACCACATCATCAAGGTGGAAAGCCGCGACATCATGACGTTCGACAAGCTGGACGAAGCGACGAAAGATGAGCTGAAACAAGCGGTCCTGGATTCGAAAGTCCAAAATTATTTGCTGACGGAGGCCGAAAAGCTGGACATCAAGGTGAACCTGCCGGCGGAAGAGACGCCGCCGCAGGAGGAAACGGAACCTGCCGAAACCGATCAGCCCTAATTCTTGAACAAAACCTTCGCATGGCGGACGCCGGACATATCCGGCGCACTTTTTCAGGCCATGCGGAGGTTTTTTTTCGAGTGGGCGCCTGGCGCCGTTCTTGCCGGCCGGGTGTTGCGCCGCCAATGTCGCAAAAAATTGGATGCTTCCCCCATCGGTGGAGAGCGCATAAGAAAATGGGAGGGGTTGAATACTACACCTACGATTCCATGACACCCGTGTGGCGAATGATGGCGATCGTCATACCGCCGGCCCATCAACACCACGGCATGGCACATATAGCCGCAAACCATTTCAAAGAAAGTGGGGCATCAGCATACGATGAAAGCAACCGGTATTGTACGCCGCATTGATGACCTTGGCCGGGTGGTTATACCCAAGGAAATCAGGCGCACGCTCCGCATACGGGAGGGCGACCCTCTCGAGATATTTGTCGACCGTGACGGGGAGGTCATTCTCAAGAAATACTCCCCCATCGGAGAATTGGGTGACTTTGCCAAGGAATATGCCGAATCCTTGTACGAAAGCACGGGCCATATCGCCATGATCACGGACCGGGATACCGTGATCGCGGTGGCAGGCGCCTCCAAGAAGGAATATTTGGACAAGCCCATCGGCGAGGTGCTGGAAAATTGCATGGAAAGCCGGAGGATCGTGATGGAAACGTCCGCCGGCAGCTATGAAATCCTGAAAGACAGCGGAGAAAACTTCAGCTCGTTCGTCGCGGCTCCCATCGTGGCCGGCGGCGACCCGATCGGCACCGTGGTGCTGCTCAGCAAAACGGATGGGGTCATGATGGGCGAGATGGAAAGCAAAATGGTGGAGACGGCGGCCGGCTTTCTGGCCAAGCAGATGGAACAATAACCGCTTGAAAACACGCATCCGGACAAAAGCCGGCAGCGAAAAAGCCCTTTTCTTCCCGGTCAGGAATTCCTTGCCGGGAAGTTTTTCGTTTATAATGGCTTCATTGGAGTTTTTCTCGGCAGTTTTTGTGGGAGTTATGTCGGATGCGTGCACAGTCAAACCGAAAATCGGCAGGAGCCGCCGTGCTAAAGGGCGCGGCGATTTTGAGCGGAGCGGCCGTCGTCTCCAAAATCATCGGGACGCTGCAGAAAATCCCGCTGCAAAATCTCGGCGGCGATGAAGTGTTCGGCCTGTACAGCGCCGTCAACGCGCTGGCCGTCATGTGGATGACGCTGGCCATCGCCGGCGTGCCGACGGCGGTCAGCGTGCTGGTGGCGGAGCGGGAAGCGGCCGGCGATGAGACGGGAAGCCGGCGCATCGTCCGCTGGGCGATGGGGCTGATCGTCATAAGCGGCCTTGCGGCTTTTGCGGTGATGCAGGCCGGCGCGCCGCTGTTTGCCCGCTGGATGGGTGCGCCGGATGCGGCGGCCGCGATCCGCGCCTCTTCGCTGGCGCTGCTGGTGGCGCCTTGCGCCGCCGTGCTGCGGGGGATCCGGCAGGGGCAGATGTCCATGATTCGTCCCGCGGTATCCCAAGTGGCGGAGCAGGCCGCGCGGGTCTCATTCATGCTGATCATGTTGCTTTATGCGCTGGCGGAGGGCTGGCGGGCGCCGGCGGTGGCGGCGGCCGTGCATGGCGGCCTCGCGGCGGGAGCCGCGGTGGGGCTCATCGTCATGCTGTGGCCGGACCGCCGCCGGCAAACGGCCGGACTGTTCGTGCGCGAGGCAAGAAAGCTGCGGGAGGAACAGGAAAACGGCCCCCCGTTCCGCAAAATCTGGTGGGAGGAGCCCGGGCGCGTGCTCGTCCGGCGCATTCTGGCGGTGGCCCTCCCCGTGGCGTTGGCCTCCGCCGCGGCGCCGCTTCTTTCGCTGATCGACGCGTTCCAGGTTCCCCGGCTTCTTTCGGAATCCGGCGCCTGGCAGGCCATGGAGGCTTTCGGCATATACAACCGGGGCATCAGCCTGCTGCAGCTTGTGCTCGTGGCCGCTGCCGGCGCCGCCGCGGCCATGGTGCCTGCATGGACAGGCAGCCGCATCCGCGGGGAATCTGTCGGCGCGGATGCTGAAGCGGGCACCCAGGCCGTCCTGCGGACCGCCTGGTGGCTGGGCGGCGCCGCAGCTGCCGGACTGGCCATTCTGGCGGAACCGATCAACGTTATGCTGTTTGCCGATGATCAGGGCAGCCGGGCCATCGTGCTGCTTTCGCCTGCGCTGGCGTTCGGCGCCGTGCAGGCGGCGAGCGGCGGCCTGCTGCAAGGTCTCGGCGACATGCGCTCGCCCGCCGTCAATATGGCGGTGGCGGCCATATTCAAGATGGCGCTGAACATTCTGCTCGTGCCTGCCTACGGCATCGACGGCGCGGCGCTGGCCATGAGCCTCGCCTACGGCGCCGCCGCGCTCCTGAACGCGCTCTCGCTGCGCCAGCGCCTGCCTTTGCCGGGCGTGCGGCTGCAGCAAGCCGGGCGGTCTGCCGCGGCGATTGTCCTCATGGCCGCTATAGTCTGGCTGACGGCGCAAGGGCTTAAGGCTTTGGCTTCCGGCCTGCCGGAGCGGGCGGCTGCGCTGATCGTCGCGCTGCCTGCCGTGGTTTTCGGCATCTTCGCGCTGGCGATAGGCCTAATGACCGTCGGCGCCGTCGGGCCGGCATGGTGGCGGCTTCTTCCCGGCTGCGCCGCCGGCTCCCGCGCGGACGAAGCGCTGATGCGGCTCTATGCGGCCGTCAGCCGAAGCGCGCGCCGATCCATTCGAGACGGAAAGGATGATCCCTTATGAGCGCAAAGATCACCGTCGCCGGACTCGGTTCCGGCGGAGAAGACCAGCTTACGCTTGGCGTCCTCAAAGCGCTGGAGCGCGCACCGCTGCGCTATGCCCGCACGGCCGAGCACCCGGCGATCCGTGACCTTGCCCGGCGGGGCATCACCTTTGCGGCCTTTGATGACGTCTACCGGGCGGCGGACCGTTTTGAGGAAGTGTACGAAACCATTGCGGGTCATCTGTTGGCGGCGGCGAAGGAGCATCGGGCGGAAATCGTTTATGCGGTGCCCGGCCATCCGATGGTGGCCGAGCGCACGGTGCAGCTTTTGCGCGAGCGCGCGCCCCGGGAAAAAGTCGAGATCGAGCTTATCGGCGGCGAGAGCTTCCTGGACCAGGCCTTTGCCCGCCTCGGCTTTGACCCGATCGAAGGCTTTCAGCTTCTCGATGCCGCCAGCCTGACGCGCGATCAGCTCCGCCCGCGTCTCCATACCATCATCGGCCAGGTGTACGACATGTGGACGGCCTCCGAAGTGAAGCTATGGCTGATGAACATCTATCCCGACGATTACCCGGTGGTGGTGGCCACCGCGCTGGGCGTGCCAGGCGAGGAGCGGATTGTCACCGTGCCGCTATACGATCTGGACCGTCTGGACAGCTACGGCAACATGACGATGGTGTACGTGCGCGCGGATCACGATGACCGGCTCCGGCGCAAATCCTTTGAGCGCCTGCATGAAATCGTGGCCATTTTGCGCAGCCCGGAAGGGTGCCCCTGGGACCGCGCCCAAACCCACCAATCGATCCGCAAAAACTTGATCGAGGAAACCTATGAAGCCGTGGAAGCCATCGACAACGACGATCCGGACGGCATGAAGGAGGAGTTCGGCGACCTTCTCCTGCAGGTGCTCCTGCACAGCCAGATGGAGGAAGAAGCCGGCGTATTTGACGTCTTCGACGTGCTGGGCGAGCTCAGCGACAAGCTGATTTTCCGCCATCCGCACGTGTTTGGCGGCAAGGATGCGCGGGATGCCGAGGAAGCGCTGAAAAACTGGGAGCAGATGAAGGCCGAGGAAAAACGCCGCAAAGGCGCCGCCGAGCGCTCCTCCGTGCTGGACGGCATCCCGAAAGACCTGCCCGCACTGTCCAAGGCGTACAAGCTGCAGAAAAAAGCCGCCGGCGTCGGATTTGACTGGCCGGACATAAGCGGCGTTTTCGCCAAGATCGAAGAAGAGCTTGCGGAACTGAAGAAAGCCGCCGGCGAGGAAGAAAGACGCAAGATCGAAGAGCTCGGCGATCTCCTGTTTGCCGTCGTCAATGCCGCGCGTTTTCTGAAAGTGGACCCGGAGGAAGCGCTGGCCCGCGCCAACCGCAAATTTACGGAGCGTTTTCACTATATTGAAGAGCAATTGCGTATAAGAGGACGAAAATTTGACGAGACTGATTTGCTAGAGATGGAAGAATGGTGGCAGGAAGCGAAAAAGCGGACATCTGGGGAGTGACCGCCCGGCGCGCCGGAAAATCGTTCCAATGTCTTGGTACCAAAGTATCAGAGTGGACGAAATTCCGGTCATTTCGCACTTTTTCGCGAAAAAAAATGTTCTTTCGGCAGGATTTTTTTAGCAACAGAAAGAATAGTATCTTCGTGTCCGACCAACATTCCCGGCCCGTCCGCATGGCGCGGGCATGAGGTGATGTGACCATTTCAGATTTTGGGAGGAATCAGTCGACATGAACAAAACGGATTTGATCAACAACATCGCATCCAAGAGCGGGCTGACGAAGAAGGACGTTGAAAAGGTGCTCAACACGTTCCTGAGCGAAGTTTCCGATGCCCTGGCCGCAGGCGAGAAAGTGCAGCTGATCGGCTTTGGCACCTTTGAAACCCGCACCCGTTCCGGCCGCGTGGGCCGCAACCCGCAAACCGGCAAGACGATCAATATCCCCGCTTCCAAGGTGCCGGCTTTCAAGGCGGGCAACAAGCTGAAAGAAGCGGTAAAATAAGACGCCAAGACGAACGCGCTTATGCGTCTTGACAAGTTTTTGAAAGTTTCGCGCCTGATCAAGAGGCGCACCGTGGCGAAGGACGTGTCCGACCAAGGGCGCGTCCTTTTAAACGGCAGGGAGGCCAAACCCAGCGCGGCGGTTAAACCCGGGGATATCCTCGAGATTCATTTCGGGCAGAAAATCTTGACGGTGCGCGTGGAAACACTGAACGAATCCGCAAGGAAAGATGACGCCGCCGGCATGTATACCGTGCTGAAGGAAGAGTACCGCAACGCCGGCGGGCCGGATTTTCCGTAAGGAGCGGTTCCCACCTCCGTGGGGGCGGCTCTTTTTTTTGAAGGTCCGGATAGATGCGCCGGGCTTGTTCTAAACGGGCATGTCCCCCCATATGTATATGGCATAAGGAGGGGACGGGCATGGAGTACGGAGCGGCCAAACATCAGGAAATCAGGCTGCTGAACCGCAAAAGCTTGGACATCACCGGCGTAAAGAGCGTGGAAAGCTTCGACAGCGAGGAGTTTCTGCTGATTACGGAATGCGGTTATCTCGCGGTGCGCGGGCACAACCTGATGATGAAAAACATGAGCCGGGAGCAAGGGCTGGTGGCGATTGAAGGGAACGTCAATTCGCTCGTATACCTGGACGGCGGCGCTCCGGGCAAATCCAAAAGCCTGCTCGGGAAGTTGTTCAAGTGAGCGGAACAGGCGGATGGAGCGCCCTTGGCGCCATGGTGCTCTGCGGCATCGCCATGGGGATGCTGTTTGATTTCTATCGCACCTCTGCCAGCCGGTTTCAGGTGCCCAGATGGCTGCTTCCGGCCCTTGACATCGTCTATTGGATGGCATCCGCGCTGGGCGTGTTTTGGGTGCTCTTGGCCCTGAACCATGGCGAGGTCCGGATGTATGTGTTTCTTGGCCTGGGCATAGGCCTGACCGGCTATTTCGGCCTTATGAGCCATGGCGTGGTCAAGGCGGCAAATGCGCTGATCAGCCTGCTGATCCGCTCGGCGGGGTGGCTGAAGCGGCTCGTCCGGGCGATTGTCGTCAGGCCGATTTCGCTTCTCGTTTCCGGCCTGGCCCGGCTTTTGGATATCGTGTTTGTGGTGACGGCGGCATTGGTGCTCTGGCTGGCGCGCCTTGCGTTGAAGCCTTTTCGGCCGCTCTGCCGGTTGCTCGGGCGCCGTCTTGCGCCGGTGCAAAAAAAGGTTGCGGCGGGACTCGGAGCGGTCCGACAATGGGTGCAAAAATGGAAATCAAGATGAATCCAAAGAAAGATATTTTCCGGTTTCCAATTATGGTATAATGATCACATGTTCGGTATGGTCAAGGCAAAGACAGAAAGGAGCATCGGACATGCCACCCGGCAACCCGGCGACGACACCGGCATCCGTCGGATTGAAGCGAAGGCTAAGGCTGCTGATGTTGGTCCTGGCGTTGTTTTTGGGATGGGCCGGATACACGCTGGCCGGTCAGGAAGGGCAACTGAGCCAGCGCAGGACGGAGCTCCGGGAATCCGTGCAGAGGCTGAATGAGGTGACCGCGCAGACGGAAGCGGTCAAGCAGGAAATCGCAAGGCTGAACGATCCCGAATATATCGGACAGATTGCCCGCAAACAGCAAGGAATGGGCCTTCCGGGAGAAACGCCGATCCAGATCGAAAAATACGCCCCTTAACCGTCCATTTCCTTTGCGCGTTAGGCCGCCCGCCGTTGCCTTGTTTCCGGCGGTCGGTTATAATCGGCGTAGCTTAACCCCTGAGCGGTTTGGCTATATTCAATTCAGGGAGGAAATATAATTTATATGGCCATCGAAGTGGGCGCCAAATTGGAAGGAAAAGTGACGGGCATCACGCATTTCGGCGCTTTTGTGGATCTGCAGAACGGCGTGACCGGTCTCGTTCACATTTCGGAAGTTGCGGACAGCTATGTCAAAGACATCCGCGATCACTTGAAGATCAATGACGTGGTGACCGTCAAAGTCATTCATGTGGATCCAAGCGGCAAAGTGGGGTTGTCCATTCGGCAGGCCATTGACAAACCGCCTGAATTGCAGTCAAATCCGCGCGGGATGAGGGACGGCCGCGGCGGCCGCCCGTTCAAGGGCAGCGGCAGCGCCGGCTCCTGGTCTTCCTTTGAGGAAAAGATCAGCCGTTTTCTGAAAGACAGCGAAGAGCGCATATCCTCACTGAAGAAAAATACCGAGTCCAAGCGGGGCGGCCGCGGCGGACGCCGTTCGTGACCCGTTTGTGCGCTAACCGGACCCCGGGTCCGGTTTTTCGTTTTTCAAATTTCGTATCCGAGAGAAGGAGATCGTAACGTGCAGGCAGCGCTTCTCGGCAGTTTCATTTCGGCGATGGCCACACTGCTCGGCGCGATTCCGCTGCTTTTTGTGCGCCGGTTGTCCGAAGGCTGGAAAGATTCGCTCATCGCCTTCGCTGCGGGCATCATGGTGGCAGCTTCCACATTCGCGCTGATCCCGCAGGCGCTGGAGGAAGCCAGCATTCTGGCGGTAATCGTGGGACTGATGGCTGGCGTCGTCGCCCTTGACCTGATTGAACGGAACATCCCGCACGTGGATGTGGAAGGACAGCCGGGCCGCCACGCGTCCGAAGCCCGGTACTGGCTGGTCATTATTGCCCTGTTTATCCATAACATTCCCGAAGGCCTCAGCACAGGCTTCAGCTACGCCAGCGCCAATGCGGGGCTGGGGCCGCTCGTCGCCATTTCCATCGGGGCGCAAAACATTCCGGAAGGCCTGATCCTGGGCGTCTTTTTGCTGGGCTCCAGCATGAGCAAATGGAAGGCGCTGGCCATCGTCGCGCTGACCGGCCTGATGGAAATGGTGTCGGCGGTGGCGGGCTATTTTGCCGCCGAAGCCGTGCGGCATCTGATCGGATTCGGGCTTTCGTTTGCCGCCGGCGCCATGCTGTTCATCGTCTATAAGGAACTGATGCCGGAAAGCCACGGGCACGGCCATGAGCGGGTGTCCACCTATTCGTTCATCGCCGGGCTGCTCGCGATGGTGTGCGTCAGTGTGTGGTTTTAACGAAAAATGGCAAGAAAAAACCGCTTCGGGTTGCCGTTTCCGCTCCGTCGTCAAACGGCAACCCTTTGCGGCTTTGCAGCCATCGGCCGAATCCGTCACAAGTTCGTCAGCGTGCCCAGCGAAGCGTGCACGTGCGGGCCGAAGCCTTCCATCGGCTCGCCGACGGGTTTGTTCAGCTTGATTTTGAAGGCGGCGCCGCCCGTTTCCTTAACGATGACGCTCTGCACGAGCCGGTCGTTGCTGGCGGTCAGATACAGCTTCGCGCCGCCCAGCGCGGGATCGATTTCATTCGCGCCCAGCTCGCGGACCTCGCCGACTCTGGAAAGCTCATCCAGGGCGGCTTTTTTGATGTCTTCAAGGTTGTAGTCTTCCGGCAGCTTCGCGATGGCCGCGTAATAATTTGGATCGACGTTCATCGAAAGCACGCCGCGTTCGGGATCGAAGCTGAAAATGTCAAACACGTACAGCGCAAACCCGCCGCCGACGGCCAGCTTGGCGGTCCGCACTTCCTCAGTGCCTTCCAGAAGCAGCGTCAGATCCTTCGTGGCGGGCAGATCCGCGGCGGAAGCCCCTCCGCCTTGCGAGCCCGCTTTTTCGATCTTCGTCAGCCAGTTCTGCGTCAATCCTCCCCCGAGATCCCTGATAATATACTCGAAGGACACCGGATCCCCTTTTTGGAAACCTTCCATCGTATCCAGCAGCTTGGCCGAGTCAAACTGGAACGCGGTCGGCGTACCGTCCACGATGATTTCGGCCGTATGGCCATCCGCCAGCCCGACGAACTCGCCGGCGCCCTGATGGATCGTATCTGCCGGCGCCGAAGGCGAAGGACTTGCGGAAGGAGACGGCTTTTCCGCTTTATTGCCGCCGGCGCAAGATGCAAGTCCCGCGGCCAGAACCACGGCGGCCAGTGCAAACCCCCATTTTTTTACTGTTTCACGCATGATAGCCACCTCCACACCTTTAAACGGGAGGCGGGCGCAAAGGTTGCACCCGGGGCCGGAAAATGCGCATGGGATTTACCGGAAACCGGGCGGCTCGTTTCCTTTCGCGTTCATCCGGCAGCGCCGCGCGGAAAACGTCTGCCGCAAGGCCACTTTCCGCCGTCGGAAGGGGGCGGTTTTCGATGGCGGATTGCGGCGCGGCATGGAGAATGCATTTTGGATATTTGGGGCACAAATCCAAGCGTGCCAATGGTTTGCCCGTCTTGCGAACGGCGTCGCGGGAAGCTCTCGCCCGCTGTCGGAAAAAACTTTTGGCGCGGCAACGCCTTCTGACAAACTTTACTTGTCCGAGCGCCTATAATAAGACTCACCTTCATTTGGAGATAGGGGTGTGCAGAGTGGACAAGACCATCATCGCGCCATTCATTCCGCCGGCAGAAGGCGGGCAGCAAGTTCGCAAGACACGCGGGGGGTGGATTGCGCGTCTCAAAAGACGAAAATTTTCCGGCGCGCCGCCCGGCTGGTGGAAAGGAATCGGACAAGCCTTGTCCGAGCACAAGTGGATGCTGGCGGTCACTTTCATGGGATTTTTGCTGGGGAGGGCGGAATGGGCGGAAAACATCGCGCCCTTCGCCGCCGCTTTTTTCGGCGTCGTGCTTTACGTTCGCCGGGACATGGCGGCGCTGGCGGCCGCTTCCCTGATCGCGGGCAGCTTCTGGGCCATCGACCCTTCTCCGGAGGTGATCATCGCCGAGATCGGCATCATCTATCTGTTTTTCCGCGGACTGGAGCTATATGAGCATGCGGAGCTTTCGCATGTGCCTGTCATCGTGTTTGCGGCCGTTTTGATCGTGGGGCTGTTTGAGACGGTGCTGGAAAACCGGCAGGATTGGCTGCCCTATGTCTGGGCGGGGGTGGAAGCCGCGCTCGCTTTCGTGCTGACGACGCTGTTTGTGCATGCGCTTCCGCTCATCAACCGAAAGAAGAAGTCCTGGCAGCTCAGGCAGGAGGAATGGGTTGGCGTGCTGATTTTGGCCGGCTGCCTCCTCGTGGGCATGTCCGGTTGGAGCGTATACGGCATGGATATTACCGCCGTGCTCACCCGGTACGTGGTGCTGGTGGCGGCGCTGGCGGGCGGCGCTGCGCTCGGCACGTCGGCGGGCGTCGTGGCCGGCATGATGCTGACCTTGTCCGATTTGACGGCATACCGGGAGATCGGCATGCTGGCGCTGGGCGGCCTGCTCGCCGGGCTCATCCGCGAAGGCGGCAAGGCGGCCACATTTTTCGGGCTTTTGCTCGGCACTTCGGTGCTGGGGCTGATTTCGCTGGACGGTCCGGAGGCGCTGGATTCCGCCTGGGCGGCCGTGGCGGCGGCAGCGCTCTTTTTCCTGACGCCCAGACGCGTCACCGACGCCATTTCATCCTATGTGCCGGGCACGCCCCATTATGCCAGAAATCAGCAGGAATACGCGCAGAAAGTGCGGGATTTGACCGCTGAGCGGGTGGCAAGGTTTTCCGAAGTGTTCCGGCAGCTTTCCGGCAGCTTCCGGCAATTCACCGACGCGGGCGAGAAAGCGCGGCAGAAGCGGGATTTTGAGCATTTTGCCAACGTGGTGCACGACCAGGTGTGCTCGGGCTGCCACCGGCTGAACAAATGCTGGGACGCGCAGTTCGTCCAGACCTATAAGCTGATGACGGAAATGATGGGCCGGATTGCGGACAAGCCCGATATTGCTGCGGGAGACGTGCCCAAGGAATGGGCGCGGCAGTGCATCCGCATTCCGCAGGTGCTGGATATGCTCAAAAGGGAATTTGAGCTGTACCGGCATGATCTGCATTGGCGAAGGCAGCTGCAGGAAAGCCGGTATCTGGTGGCCGAGCAGCTTTCCGGCGTGTCGCAGGTCATGGACGATCTGGTGAAAGAAATCCGGCGGGAGGCGCTGCAACTGGAGCGCCAGGAGGCGCAAATCCGGGAAGCCATCGACCGATTGGGGCTTGCCGTTCAGAGCATAGATATCATCAGCCTGGAGGAGGGGAAAATCGAAATCGAGCTGGTGCACGCTTTCAAGCCCGGCTATGACGAGTGCCGGAAAATCATCGCGCCGCTGATCTCCGACATTCTCGGGGAGACGGTCAGCGTGCTGCAGGAAAAGGTCGGCGAGCCGGCTCCGCATCTCACCACCGTGGTGTTCGCTTCGGACAAGCGGTACGAGGTGGAGACCGGCGTCGCCGCCGCGCCCCGCAAAGGGGACTTGATGAGCGGTGACAGCTTCGTCATCACGGAACTGGGAAACGGCAAATTCGCCGTGGCGCTGAGCGACGGGATGGGCAACGGGGCGCGGGCCAAAATGGAATCCAGTTCGGCGCTTTCCATGCTGGAGCAGCTCTTGAAGTCCGGCATCGACGAGCGATTGGCCGTCAAATCGGTCAATTCGCTGCTTGCGCTCCGGTCGCCTGAAGAGTCGTTCGCGACGGTGGACCTGGCGCTGATCGACCTTTATTCCGCTCACGTCACGATGCTCAAAATCGGCTCGATGCCCAGCTTTATCAAACGGGGGAGCGAGGTGATTCCGGTGGCGGCTTCCAATCTTCCCATCGGCATTTTGCAGGACATCGAGGTTGACTCGCTGCGGATCCCGCTGAAGCCGGGCGACACGCTGGTAATGATGACCGACGGGGTGCTGGATGCCGCCGATTTTGCGGCGAACAAGGAGTTATGGATGAAAAGGGTGCTGCAGGAGATGGACGCGGATGATCCGCAAGAACTGGCGGATGAACTTCTGAATTACGTGCTGAAGCTGAGCGCGGGAGGGGTTCGGGACGACATGACCATCGTGGTGTCCAAGATCATGCGGCGGCAGCCGGAATGGGCCGCATTTCGCTACCCTGGCGCGGAGCGCATCGAGCGGCCGAGGACGGTGAGCTGAATGCGGGTATGGATGCGGAATTGGCTGGCAAATGCGGACAGCCGGAAAGCGCTGGTGAAAATGAAACCGCCGTAGAGAACAAGAAGCGAAAGGCGCTCGACTTGCCGGAAAACCGCCCTAAAGTAACTCATGCGGCAAACCCCAAGGGCCAAAGTGCCACTAGCGTTGCATCAAACTTCACATCAAGAAAGTTAGGTTGAATAAATTCC
>ERZ795043.760-NODE-760-length-21653-cov-14.557413_pt1 | contig 21653 bp, 19 predicted proteins | sample MGYA00375127_ERZ795043 | MGnify/ENA primary metagenome ERZ795043 (study PRJEB30172, sample SAMN05518447) | compost metagenome | isolation source: Feedstock adapted compost from Newby Island compost facility, Milpitas, CA | place: USA:Newby Island compost facility... | reverse complement strand
CGCGTCGCCGGAAGTTCTACTTTTGAAATGCCTGCTTGACGGGGAAGCTTACGCAGCCACAGCCCGAACATCACCGCCACGGCGAAGCCCAGCGCCACCGCCGCCAGGGCGATGGCGCGGGCGGCATAGGGACGGTCGCCGCAGTACAGGGCGGGGAAGCTTACGTACGTGCCGCTGTACCTGTACGGCGTGCGCTACCTGCGTTCGCTGGCATGGGGCGTCTCGATGGCCGGCCTGCTGCTGATGCTGCTGCCGCTGTTGCGCTGAACCGTTCGTCGACGTTCATCGACGGTTGTCCGGCGCGGCCGGGCATCGCCTAGACTGGGTGCATGCAAGCCGACCGTCCTTCCATGTCCAAGGCCTCCCGCCAAATCCTGTCCGTGGTCCTGCTGCTGGCCGCGGCCATTGGGGTGCTGGTCGCCTACCAGCGTTTCGTGGCCGATGAGGAAGAGGTCCAGACCCAGCCGGTGGCCTCGCCGGAAGAGGGTGGCGCGGTCAGCCGCGATCCGATGCCCGAAGAGGCCATGTCGGTGGAGGCATTGCCGCAGGGGCAGGCGGCCGAGCCGGAGGGCGAGGTGGACTGGTCGCCGTTGGAACTGGCCTCCGGCCAGGCCTGGATCGGCTGCGACCTGGACTACTCCGCTGGCGACGGCGGGCAGGTGGAGGGACTCGGGCGCGAACAGATCGAATCGCTGCTGCAGCCGTGCGTGGAACGCAAGGTGATGCGGCTGCGCTACGAGGGCAAGATCGCCGCCGATTTCGCCGCGCTCATCCAGCGCGTGGCGCATCTCGTCGGCGAGCTGGGCATCGACAAGCGCGTGCTCGACATCGATTCCAGCGGCGGCCTGGTCGAGGACGCGATGCGCGCGGGCGACACCATCGCCGACACCCACTGGACGGTATGGGTCCGCGAGGACTCCGTCTGCCACAGCGCCTGCATGTTCATCCTCGCCGCGGGCGACGTGCGCATGATCAGCGGCCGCGTCGGCATCCACCGCATCATCCGCATGAGCTCGACCGCCACCACCAGGGCCGAGCTCAACCGGGAGCTGCGCGCGGTGTACGCGCGGGTGCGCGATTACCTCGAGCGCAACGGGGCGGCGGTCGCGGTGGCCGACCTGATGATGGCGGTCCCCAACCGCAACCTGCGCCTGCTGACCCAGGAGGAGCTGCGCGAGTACGGGCTCGACGGCATCAACCCGGTGCAGGACGACCTCGACCGCCTGAAGCTGATGCGCCGCTGCGGCGAGGACTTCGTGGCACGGCGGGATGCCTTCGTCCGCGCGTTCGACGCGCGCTGCAAGCGCAACGATCTGGAGCTCGACGCGCTCAACGCCTGCGGGCTCGAGTTGCGCCGCTCGTTCGGCTTCCCCGATCCGCATTGCCCGGACGAAAGCCCGCTGTCGGAGTTCGATACCGCCATGGAGCAGGACCCTCCCGGCGATGCGCCGCAGGAGGAAGCGTCGGCGTCGATGGAGACGCCGGGGAGTGCCGCCGCAGGCGGCGGCTGACCCGCGCGGTGCCAGGGCCGGCTCAGCCGTCGTCGGACGGCCTGCTGCCGATGAATCCGCCGGACTGGCGCCGCCACAGCTTCGCGTAGAGCCCGCCGGCCGCGACCAGTTCCGCGTGCGTGCCCTGTTCGACGATGCGGCCGTGGTCCATCACCACGAGCCGGTCCATCGCGGCGATGGTCGAGAGCCGGTGCGCGATCGCGATCACCGTCTTGCCTTCCATCAGCCGTTGCAGGTTTTCCTGGATCGTGGCCTCGATCTCGGAGTCCAGCGCCGAGGTGGCCTCGTCCAGCACCAGGATCGGCGCGTCCTTCAGCAGCACGCGGGCGATCGCGATACGCTGGCGCTGGCCGCCGGACAGCTTCACGCCGCGTTCGCCCACGTGCGCGTCGTAGCCGCGGCGTCCCTCGCTGTCTTCCAGCTCGAGGATGAAGTCGTGCGCCCGTGCCTGCTTCGCGGCCTCGATCATCTCCTCCTCGGTCGCGTCCGGGCGGCCGTAGAGGATGTTCTCGCGGACCGAGCGGTGCAGCAGCGAGGTGTCCTGGGTGACCACGCCGATCTGCGCGCGCAGGGAATCCTGCTGCACGCCGGCGATGTCGATGCCGTCGACCAGGATCCGGCCGCGCTCGCGGTCGTGGAAGCGCAGCAGCAGGTTCACCAGCGTGGATTTTCCGGCGCCGGACGGGCCGACCAGGCCGATCTTCTCGCCCGGGCGGATGTGCAGCGACAGCCCCTCGATCACGCCGCCGGCCTTGCCGTAGTGGAAACTGACGTCCTCGAAGCGGATGTCGCCGCGGACACGGGGCAGGAGGGGTGCCCCGGGGGCGTCGTCCACCACCGGTGGCAGCGAGATCGAGTTGATCCCGTCGTGCACGGTGCCGATGTTCTCGAACAGCGCGGACAGCTCCCACATGATCCACTGCGACATGCCGAGGATGCGCAGTACCAGTGCGGTGGCGACCGCGATCGCGCCGGCGGTGACCGCACCCTGGTGCCACAGCCACAGGCCGAGCCCCACGGTGGCGAACAGCAGCGCCATGTTCATGGCGTAGAGCAGGCTCCACACCGAGGTCGCCAGCCGCATCTGCGGGTACACGGTGTCGAGGAAACTTTCCATCGCTTCCCGTGCGTACGCCTGCTCGCGCTGCGAGTGGGAGAACAGCTTGACCGTGGCGATGTTGGTGTAGCTGTCCACGATGCGCCCGGTCATCACCGAGCGCGCGTCGGCCTGCGCGCGCGAGACGCGTTCCATGCGCGGAACGAAGTAACGCATGAGCAAGGCGTAGGAGACCAGCCACACGGCGAACGGCAGCATCATCCGCCAGTCCGAGGAGCCGGCGACGGCCAGCGTGCCGGCGAAGAACACCAGCACGTAGTTGCCGATGTCCAGGAGCTTGATCACCGTTTCGCGCACCGCCAGCGAGGTCTGCATGAGCTTGGTGGCGATGCGCCCGGCGAACTCGTTCTGGAAGTAGCCCATCGACTGCCGCAGCAGGTAGCGATGCACGTTCCAGCGGATGCGCATCGGGAAGTTGCCGAGCAGGGTCTGGTGCTGGACCAGCGAGTTGAACAGCACCGTCGCCGGCAAGGCCAGCAGCACCAGAACTCCCATCCACAGCAGGCGCCCGCCTTCCTCGGCCAGGAAGGTGTCCGGCGTGGTCGCGCCGAGGCGGTCCACCAGCGCGCCGACGTAGGCGTACAGCGCCAGTTCGGCCAGGGCGATGCCCGCCGTGGTCAGCGCCAGCAGCAGGAGCCATTTCTCCGCGCCGCGCGTGTAGTGGCGGCAGAAGGCGTACAGCGAGCGCGGCGGCTGCGCCGGCGGGTCCTGCGGGAACGGGTCGAGTCGGGTTTCGAACCAGCGGTACATGGGGGAGGGCGGGGAACGGAAAAGCAGGGATTGTCGCCGATCACGCGCATGGAGACGGCGGCCGCCGGACCTGCCGCTCATGGCGCGAGCACCGCGATGCGGCCCAGATGGTGTGCGGTGACGGCCTCCAGCGCTTCAGCCAGCCGCGGCAGCGGGAATCGCCGCGAGACATGCGGCAGCAGCAGGCCGCGTTGCAGCAGGCCATGGAGGTCGCGCAGCAGGGCGGGGTCGAAACTCGCGGCAAACGCGGTGCCGGCGATCCCCTGGGGCACGTCGACACCTCGGGGCCAGGTGACCCGGCTGCCGGCAGGCATCGCGGCCGCCACCTGCTCCGCTGCGGCCCCGCCGGCCGTCAACAGGGCCAGCGAGGCCCCGCCACCGGTGAAACGCCTGACAGCCCGGCCGATGTCGTCGCGCCGGCCGTCGATGGCGGCGTCCGCACCTTGGCGCAGCGCCAGCCGCACGCCGTCGGCACGCGAGGCGATGGCCAGGGTCCGCAGTCCCATCCGTCGCGCCAGTTGCAGCGCCAGATGGCCGATGCCACCGCTGGCACCGAGGATCACGAGGCGCTGCCCGGCGCGCGCCTCCAGCCCGTCGCGCAGGCCACGCAGGGCAAGCGCGCCGTCCACGGGCAACACCGCAGCCTGGTCCGCGGCCAGCCACGGCGGCACCGGCCATGCATGCGTTTCGTCGAACAGCACGTATCCGGCGAAGCAGCCGGTGCGCGCCATGCGCCCGGCCAGCATGCCGTAGACGCGGTCCCCGGGGCGGAAGCCACGCACTGCGCTTCCCGTCGCGACGACGGTCCCCGCGGCTTCCGCGCCCGCGACCAGGGGGAACCGTTCGCGGTGGCCGCTGCGCCGGGCGAAATCGCCGTCGCGCCTGAGCAGGTCCCAGTGGCCGACGCCCGCCGCTGAAACGCGCACCAGGACCTGCCGCGGGCCTGGCGCCGGGATCGGCAGCAGGACGGCCCGCGGAAGCTGGTCGCGGCCATGGCACAGGAATGCCATCGCCGGCATGGTGCCGGCTGGAGTCCCGGGGATGGGCATGGCGGCGACGGGGGAAGCGGCGGAAACGGGCATGCCAGGGCTTGATGTGCGGGGGCGCACAGGCTAAAACCTCAACATTACTTGAGGTCAAGGGGTGCCCCATGACATCGCGGATGCCGCCGTCCTCCGCGCGCGAACTCACCGTCGGCGAAGTGGCCGCGCGCAGCGGCGTCTCCGTGTCGGCACTGCATTTCTACGAGGCGAAGGGATTGATCCGCTCCTGGCGGACGGCGGGCAACCAGCGCCGCTACGCGCGCGACGTGCTGCGCAGGATCGCGGTGATCCGGGTCGCGCAGCGTGCGGGGATACCGCTGGAATCCATCCGCAAGGCCCTGTCGACGCTGCCGGACGGACGCACGCCGACCGCGGCCGACTGGGCCCGCCTGTCGCGCGGCTGGCGCGCCGAACTCGACGCGCGCATCGGGCGGTTGACGCGTCTGCGCGACCAGCTCGACGGTTGCATCGGCTGCGGCTGCCTGTCGCTGCGCGCATGCCCGTTGCGCAATCCGGATGACCGCATGGCCGCCCTGGGGCCGGGAGCGCTGGGGCTGGATGGGCGTGCGGGTGACGGGTCAGCGTCCGCCGCCGCCTCCGCCGCCGCCTCCGCCACCGGAAAAGCCTCCTCCTCCCGCGCCGGAACTGCTGCCCGGAGGCGTGGCTGAGGACGCGATCCGCGTCGCCAGCCCCTGGCCCACGGTCTTGCCCAGGTTGCCGAGGTCGGTGATCGCGCCACGACCGGTGCCGTGGTACCAGCCGACCGAAGCCGTGGCCGTGGCCGCGGCGGCCTCGCCGACCGCCAGCGTGAACTTGCGCGTCCACGCGTCCTCGACCTGCAGCGCAACGGCGTAGGGCAGCAGGAACTCGTAGCGTGCCGCGTCGAGCCGGGGTTCCGGTCCCGCGTCCGGTCCCTGCAGCCGCTGCAGGTCCTGGCGCTCGGCCACGCCGAGGTAGCGGCGCAGGCCCTCGATCCGGTCCAGCATGCGCCGGCCTTCCGGCGTGTGCGCGGGGAACAGGAAGGCGAACGCGGTGGCCACGCCGAACATGGCCACGATCACGGGCACCGCCAGCAGCAGCCCGCTGCCGGTTCCCGCGCCGAACGCGATCGCGAGCATGCTGGAGCCGCCCGCGATCAGGAAGGCGACCGCCGTGCTGCCGGCATTGGTGTTGAACAGGCTGCCGTGGAACCGCTCCTTGAGCGATCTGGCGTGCGCGGCCATGGCCGACTGCAGGGTGGGGGCGTTCTTCCTGTCCAGTTCGAGCGATGGGCCATGGCGGAACAGCCCCTGCAGCAGGACCTCCTGCTCCGGGGCGGTGCCGCCGCCGCCGGACGTCCGTTCCAGCCGCCACTCGTCCTTCAGCAGGCCTTTCTCGCGATGGATGCGCAGGTGGCCTGCAACCGCCAGCGACAGCACGTCGGCGGAAAAGCACAGCGCGTCGTGGCGCATGCGTTCGATGTAGCGCAGCGCGGACGGGGACAGGCCCTCCGGCGGGTCGTACTGCACCACCACCGTGCCCGGGGCGGGATCACGTCCCACCCGGCGCCAGCGGCGCAGGCAGAAGGCGAGCAGGGCGGCCAGCCCCGCCAGCGCGACCAGTCCGGCGCGGTTGTCCTTCAGCAGCCACCACAGCCGCTGCGCACGGGTCGGCTCGGCGACGACGCCCTTGGGGAACGACAGGACCACTGTCATGCCTTCGTGCGGCGCCAGCGGGCGCGTGAGCGTCCAGCGTGCGACGCCCGGCGCGACGGTTTCCGCCCGGCAATCGCGTCCGCGCGCGCCCTGCGGCCCGGTGTAGCACCCGGCGGACATGTCCGCGACGGGCACGGCGGAAGGCAGGCGCAGCTCCACGCGCCCGCCTTCGACCGCGAAGGCCCAGCCGGTGCCGATCGCGTTCCAGTAGAGTTCGTCGTGGTCCGCGAAGAAGCCGGTCTGCCGGGTGGTGCGGTAGCGCAAGGTGTACGTGTATTCGGCGGGGACCGGCAGGAAGCCGTCGTTGCCGGTGTTCACGCGCACGCCGTTGCCGAGGGTCTCGGTGAACCAGGGCTCCGGATGGCCGTCGCGCAGCACCTCGATCACGTCGAAATCCACCACCACGCGGTTGCCATGGCGGTCGCGGTAGCGGGTGGGGAAGTCGCGGTAGATGCCGCGGCGGATGGCGTGTCCTTCCGCGCGAACGCGGATGCGTTCGCTGACCTCGAGGCTGCCGTCGGCGTTGAGCGTGACGTCGCTGTCGTAGGCCAGGATGCGTTCCTGCGCTCGCGGCGAGGACACCGCCGTGGCGGCAAGGACGAGGACCGCGGCGACGGTGCGGAGGTGCTTCATGGCAGGTCCACCTTCATCGTGGCGCGCTGCTCCGGCCCGGCCTCGAAGAAGTCCTCGGGGGGAAAACCCGCCAGCCGTGCCACGACCAGGCCGGGGAACCGCTGCACGGCGTCGTTGTAGTCGCGGACCGCGCCGTTGAAGAACCGGCGTGCGTACTGCAGTTGCTCCTCGACCTCGACCAGGTCGTGTTGCAGCCGCGCGAAGTTGTCGCTGGCCTTCAGAACGGGGTAGACCTCCCCGAGCGCGACCAGCCGGCCGAGTGCGTCCTGCAGTTCGTCCTCGACCCCGGCCAGGCGCGGCCGGTCGGATACTTCCAGCGCCCGTGCGCGCAGCGCGGTGACCGCCTCGAGCACCGCGCGCTCGTGGCCGGCGTAGGCGGCCACCGCGGATACCAGCCGCGGGACGAGGTCGTGCCGGCGGACCAGCTGCACGTCCACGTCCGCCCAGGCGGTGCGGACCTGGTTGCGCAGGCGCACCAGCCGGTTGTAGGCGAGGATCGCCCAGGCCAGCAGGGCCGCGAACATGACTGCGGGCAGAAGGATGGCAGGTGTCATCGTCCAGCTCCCGGGCCGCGGTGGACAGGGACGCCCGGGTCGCCCCCAGACGTGACCGCAGCGTAACGGATCGCCGTGGCGACGGCTTGCAGGGCCGGGCCCGGGGTGGCTTACACTCGGGGTCCCGAATGGACTGATCGACCGAGGGACCATGAACACCATGCGTATCCTGCTGGCTGCTGCGGCGCTCGCGGCGTGCACCACGGCACTGGCGCAGCAGCCGCCCGCCCAGCCTTCCCAGGCCGCGCCGGCGCAGCAGGCCCAGCTGACGCCCGAGCAGCAGGCCGCCCTGGCCAGGCAGGACCAGGAAATGTCCCTTGCCGCGCTGCAGGTGATGCAGCTGATCGATGCAAACCGCATCGGCGAGGTCTGGGATGGCGGCTCGGCGGTGATGAAGCGGGTGGTGACCCGCGACGAGTTCATCCGCCAGATCACCCTTGACCGCAACCGCCTGGGCGCGGTCGTCAGCCGTGGCCAGCCGGTGGTGACACGGTCGCAGGGGCAGGAGGGATCCGCCGTGCCCCCGGGCCTGTACATCAACGTGCAGACGCCCACGCAGTTCGCCTCGCAGCAGCAGCCGGTCCGCGAGCTGGTGTCGTTCCGGCTCGACGAAGACAGGGTCTGGCGCGTGAGCGGTTATTCCGTGCGCTGAGGATCCGGAATACGCGCCGGACGACGCAGGCGGGCGGCCCGAGGGCCGCCCGTCGCGTTTCAGTGCCGCGTCGATCACTCAGCTCCCGGCCTGGGCCGCAAGCCAGTCGATCACCCGCCGCGCTTCGCGGGCGTGGGCACGTTCCCTGTCCGCGCGATCGCGACCTTCGGCTGAGGCGGACGCGGCTCAGTCGCCCGGCGTGGCCCGCGGCTCCCCGGCGCGCCGCTGCTGTTCGCGGCCGAGCCAGATGCCGAGCGCGGCCCAGACCGCGGCCAGCGGCACCACCACGGCCGCCAGTCCGCCCAGCGCAAGGCCGATACGGCCGAGCAGGCCCTCGACCTGGGCGCCGACCACGTCGCCGGTCCGGTACACGAAGGTGTCCACGAAGGCCTTGGCCTTGTACTTGTCCTCGCGCCCGACCACGGTGAACAACGCCTCGCGCGCGGGCCGGGCCAGGCCGCGCTGCAGGGCGCGGTTGGCCGCTTCCAGCAGCACCAGCACGGCGAATGAGCCGTAGACCGCGAGTCCGGCGAATCCCAGCGCCATGGCCGCGGGCAGCACCGCGAGCGCGAACGGCATGCCGAGGCTGCGGATGATGTGCCCGCTCAGGGCCAGTTGCAGCGCCAGCACCGCGATCTGGGTCCACATGTCGATGTTGGCGAACAGGCTGGTGCGCGCGTCGAGGCCGGATTCCGCGGCAGCGACCATCTGTAGCCGGGTGAAGTAGATGAAGGTCGCCACCACCGTCATCAGCAGCACGTAGCCGGCGATGCCCAGCAGGTAGGGCGAGGCGAAGGTGGCACGGATGCCGGTCCAGGCGCTGCCGCCGATGCGCACGGATTCGTCGGCGGGCCTGGCGGAGTCCCGCGCCGTGCCGCCGGGCTGGTCGCTGCGCAGGTGGACCAGCGCCCGGGCCAGCGCGATCGCGGCGAGCAGGAATCCCGCCGAAACCAGCAGCAGGCTCGGCGTGCCCAGCGGTCCGGCCAGGCGCCCGGCCAGCCACGGGCCGAAGATCGCGCCCAAGGTGCCGCCGACCGCGACTAGCGCGAACAGGCGCTTGCCCTGGTCGCTGGCGAAGCGGTCGGCCATCAGCGCCCAGAACACCATCGTCGAGAACAGGTTGAACACGCTGAACCAGACGTAGAACACCTGGCCGCTGCGTTCGCCGACCGCCTCTGGCGCGAACTGCAGCAACGCCCAGAAGCCGCACAGGCCCAGCGCGAAGAATGCATAGGTCGCGGCGATGAACTGCAGGCGCCGGAAGCGGCTCACCAGCCAGCCGAACGCCGGATTGACCAGCAGCGTGGCCAGCGCGGTACCGATGAACAGCCAGCGCACGCTTTCGATGCCACGGCTCATGCCCAGCGCATCGCGCGCGGGGCGCAGCAGCATCAGCGCGGTGAGGACGCAGAAGAAGAACAGCGCTGCGACCAGCACCGGCCCCGCCTCGCCGCGCCTGAGGTTGAAGAGGTCCGCAAGCCGTCCGCGCATCGTCCGCTCCCGCCTGGTGGGCATGCCGGGAATGTATGCCCGCAGGCCACGATGATCGCGCAGATTGCGGGGTGGTGGTGGCACGCGCCCGTGCCGCAGGTCACGGCACCTGCGGTTCCCGATCCCGCCGGCAGGTGTCAGCGGGGATCCGGGCCGTCGTCCGCGGCCGGCCGCACCAGGCGCGCGATGTCGCGTTCGCCTTCGCGGTCCACGCGGACCAGCCCTGCGCCCGGGATGCCGCCGACCGGCACGTCGCCAAGCCAGGCCAGCTCGCGCATCAGCACGCTCATGCGCACGCCCAGGCGCTTGCACAGGCGAGGCAGCGAGATGCCCCCGGGATGCGCCGCTAGTTCCGAAAGCAGCGCCTCGCGCAGCGCGGGCCCGGCTTCAGCCGACGACATGGGCCGGGATGTCCCGTTGCGAGGGTCCCGCCGCCGGGTCCGGCGCGTGCCGGCGCACGACCACGGGGATGGATTTCGAGGCCGGCGTGCGCGAGAACTCGGCGAAGCTCGACAGCGGCACCAGCGCGTTCGTCTCCGGGTAGTACGCGGCCAGGCAGCCGCGCGGGATGTTGTAGGGCGCCAGCAAGAAGCCCCGGACCACGCGCCGCACGCCATCCCCGCCGAGGCTTTCGAGATCCACGCGGTCGCCGGCCTCCATGCCGAGCGCGGCGATGTCGTCGGGATTGGCGAACACCACCCGGCGCTCGCCGAACACGCCGCGGTAGCGGTCGTCGAGGCCGTAGATGGTGGTGTTGTACTGGTCGTGCGAGCGCACGGTGGCGAGGTTGAACACCGGTTCCCGGCGCGTGGCGCGGGCCCGGTGCAGCGGGGTGTCGACCGGGACCGGGTGCGGCAGGAACGCGGCGCGGCCGTCGGCAGTCTTCCACACGCGCTCCCTGGCCGGGTTCGGCAGGCGGAAGCCGCCGGGGACGCGGACCCGGGCGTTGAAGTCGTGGAAATCGTCGAACACGAGCGCGATCAGGTCGCGGATGCGGTCGTAGTCCTCCACCAGCCAGCGCCACGGCACCCTGCTGCGTCCACCGAGCGTGGCTTCCGCCAGGCGCGCGACGATCACCGGCTCCGACAGCAGGTCCGGCGAGGCCGGCGGGTTGATGCCGGCGGACATGTGCACCATGCTCATCGAGTCCTCGACCGTCACCGCCTGCGGCCCGGACGCCTGCACGTCGATCTCGGTGCGGCCAAGGCAGGGCAGGATCAGCGCCTCGCGCCCGTGGACGAGGTGGCTGCGGTTGGGCTTGGTGGACACGTGCACGGTCAGCGCGCAGTTGCGCAGCGCGGCCCGGGTGGCCTCCGTGTCCGGCGTGGCCACCGCGAAGTTGCCGCCCATGGCGAAGAACACCTTCGCGCGGCCGTCGCGCATGGCCTCGATCGCGCCGATGGTGTCGTAGCCATCCTTCCGTGGGGGCTCGAAGCCGAACACGTCGCGCAGGCGGTCTAGGAACTCCCGTGGCGGCTTCTCCCAGATCATCATCGTGCGATCGCCCTGCACGTTGCTGTGCCCGCGCACCGGGCAGACGCCCGCGCCGGGGCGGCCGATGTGGCCACGCAGCAGCAGCAGGTTGACGATCATCTGGATCGTGGCCACCGAATGCCGGTGCTGGGTGATGCCCATGCCCCAGCAGGCGATGACCCGTTCCGCGGCGAGGTAGATGTCGCCGGCCCTGCGGATCTGCCGCTCGTCCAGGCCCGATTCCGCGGTGATCCGCTCCCATGGCTCGGCCATCACGTCCGCGGCGAAGGCCTCGAAGCCGCTGGTGTGGCGCGCGATGAAGTCGCGGTCGAGCAGGGAAGGGCGACCCGCCGCGACCGCCTCGGCGTCGCGTTCGAGCACGTGCCTGATCATGCCCTTGACCGCGGCCAGGTCGCCGCCGATGCGCAGCTGGAAATAGTCCGAGGCGATCCGGGTCGAGCCGCCCTGAAGCATCTCCAGGGCGTCCTTGGGGTCGGCGAACTTCTCCAGCCCGCGCTCGCGCAGGGGGTTGAAGGCGACGATCGCCGCGCCGCGCTTCGCCGCCGCACGCAGCTCGCCGAGCATGCGCGGGTGGTTGGTGCCCGGGTTCTGGCCGAAGATCAGGATGCAGTCGGCCTGCTCGAAGTCGTCCAGGGAGACCGTGCCCTTGCCGACGCCGATCTGCCGCCTGAGCGCGGTGCCCGAGGGCTCGTGGCACATGTTCGAGCAGTCCGGGAGGTTGTTGGTGCCGAACTCGCGCACGAACAGCTGGTAGAGGAAGGCGGCCTCGTTGGAAGTGCGCCCGGAGGTGTAGAAGACCGCCTCGTCGGGCGAGGCGAGCGCGTTGAGGTGGAGGGCGATGGTCGCGAACGCCTCGTCCCAGGTGGTGGCCACGTAGCGGTCGCCGGCGGCGTCGTAGCGCATCGGCGTGGTCAGGCGGCCTTGGTTCTCCAGCCAGTGGTCGCTGTAGCGCGACAGCTCCGCCACGGTATGGCGCGCGAAGAACTCCGGGTCGGCGCGGCGCCGGGTGGCCTCGGCGGCCACCGCCTTGGCGCCGTTCTCGCAGAACTCGAAGGTCGAGGTGTGGTCGCGGTCCGGCCACGCGCAGCCGGGGCAGTCGAAGCCGTCTGGCTGGTTCATCGAAAGCAGGGTGCGCGCACCCTGCACGGGAATGCCCTGTTCCGTGAGGTGGCGGGCGACGCTCTTCAGCGAGTCCCAGCCGCCGGCGGGGCGGTCGTATTCACGCAGGGGGCGTTCTTCGCTCATGGGGGCGATGTTGCCACGGATGCGCCGGCCAGGCGCCAGGGGTGGGTGTAGACGACGCAGCTCTCGCCGCGGGCGAAGCCGACCAGGGTCATGCCGGCGCTGTCGGCCAGGGAGACGGCGAGGGCGGTGGGTGCCGAGATCGCCGCCAGCATCGGCATGCCGGCCTGCGCGGCCTTCATCGCCATCTCGTAGCTGGCGCGGCTGGAGACCACGCAGAAGCCGGCGGCGAGGTCGGTGCCCGCGGCGAGCAGCGCGCCGACGAGCTTGTCGAGGGCGTTGTGGCGGCCCACGTCCTCGCGCACCACGAGCAGCCGGCCGTCCGGGGCCGCCCAGGCCGCGGCGTGGGTGGCTCCTGTGAGCGCATTCAGCGTCTGCCGCCGCTGCATTTCATCCAGTGCCCGCGCCAGGGCCTGCGGCGTGGCCCCGGTGCCGCGCGGCACCGGGCGCGGCGGGCGCAGCACCGCCTCGATCGACTGCGCGCCGCACAGGCCGCAGCCGCTGCGCCCCTCGAGCCCGCGGCGGCGCGCGGCGATCCGTCCGTGCCGCGCGGCGGGCACCGACATCGCCACGTGGATGCCGTCCAGGGTGGCGTCGATGGCCTCGATGCGCAGCTCGTCCGCGGCATCCACGATCCCCTCGCTGACCGCGAAGCCCAGCGCGAAGTCCGCGATGTCGGCGGGCGTGGCCATCATCACCGCGAACGGCTCGCCGTCGAACGACAGCGCCACCGGGACCTCCTCGGCGATCCAGTCCGGCTCGCGGCAGGCCGTACCCGCGCGCAGGCGCAGAGGCGAGCGCCGGACGGCGCCGGCCGGGGCGCCACCGGGAGGGGAAGGGGCCTCGGGCTGCATGGCAGGCTGTTCCGTGCGCGGTGTTGGCCAGAGCATAGCGCGTGCAGGCGGCCGACCATGCCAAAAGGCATATGCCTGCCATGCGTGCGGGGATGCAAGAATCCGGGAAGGCCCCGGCTCCTGCGTGCGCCGGGTGCGCCGCGTACGACGTTCGAGGAGGCACGGACTTGCAACGACGCGATTTCCTGGCCCTCGGGGGCCTCGGGCTCGGCGGCCTGGCGCTGTCGCCCTACGTCAAGGCCATCGCTGCCGAGCAGCTGCTCGAGAAGATCGATGTCGGGTTCAAGAAGCGGCTCGCCGATGCCGCGCTGCAGGCGGCCACTTCCTCCGGCGCCAGCTACTGCGACGTGCGCGTCGGCCGCTACCTGCGCCAGTTCGTGATGACCCGCGAGGACAAGGTCCAGAACGTGGTCAATACCGAGTCCACCGGCGTGGGTATCCGCGTGATCGCCAACGGCGCCTGGGGGTTCTCGGCCACGAACGTGCTGACCCCCGACGCGGTGGCCGCGACCGCGCGCCGCGCGGTGGAGATCGCGAAGGCCAACGCGAAGCTCCTGACCGAGCCGGTGCGCCTGGCCAGGGCCCCGGCCTATGGCGAGGTCTCGTGGCAGACGCCGATCAAGGTCAACGCCATGGCCGTGCCGGTCAGGGACAAGGTGGACCTGCTGCTGTCGGTCAACGCCGCCGCGCTCAACGCCGGGGCGGACTTCGTGAACTCGACGCTGTTCCTGGTCAACGAGCAGAAGTACTTCGCCTCGACCGACGGCTCGTACATCGACCAGGACATCCACCGCATCTGGATGCCGATGTCGGTCACCGCGGTGGACAAGGCCACCGGCAGGTTCCGCACCCGCGACGGCCTCTCCGCGCCGATGGGCATGGGCTACGAATACCTCGAGGGCGGTGGCCGCAAGTACATCTCCCCGAACGGGGTGATCAATTACGGTGACCGCTACGACCCGGTCGAGGATGCCCGCGAGGCGGCGAAGCAGGCACGCGAGAAGCTGAAGGCGCCGTCGGTCAAGCCCGGCAGGTACGACCTGGTGCTCGACCCCTCGCACACCTGGCTGACCATCCACGAGTCCGTCGGCCACCCGCTGGAGCTGGACCGCGTGCTCGGCTACGAGGCCAACTACGCCGGCACCAGCTTCGCCACTCTGGACAAGCGCGGTTCGTTCCGCTGGGGCAGCGACCTGGTCACCTTCATCGCCGACAAGACCCGGCCGGGCAGCCTCGGCGCGGTCGGCTACGACGACGAGGGCGTGAAGTGCAAGCGCTGGGAGCTGGTGAAGGATGGCATCCTGGTCGACTACCAGGCCACCCGCGACCAGGCCCACATCCTCGGCAAGGAGGAGTCCGACGGCTGCTGCTATGCCGACTCGTGGTCCAGCGTGCAGTTCCAGCGCATGCCCAACGTCTCGCTGGCGCCCGGCAGGACCCCGTTGACGCCGGCGGAGATGGTCCGCGACGTCGAGCACGGGCTCTACATCCACGGCCGCGGCTCGTATTCCATCGACCAGCAGCGCTACAACGCCCAGTTCGGCGCCCAGCTGATCTTCGAGATCAGGAACGGCGAGGTCGTCGGCCTGGTGGAAGATGCCGCCTACCAGATCCGCACGCCCGAGTTCTGGAACGCCTGCGTGGCCATCTGCGACGAGCGGGATTTCCGGCTCGGCGGCTCGTTCTTCGACGGCAAGGGCCAGCCCAGCCAGGTCTCGGCGGTCTCGCACGGCGCGGCGACGGCGCGCTTCAACGGCCAGAACGTGATCAACACCGCGAGGTCGCTGGGATGAAGCACGTCGTCTGGCGGGATGGGCGGACCCGTGCCGAAAGTCATTTGCACATGCGTGCCGGCCGTGCACAGAATCCGGACAAGCGCGTGGAAGGCCGATGCGCGTGCACGTCCATAATGGTTTTGCCGCCGGCCGGCCCGGTGGCGCATTCAATGGGGAGAGACTGCCTTGCAACGACGTGATTTCCTGGCCCTGAGCGGCCTCGGCCTCGGCAGCCTGGTGCTGCCTCCCTTCCTCGGCAGGGCAATCGCTGCCGAGCAGCTGCTCGAGAAGATCGATGTCGGGTTCAAGAAGCGGCTCGCCGATGCCGCGCTGCAGGCGGCCACTTCCTCCGGCGCCAGCTACTGCGACGTGCGCGTCGGCCGCTACCTGCGCCAGTTCGTGATGACCCGCGAGGACAAGGTCCAGAACGTGGTCAATACCGAGTCCACCGGCGTGGGTATCCGCGTGATCGCCAACGGCGCCTGGGGGTTCTCGGCCACGAACGTGCTGACCCCCGACGCGGTGGCCGCGACCGCGCGCCGCGCGGTGGAGATCGCGAAGGCCAACGCGAAGCTCCTGACCGAGCCGGTGCGCCTGGCCAGGGCCCCGGCCTATGGCGAGGTCTCGTGGCAGACGCCGATCAAGGTCAACGCCATGGCCGTGCCGGTCAGGGACAAGGTGGACCTGCTGCTGTCGGTCAACGCCGCCGCGCTCAACGCCGGGGCGGACTTCGTGAACTCGACGCTGTTCCTGGTCAACGAGCAGAAGTACTTCGCCTCGACCGACGGCTCGTACATCGACCAGGACATCCACCGCATCTGGATGCCGATGTCGGTCACCGCGGTGGACAAGGCCACCGGCAGGTTCCGCACCCGCGACGGCCTCTCCGCGCCGATGGGCATGGGCTACGAATACCTCGAGGGCGGTGGCCGCAAGTACATCTCCCCGAACGGGGTGATCAATTACGGTGACCGCTACGACCCGGTCGAGGATGCCCGCGAGGCGGCGAAGCAGGCACGCGAGAAGCTGAAGGCGCCGTCGGTCAAGCCCGGCAGGTACGACCTGGTGCTCGACCCCTCGCACACCTGGCTGACCATCCACGAGTCCGTCGGCCACCCGCTGGAGCTGGACCGCGTGCTCGGCTACGAGGCCAACTACGCCGGCACCAGCTTCGCCACTCTGGACAAGCGCGGTTCGTTCCGCTGGGGCAGCGACCTGGTCACCTTCATCGCCGACAAGACCCGGCCGGGCAGCCTCGGCGCGGTCGGCTACGACGACGAGGGCGTGAAGTGCAAGCGCTGGGAGCTGGTGAAGGATGGCATCCTGGTCGACTACCAGGCCACCCGCGACCAGGCCCACATCCTCGGCAAGGAGGAGTCCGACGGCTGCTGCTATGCCGACTCGTGGTCCAGCGTGCAGTTCCAGCGCATGCCCAACGTCTCGCTGGCGCCCGGCAGGGAGAAGCTGTCCGTGGCCGACATGATCAAGGACGTCGAGAACGGCATCTACATCATCGGCGACGGCTCCTTCTCGATCGACCAGCAGCGCTACAACGCCCAGTTCGGCGGGCAGCTGTTCTACGAGATCAGGAACGGCCGGATCACCGGCATGATCGAGGACGTGGCCTACCAGATCCGCACCCCGGAGTTCTGGAACTCGTGCGTCGCCGTCTGCGACGAGAGCGACTACCGCCTCGGCGGTTCGTTCTTCGACGGCAAGGGCCAGCCGGGCCAGGTCTCGGCGGTCTCGCACGGTTCGGCCACGGCGCGCTTCAACGGCGTCAACGTCATCAACACCGCCCGCTCGCTCGGCTGACCGCACCAGGAGATCAATAGAACATGAGCATTTTCAGCGAAGCCCAGTGCAAGGCGATCCTCGACAAGGTGATCGCGCTGTCCAAGGCTGACGAGTGCACCGCGGTCCTGACCGGCGGCGTGAACGGCAACATCCGCTTCGCGCGCAACAGCGTCTCCACCAGCGGCATCGTCGACGACGTCGAGCTCCGGGTTTCGGTGTCGTTCGGCAAGCGCACCGGATCGGTGACGATCAACGAGTTCGACGACGCCGCGCTCGAACGCGCCGTCCGCCGGGCGGAGGACCTGGCGCGGCTGGCGCCGGAGAACCCGGAGTTCATGCCTGCGATCGGGAAGCAGGAGTACAGGCCCAGCGCCACCTTCAGCCAGGCCACGGCCGACCTGACGCCCGAGCAGCGCGCGCAGATCGCGCTCGACTCGATCAGGCCCTGCAGGGAATCCGGGCTGGTCGCGGCCGGCTACCTCGAGGACAGCCGCTGGTTCTCCGCCATCGCCAACAGCAATGGCAACTTCGGCTACCAGACCGGCACCAGCGCCGACTACACCTGCACCGTCCGCACCGAGGACGGCCGCGGCTCCGGCTGGGTCGGGCGCAATGCCAACGACATCCGCGAGATCAATGCCGCGCGCGACATCCAGGTCGCGATCCGCAAGGCGCGCGACTCGGTGGACGCCAGGGCGCTCGAGCCGGGCAAGTACACCGTCATCCTCGAACCGCACGCGGCCGCCGGCCTGATCTCGTTCATGATGAACTTCTTCGACGCCCGCCAGGCCGACGAGGGCCGCAGCTTCCTGTCGAAGAAGGGCGGTGGCAACAAGCTCGGCGAACTCGTCTACGACCCGCGCGTCAACATCTGGGCCGACCCGTGGGACCCGGACGTGCCCGTGCTGCCGTGGGACGGCGAGGGCCTGGCCCGCGACCGCCTGCCGATCGTGGAGAACGGCAAGGTGGTCAACCTGCTGTACTCGCGCTACTGGGCGCAGCAGCAGGGCAAGGCGCCGGTGGCCAGGCCGGGCAACCTGATCATGTCCGGCGGCACCAAGTCCACGGCAGACCTGGTGCGCGAGACCGAGCGCGGCATCCTGGTCACCCGCACCTGGTACATCCGCATGGTCGACCCGCAGACGATCCTGCTGACCGGCCTGACCCGCGATGGCACGTTCTATATCGAGAACGGCGAGATCAAGTACCCGGTGAAGAACTTCCGCTTCAACGAATCGCCGGTGATCATGCTCAACAACATCGACGAGCTGGGCAAGCCGGTCCGGGTCAGCGGCGACGAGTCCTCGTACTCGATGATGCTCCCGCCGATGCGGCTGCGGGACTTCACCTTCACCTCGCTGTCCGACGCGGTGTGACCCCGGGAACCGTCCCCGCCCCCATTCCGGCAGGTCCCGCGTGCGGGGGCGAGGGCGATCCGCCCGCGTGTCCTGCGCGGGCCTGCCGGCCGGCGGCGTGCCCATGAACGGTCCCGGCATGACCCGCGCGCAGTTCCTGCGCCTCGCGCTCGCCGCGTGCGCGGGCGCATGCCTGCCGGGCCGGGCGGGGGCCGCTCCCGCCCGGTCGGCCCGGTACGACTTCTGGTTCACCCGGCTCAGGTACGACTCGGGTGACTGGGACGTGGACGAGCGCATGCCGTCGAACGTCATCAACGCGTTGATCGAGTACACGAACCTGCGCGTGGACCCCGAGGAGCACGTGGTCGAGCTGGCGGACCCGAAGATGCTGTCGGCGCCATTCTGCTACCTCGCCGGGCACAAGCTGGTCGAGTTCAACCCGGCCGAGCGGCGCAACTTCGAGCGCTACGTGCGCAACGGCGGTTTCGTGTTCGTGGACGACTGCAACCACGACATCGACGGGTTGTTCGCGAAGTCCTTCGAGGCGCAGATGGCCTCGATCTTCGGCCAGGGCGCGCTGCGCAGGCTGCCGAAGGGCCATGCCATCTACCACAGCTTCTTCCACTTTCCGGACGGTCCTCCCGCGACCGGATTCGAGCTCAACGGCTGGGGCGACGACCTGGTGCACGATTACCTCAAGGGCATCGAGATCGACGGCCGGCTCGGCGTGCTCTACAGCAACAAGGACTATGGCTGCGAGTGGGACTACGACTGGCGCAACAAGCGTTTCCTCGCGGAAGACAACACGAAATTCGCGGTCAACATCGTGGTGTATGCGTTGACGGCATGACTCCTCCCCCACAGGAACGACATGGACACCCAATTCACCGAATCGGCCATCCGTGAAAAGCTCGGGCGCCTGGCCGGGCTGCGCGCGGCGATCTCGACCGCGGTCGTGGGCCAGCAGGCCGTCGTCGAGCAGCTGCTCACCGGGCTGCTTGCCGGCGGCCATTGCCTGCTCGAAGGCGTGCCGGGGCTCGGCAAGACCCTGCTGGTGCGCACGCTGGGGCAGGCGCTGGACCTGCAGTTCCGGCGCGTGCAGTTCACGCCCGACCTGATGCCCAGCGACCTGCTCGGCACCGAGGTGCTGGAGGAGGACCATGGCACCGGCCGGCGCGAGTTCCGCTTCCAGAAGGGGCCGGTGTTCACCAACCTGCTGCTCGCCGACGAGCTCAACCGCACGCCGCCGAAGACGCAGGCCGCGCTGCTGGAGGCGATGCAGGAGCACACCGTCAGCTACGCCGGCGTCACCCATCCGCTGCCGGAGCCGTTCTTCGTGCTGGCCACGCAGAACCCGATCGAGCAGGCCGGCACCTATCCGCTGCCCGAGGCGCAGCTCGACCGCTTCCTGCTGCACATCGCGCTCGATTACCCGGACGAGGCCGAGGAGCGCGCGATCCTGGCGCAGACCACCGGCTCGCACGCGGCCGCCGTGCCGCGGGTCATGGGCGGGGCCGAGGTGCTCGAGCTGCAGGCGCTGGTGCGCGAGGTGCACGTCGGCGCGGAGGTCCTGGCCTGGATCACCCGGCTGGTGCGCGCCACGCGTCCGGGTCCGGACGCGCCGCAGGTGGTGCGCGACTACGTGCGCTGGGGCGCCGGTCCGCGCGCCGGGCAGTCGCTGGTGCTCGCAGGCAAGGCGCGCGCGCTGCTGCACGGCCGCCTGGCGGTGACCCGCGAGGACGTGGCCGCGCTGGCGGCGCCGGTGCTGCGCCACCGCCTGCTGCTGTCGTTCCAGGCCGAGGCGGAGCGCAAGCGCCCGGACGACGTGATCGCCGCGCTGCTGCGCGAAGTGCCGTTCCCTTCCGCCTGAACCGGCGATGGACCGGGACCTGCTGCCGCCGTCGTTGCGGGCGCAGTTGCGCGGGCTGCGCATCGGCTCGCGGCGGATCAGCCCGCTGCGCGGCGGCGGCATGCACCGCAGCCGCGACCGCGGCGCGGGCCTGGAGTTCTCGCAGTACCGCGGCTACGAGCCGGGTGACGAGCTGCGCCGGATCGACTGGAAGCTGTACGCGCGCAGCGACCGCTTCTTCGTGCGCGAGGCCGAGCGCGACAGCCCGCTGACGGTCTGGGTGCTGCTCGATGCCAGCGCCTCGATGGCCCAGGCCGACGAGTCCCGGCCGGACTGGTCGCGGCTGGATGCGGGCAAGGCGCTGGCGGCGGCGATCGCGGAAGTCGCGGTGCGCCAGGGCGACCGCGTCGGTCTGGGCGTTCTGAACGACCGCGACCTGCGCCTGGTGCCCGCCGCCGCAGGTACGCGCCAGCGCGACCGGATCCTGCTCGAGCTGCATGGCGTCCGGGCGCAGGGCGTGTTCCCCGGTGAAGGGAGCCTGCTGCCGCTGTGGGCGCGGATCGGGGCCGACGAGCTGGTGGTGATCATCGGCGACTTCTTCGACGAAGCCTGCACCACGCTGGCCGGGCGCCTCGCGGGCGCGCGCCGCGACGTGGCGGCGATCCAGCTGCTGGCCGTGGCCGAACGCGACTTCCCGTTCCACGACGGTTGCCGCTTCCGGGATCCCGAGACCGGCGAGGAACTGCCGGGTGACGGCCGCGCGCTGCGCGAAGGCTTCCTGGCACGGTTCGGCGCGGCCCAGCGCGCGTTGCGCGCGCGCCTGGACGCCGCCGGCATCCGCCATGCGACCCATGTGCTCGACGAGCCGCTGGAGCGTCCGCTGCGGCGGCTGTTCGCGGACGACGTGGAGGGCGGGGTGCGATGAACCTCGTCCTGCTGCTGCCCGCGGCCCTCGGCGCGCTGCTCGCGCTGGCGATCCCGCTGCTGCTGCACCTGGCGCGGCGCGAGCAGCAGCGTCCGGTCGTGTTTGCGGCGCTGCGCTGGCTGCGCGAGCGCCCGAAGCCGCGCCGGCGCGTGCGCTTCGACGAATGGCCGCTGCTGCTGGTGCGCCTGCTGCTGCTGGCGCTGCTGGCGTTCTGGCTGGCGCGGCCGGTGCTGACCGGCGCCGGGGACGCGACGCCGTGGACGGTGGTCGCGCCGGGCGTGCCGGAGGCGCAGCTTCGGCAACTCGGGGAAACCGGGAAAGGCGAGCTGCGCTGGCTCGCGCCCGGGTTCCCGCCGCTGGCGGAACCCGCGCCGGCCTGGGTTAATGTTCGTTCAGCAGCGCGGCACCGCCGCGCCCGTTGGGTAACGAAGGAGCTGTCGACGATGAGCTCTCGGATTCGGGTGGTCGTGGCCAAGCCCGGCCTGGACGGCCACGACCGCGGCGCCAAGGTGGTCGCCCGGGCGCTCCGGGACGCCGGCATGGAGGTCATCTACACCGGGCTGCACCAGACACCGGAGCAGATCGTCGAGACCGCCATCCAGGAGGACGCAGACGCGGTGGGGCTCTCGGTGCTCTCCGGTGCCCACATGACGCTGTTCCGTCGCGTCGTGGAGCTGCTGCGTGAGCGGGGCGCGGACGACATCGTGGTCTTCGGGGGCGGCATCATCCCGGACGCCGACATCCCCGAGCTCACGCGGCTCGGCGTCGCAAAGATCTTCACGCCGGGCGCGAGCACCCAGTCCATCGTCGAGTGGGTGCGCGCCAACGTGGGCACCCCGGTCGGCTAGCGCGGCACAGGGAGAGGCCGGACGCACCCCTCACACGTCCGGCCTCTCATGCACGACTCCCCGCCGCCA